>Ga0335085_10001848_pt1 | contig 42222 bp, 30 predicted proteins | sample Lox_Sample_45_FD_206712 | JGI IMG/M metagenome (GOLD analysis project Ga0335085, IMG submission 206712) | Soil microbial communities from Loxahatchee National Wildlife Refuge, Florida, United States - Lox_Sample_4.5 | ecosystem: Environmental > Terrestrial > Soil > Wetlands | place: USA... | reverse complement strand
GCAACCGCCGCAGAGAACTTCCGCTTCAACTCCCGCTCTCTGCAGGAGAATGTCAGCGACCTTTCGCCCGAGGAGTGGCTGAAACGGCCGAGCGAGAACACGAACCATATTGCGTGGATCGTCGGACACATGGCGTTTTGCCGCGGAAGGGTCCTGCACTTCATGGGCACCGAATTGACGCAACCCGGACTTGAAGTCTTCGGGCGCGGCAAGAAACTTATGGAGGATTCCGCTTATCCTTCGGCGGACGAGCTGCTGAACGCATGGAGCGAGGCCGGACACGCCCTCGCCGCTAGTTTTGAAAACATCTCGGAGGATTTACTTCTGCAGCCTGCACCCGCAGGCCCTCCGAGCCTCAATGGCAAGGTCAGCGGTATCGTCAACTTCATGGCCATCCACGAGACGTACCACCTTGGCCAAGCCTCGTACTTGCGCAGTTGGCTGGGGCACAAAGGCCTAATGGGATAGCCGCACACAATCGCGCCTCTTGATTACGGATTTCGATGGATCGCGATTTTCCGTGCAAGAAAGGCCTTGGGCCACGTTCTGGGTTTAGCTGGTGCGTGGACGCACGCCGATCATAGGCCAATCTGGGAGGCTCACATGAAGCCGCTGCTCTCTTTCCTTTTCCCGCTGCTGATTGCCCAAGGCGCTTTAGCCGTTTCGCCTTCGGCGCCCGCAGCCGACCAGGCCGAAGCCGTCGAAGGCAGCAACGCCTTCGCCGTCGACCTCTACGCGCAGCTCTCCAAGCAGCCAGGCAATCTTTTCTTTTCCCCGGAAAGCATTTCCACCGCATTTGGAATGGCCTACGCCGGCGCGCGCGGCCAGACGGCTACCGAGATGCAGCACGTTTTTCATTTCACGCTGCCGCCGGATCGGCTGCACCCCGCGATGGGCGCGCTGCTCGCCGAGATGAACGCCCAGCATAAAGGCTACGACCTGCACGTTGCCGACGCGCTCTGGGCTCAGCAGGATTCCAACTTCGAGCGGAGCTACCTCAAGCTCGTGCAATCCGACTATGGCGCCGGTTTTCACCGGGTCAATTTCAAGATTTCACCCGACAGCGTTCGCGCCGCCATCAATGCATGGGTTGAAAAGCAGACCAACGACAAGATCAAGGACCTGCTTGGCCCCGGTGTGCTCAACTCATCGACGCGCCTGGTGCTGACCAACGCCATCTACTTCAAAGGCGACTGGCAAGATCCATTTGACGCGGAGGCCACGCAGAAAGAAGAGTTTCATCTCTCTGCGGCGCAGTGGGTGATGGCGCCCATGATGCACCGTACCGGCAGCTACAGTTACTACGACGGCGGAACGTTCCAGGCGCTTGAGCTGCCTTACGCAGGCAACGAAATCTCGATGGTTGTCCTGCTGCCAAAGGAAACCGAGGGCCTCGCGGCGCTTGAGCAGTCGTTCACATCGGGAGGGGCGGGCGAATGGGTGCAGAAGCTTGAACCTGTCGATAAGGTCATTCTGACCCTGCCGCGGTTTACCATGACACAACAGTTTGAGCTGAGCAGCGCCCTGAGCGCGATGGGCATGGCGCAAGCTTTCAGCAGTGGGGCAGATTTCTCGGGTATGACGGGCAAGCCGGACTTCAGTATCTCGGCAGCGATCCACAAGGCCTACATCGACGTGAACGAGAAGGGCACGGAAGCAGCGGCGGCCACTTCCATCGTGATGCGTGCGACAGCGGCTCGCGTTCCCTTCCCCGAACCTCCGCCGATCGTCTTCCGCGCCGACCATCCGTTCTTGTTCATGCTGCTCGACACAAAATCGGGGAGCATGCTGTTCCTTGGGCGCGTCGCCGACCCGACGAAATAGCTCTATCGTCTTCGACGGGATGGAAAGGTCCTGATGGCTACTTCCCGTCGGGCAGTTTGACCAGGCGCGCTTCGAGCAAGGCTTCAATCACTTTGAGCGCCTCAAGCACCGTCTCCGAGACTGGCTCGTCGACCTGGACAACGGCCAGCGCTTTCACAAGCTCCCCGCTGCGCTGCGCCCCTAACCGCTCGCGGCCCAGCGCGAAGTTGGCAATGTTCACTCCCTGCTCGCCGAGAATCGTCCCGATGCGGCCGATCACGCCCGGCACGTCGAGGTTGCGGCAGACGACAAGTGTTCCTTCAAGCGGCGCCTCGACGTCGATTCCGTCAAAAGCCAGCAACCGTGGATGCTCACCGCGAATAACAGTGGCGCTGGCGCGGCTCTCGCCCTGCGCAGTGTGCAGCACCAGAGTGAGAACCGAAGCCGCGCCGCCACGATGGCTCTCATGCTTCTCCTCGTGAACGCGTACGCCACGCTCCGCTGCTACGGCCGCCGCGTTGATGCGGTTTACATTCTCTGAGCCCTGTAAGAGGCCGGCGATGGCCGCGTTACGGACGAGCTCGGTCCTGGCTTCGGCCAGCGTGCCGCCGTAGATGATATGGATCGAGTCGATGCCCGACTTGCCGCCGCCCTTGCCAACGTGCGCCAGAAACGATCCGAGCCGCCCGGCGAGGTCGATATAGGGCGCCAGTTGCACATACTCATCGCGGCTCAACGACGGAACGTTGACGGCGTTCTGTACGACACCCTGCTTCAGGTATTCGCACACCTGGTGCGCGATCTGGATACCGACAGCCTCCTGCGCCTCAGCCGTGGAGCCGGCAATGTGCGGAGAGAGTATCGTGTTATCGAAGCCGAAGTAGAGCGAGTCCTTGGGCGGCTCAACGGAGAATACGTCGAGCGCCGCGCCCGCGACCTGGCCGCTCTTGAGCGCGGCAGCCAGATCGGCGTCGCACACCAGCTCGCCTCGAGCGCAGTTGACGATGCGCACGCCCTTCTTCATGGTCGCGATTGTCTTCGCGTTGATGATGCCATGCGTCTGCGGCGTGAGGCCCACGTGCAGCGTAAGGTAGTCGGATTTTGCAAAGAGTTCCTCGATGGGCACCAGGGCAATTCCGTTTTCGCGCGCCACGGATGTGGAGACAAAAGGATCGGTTCCCATGAGTTCCATGCCGAATGCGCGCGCGCGCTTCGCCACTTCAAGGCCGACGCGGCCCAGGCCGAGAATACCCAGCGTTTTGCCGCGCAGCTCGGTACCCTGCAGATTTTTTTTCTCCCACTTGCCGGCATGCATGGTGGCGTTGGCAGCTGGAACCTTACGCGCCAGCGCAATCATCAGGCCGATGGTAAGTTCGGCAACAGCGACAGCGTTGGCTCCCGGTGTATTCATGACCACGATGCCGCGGCGCGTGGCGGCCTCGGTGTCGATATTGTCCACGCCAACGCCGGCCCGGCCAATCACGCGCAATTTTGGCGCGTGCTCCAGCAGCGCATCGTCCACCTGAACCGCGCTGCGGACAACGAGCGCGTCGGCATCGGCCAAGGCGGCGGGCAAACCATCAGGCAACTGATCGTGTGTCTTGACATCCCATCCAGGCTCGGCTGCAAACACTGCCAGCGTCGCCAGAGAAACCTTTTCCGCCAGTATGATCTTCATGGCTGCTCCCTTGTCCGCCGCGGCGGACGCACTCGTGTACTCATCAAAGCGAATACCCTGCTGTTCGCAGAGCAGGTCAAACATGCGCACCACTGCCGCGTGCGGCTTGCCCTCGCCACGCTCGTATTTGGTGAGCGAGTTGGGATGCACTCCTAGCCGCTCCGCCATTTCGTATTGATAGAGATCGAGCTGCTTGCGCGCGATAAGCAGCTTTTCTCCAAAAGTCAGGTCAGGCATAAAGACAGTTCTCAGTGATCAGTTGTCAGTGGTCAGCTTGTCAGTTGGCACTGCGTTTGGCCCGTCTTTCTGAGCACTGATCACTGTCCACTGTTCACGGCTTTCGCATACACTTCCTGCGCCGCGGCCACGGCCTGGCCGAACTTTACAGGCAGTCCGAGATTGTCTTTGGCGATATGCTCCATGGCGCCAAGCAGCGCGATGGTATCGAGATAGTCAAAGAAGCCGAGATGCGCGACGCGAAAGATTTTGCCTTGCATCTCGCCCTGGCCGTTGGCGGCGACCAGTGCGAACTTGGCCTTGAGCGCCTTGACCACGACGCCCGAATCCATCCCTTCGGGCACTGCGACAGCCGTTGCCGCAGCAGCCGGCGCGGTGGGCGCAAAGAGCGTGAAGCCGAGAGAGACAAGGCCCGCCCGTGTAGCCGCTGCATTCACCTGTGCGTTGTCAATCAAAGCGATGCGGCCTTTTTCGAGGTCTCCGCCCGCCTGCCCTGCGATGTAATCGAGAGCAGCTCCCAATGCGGCCACCAGGGCAACGGCCGGCGTATACGCGCTCTCGCCCTTGACCGCGTTCTTGCGTTCTTTGCGCAGGTCAAAGTAGTAGCGCGGATTTTTGGTGGTCTCCATGGCTGCCCAGGCGCGGTCGCTCACGCTGAGATATGCAAGGCCGGGAGGGATCATGACGGCCTTCTGCGAGCCGCCAATCAGCACGTCGATGCCCCAGCCGTCGACATCGAAATGCGTGGTGCCGAGGCCAGTGATGCCGTCAACCACCAGCAGCGTGTTGGGCGCTATTTCGTCGCGCAGTTTAGCAATAGCTTGCACGTCGTGGCGCACGGCGGTCGAGGTCTCAGTGGCCTGCATGTAAATCGTTTTGTGTTCCGGCTTGATCGCCGCGCGAACCGCGGCGAGATCGAATGTCTCGCCGTAAGGAGCAGTCAGCACGTCAGGCTGGCAGCCGAAGGCCTTCGCGAGACCTGTCCAGCGCTCGCCGAATTTGCCTGCCGTAAGCACGAGCACTTTGTCGCCCGGCGAGGTCAGGTTCGAGATCGAGGCTTCCATCGCCCCGGTGCCGGAACAAGAGAGCAGCAGCACATCGTTTTTGGTTCCGACAAAAACTCTGAGCTGGGCGAGCACCTTCTGAAAGAGGGCCCGGAATTCAGCGGTCCGATGGTGCATGTCGGCGGCAGCCATCGCGAATTGGGCTGCGGGAAGAAGAGGCGTTGGGCCGGGAGTAAAAAGGCGAGTCTTGCGAATCATTATGTCCTCGCTTTGGACTGGCGTTGAAGTTGGGCCAGCAATCACATAATACACAATTTTGTGCTTTTTGTGGATTTTGAATGTGAAAATCAGACCCGAAAGCAAGAAATGGCCGGATTTGGGAATCCGGCCACTTCGCTTGCAGCTTAGATTGAGTTACCGCCGACCACGGCCACCGTGAAATCCGCCGCCTCCATGGAAGCCCGCTCCGCCACGGAATCCGCCACCATGGAACCCTCCAGGAGCTCCGTGCGCTCCCCGGAATCCGTGACCACCGTAGTGGCCATGGCCGCCATAGAATCCACGGTGTCCGTAGAATCCGCCGCCATAAAATCCGTACCCTCCGTAGAGGCCACCCCATGGATAGAAGCCCCAGCCAAACGGGCTATAGAAAGGGTTCCAGCCGAGGTAGGTGTAGTCCCACATGTACGGATCCCAATACCAGCCGGGATTAAATCCTGACTCATAAGCGTATTCGCCGGCGATCTGATTGTTCGCCTCCGCCAAGTACTGCGAACGCAGACGGCTCCAGTTGTAGAGATCATCGTGGGACGGATGGGAGTTGAAGTCCACGGTCTTTTTGTGCGGGCCGTCGGCAACGAGCGCTAGCTCGTGATGGCCCTTCACGGTCTCCCACTTGCCGTTGGCCAATTGCACCTCTGCACGGCCATCGAACACCAGGGCCTCAGGTTGGTTGGCGTCGAACTCGTAATAGCCGGTTTTCATTAACTGCGTCGTCACGCCGCCGTCGATGATTTGAATCATGTTCTGCGGAAAAATCTGATCGACTTCCACGGCTGCGCGGCCCTTTTCCAGCTCAACCTGCGTCTGGGCCAGGTCAGGCGAGATCATCTTCACTGCGCTTTGGTCGTCGACGCGCAGAAAGATCCCCGGCGTCAGCAGGATTTCCGCTTTGCCGTTGCCAGTCGTGAGCTCGTCGCCCGGATTCAGCGCAATATTGCCTACATTTCGGTCATTCACCGGCTGCCCGTCAACAAACGCGGCACCCTCGATGTAGTTCACCGTGCCGGGACGCGCAGGTTCAGCAGGGGCCGCCGGGTTAGGAGCATCGGCGCCAAACGCCGGTATCCCAAACATCCCAATGCCTGCAATCGCAATTGTCGCGATCGTTCTCCTCCAATGCCTCATGTCTATTCACCTCTCGCATTCATATAAATGCGCGGGCGGAGCGAAAGTTCTGGGCGTGCGCAGAAGTCGATTTTGCGTCGCGAAATCGAAAACTCCGCGATCTGCATCGTTCGAACGTTTCGCGCATCGCATGGATAAGAAAACGTTCGATCCAGTGATCCAAGTTTCCAAGTTTGCCCTGCCGGCGGCGGCGTTGCATCGCGATTCCATTGGCCGGGGAGATCGTTCATGTGCCAGCTCAATTAGAATCTGCAATTGAGGACGAAAGAATGACCGAAGCAGGCGAACTCGAAGCCCTTGTCAGCCAGCAGATTGTCACCGCCATGAAGGCGCACGACGCCGAGCGCACCGGCACGCTGCGGCTGATCAAGAACGCGCTGAAGAACAAAGCGATTGAGAAGCGCGCACCGCTCACGCAGGCCGAGAGCGAGCAGGCGCTGGCCACGATGATCAAGCAGCGTCGCGACTCAATTGATCAGTTTGCCAAAGGCAACCGGCCGGACCTGGTTGCCAAGGAGCAGGGCGAGATCGTGGTCATCGAGGAGTTCCTGCCCAAGGCGCTGGACGAAGCCGGCCTTGCAAAGCTTGTGGCGGAGGCAATTGGCGAGCTGACTGCGACGCTGGGACATAAGCCGACGGTGAAGGAGATGGGCCCGGCGATGAAGGCCGTCCAGGGCAAGCTGCAGGCGGCGGGGCTGCGCGCCGATGGGCGGCTGGTAAGCGAGTTGGTCAAGAAAGAGTTAGCCGGCTAGGCATCGACCACGCATCGGCAGCTGAATCGCACCCGCGCGGGCCGTCGTGGCCTTCCAAAGCAATTCTTCCCGCTGCCGAAACTAATCCTCTCAATCCGGGTCTCCTGTGTAAGCCCTCCCCCCGGGCTGCCGGATTCCATTTTCCACGCATGTGTGGAATCCGGCATTAGCAAGGGCTCGGAATGGACTGAGAGGGACCATGAATCCCGAAACGAATCTGCACGGCTTGACCTTAGCGTCAGTTTCTCCGCAAGTGAACCAATCTCCCCGCCATTCAACTGTCGATGAATCTCCCGCCCGGCAAAAAACGAGCGCGTTTTGGCTGATTCCCTGTGTGGTGCTTGCGGTCATTGCGCTGGGATGCGCGGCAGAGGCGTTTCCACAGCAGCCGCCCACTGAGGTGCCAAAGGCCAAGCCCAGCCCTTATGGCCCCTATGTGCAGCCTGCGCCGCAACCCCCTGTGGAACAGCCACAGTACGCACAGCCTGAATCCGCGCCCCAGCAATACGCTCCGCCGGTTCAGCAGCCGCAGTATGCACCACAGGATCAGGCCCCGCAATATTCGCCGCAATACTCCGCTCCGGAGCAAAGCTCTCCCGACCAGCAACCGCAATACGCGCCGCCGCAGTATCCACCGCCGGCACCGCAACAGCCGTATCCCGACCAGCAGCCCCAGTATGCACCGCAGTACTCCGCTCCGCAGCAGCCTTACGCGCCGCAGCCAAATGCCGATCAGCAGCCGAATGACATGCAGGCGCCGCCCGATGAGAACCAGACGCCGGTGCAGTCGCTCAGTGCGCAGGATCTTGAGCAACTGCTTGCGCCCATCGCGCTCTATCCAGATCCACTGCTGGCGCAGATTCTCGCGGCGTCAACGTATCCGGCGCAGGTAGCGATCGCCGACCAATGGGTACAACAGATGCGCGCGGCCGGATACGGCTCGCCCGATCAGATTGCCGCCGGCGCAAACGCGCAGACCAGCTGGGATCCGAGCATCAAAGCTCTGACGGCGTTTCCTGACGTTCTGGACTTGATGAACCACGACCTGGAATGGACCACGAACCTGGGCAATGCCTATTACAACCAGCCGCAGGATGTGATGCAGACCGTGCAGGTGCTGCGCGACCGTGCCCAGCAGGCCGGTAACCTGCAATCCACTCCGCAGGAACAAGTGCAGGACGACCAGGGTTACATCGATCTCGCGCCGACGAACCCGCAGGTTGTGTATGTGCCGACGTACAATCCGTGGGATGTTTATGGCCCGCCGATCGCGCCGTATCCAGGCTTTTCGTTTATCGGCGCGCTGAGCGACTTCTTCGGAGACGTTCCCATTCAATATGGCCTCAGCTTTGCTCTGGGAGCCTTCGATCGCATGCCGTTTGGTTGGTTGGCATGGGGTTGCGACTGGCTGGGGCACGCGATTCTCTTTAATCATTCGGGCTACTACACGCACAGCAATCAAGTGGCTGATTGGGGTCTGCCACACGGCGGACCTCGCGCTTACGGCCGTGGCGGCGCCTGGAGCGGTCGCGGAAACTCCTATGAGGCGAGTCGCGGGCGGCAGGGATACTACCAGGGCGGCAATAACCAGCACGGCGGATGGTCAAACAATTCCGGCGAGCGCGGCGGCGCACAGTCTTATGTTCGTCCAGCGCAGGGCTTCCAAGAGCCGGGACGGCTCGATTACTCCAGCCGCGGTTCGCAGAGTTATCGGGCCGCGCCGGGCTACTCGCGTACAGGGCCCGGGCAGAACGATGGATATCGCCCGCAACCCTATCCGAACCGCGCACAGGCCTACATGAATCGCGGGTACGAAAACAGGCCGCAAAGCTACAGCAATCCGGGTTACCACTACGGATACACCGGGCGGTCAAACTACGGATACACGGGGCCGCAGACCTATGCCACGCGACCCGGCTTCGCATATTCAAATCCATCGAGGTCGTATCGCGCACCGCAGCAGGACTATTCGCGCGGATATTCGAACCGGTCGTATGAGAACTATGGCAACCCTGCGGCGCGGAACGAGCGCTCCGGTGGATTTCATCTCTTCGGCGGCGGGCAGTCCAGGTCCTTCGGCAGCCAGCGCGCGCCGTCATACTCCTACAAGGCGCCAAAAGGTTTTGGCGGTGGCCACATGAACTTCAGTGGAGGACATCAGAGATTCGGCGGCGGACATATGAGCGCACCGCGAATGAGCCATTCAAGCGGCGGAGGCGGCTGGGGCAAGCACCGCCGCTAATTTTCGCGGCCCAGACGCCTCGCCGACCGAGCGCGTGAAATGCAGGTCCTTCTTCTCGTCACGCCGAAGTGGCGCTCGCTCAGGATGACCGTGCGTTTTTCATGAGAATTTCAGATTCAGGAAACTGTGCTCCGCACCCTGCGCGGATGCGCCTCATACAGCTCATGGTGCAGCTCGTCGACCTTCTCGCGAGCTTTGACTAGAGCCGTTCTCCCCGCACGCGTGATGCGATAGACGCGCCGAACGCGGCCGCCTGCCTGACTGGGAACGGTCTTGAGCAATCCGCTGCGCTCCATCCCATGCAGGAGAGGATAGAGCGTCCCCGGCCCGATGCGATAACCGTGATGCGCGAGCTCCTCCATCATCGCAAGTCCGAAAATGGGCTCTCGGCTCGCGTGCAACAGCACGTGGATGCGGATCAGCCCGTAAAATAGTTCGCGCCTGTGACTCTCCACAGCAAACACTATACCGCCATTTGCGCATTTTGACTTGACGAATATCGAACTTCGATATAACTTTGCGCCAGATGGCTTGTTGGCCCATGCAGCCCTTCCCGCGCCGAAGAAAATCGCTGGCGCTCGCCAGAGCCATCCGCTTCGGGTTGTCGATTCTGTTCTTGTGCGCGCTCGCCGTTTCGCGCGCCGGCGCGCAGGGCCCGCCCTATCAGACCGACGATCCCGTACCCGTCGACTTGCACCACTACGAGTTCTATATCTTCGGCGGAATGGATGGAACTCCGGTCGAGATCGATTCGACCGGTCCTGCGTTCGAGTTCAATTGGGGCGCGATTCCGCGCGTCCAACTTCACGCCATTCTTCCCTTCGGCGTGGTCGCTCCGTTGAATCGTCCTGTGTATGCGCCGAGCGGAGAAGGGCCTGACGCCTTCGGTCTCACCGACATGGAGTTCGGGGTCAAGCTCGCTTGGATCAAAGAATCGAAGCACTTTCCCCAGATCGGCAGCTTCACGATGTTCGAGATGCCCACCGGCAACTTCGATCAAGGGCTTGGCGCAGGAAAGGTCTGGTACAAGCTGCCCATCTGGCTGCAAAAAAACGAGGGCAAGTGGTTGTTTGACGGCGGCGGCGGTTACCAGGTGGTTCCGCAGACTGGGTTTCGCAACTTTCCCTATACGGGTTGGCTCATCAAGCGCGAGTTCAATGAGCAGTGGGAGCTGGGAGCCGAAATTTTTGCGCATGGCGCAGAGGGATCCGCTCCGGCGCAGACGCAAGCTTCCACCATGATCGATGTTGGCGGGTACTACCACTTCAAGCGCAACACCAACGAGCAGTTTCTGTTTTGTTACGGCCACTCAGTCGCCGGGCAAACCGAGAACTACGCTTACGTTGGAATGTATTGGACGTGGGGCAAGGACGCAAAGACCGACGCGCCGGGAGCGAGTCTGCTTTTGCCGGTACCTCCGAACAGAAACGGCCTTTGACAGGGCTGCGTAAAAGAAAACGCCGAAGCTGGCATGGAGCCAGCCCCGGCGTTTGGTTGCTCGTGCCTGGAGATTACTGCCAGGCTGCGGTTGTCATGTCAGTGAAGTCGAGTCCGTCAACATGGCGCGCGATCAGCACCACATTGCCGTTCGTCGGATTCCTCAGCAACAGCCCAACCACGCGAATATTCGTTCCATTGGCCAAGTCGTTGAATGCGCCGAATCCATAACGGAAGTCGCAATCAGGTCCAAGATATACGGTGATGGTTTCGGGGATCAGAACTCCCGCGAAGCCATTCACCTGCATCTGGAATGTTCCATTGGCGGAGCTTTGGCTGCCCGCGACAATGGTGCCGTTAAAGCCCCAGTTGCGCAGGTGGATGCGTTTCACCGTCACGTTCGTTGCGCTCGTCGCTCCACTCGCTGGGCCGCCCATCGCAATGTCTTGCCCGGCGACAAGCGAACTGGAGTTGAACAGGAACTGCGTGAGCGGGTTGTGTGCCCAGTAGATGAAGTAGTTCTCGTTGCCGCTTAGGTTTACGGTCGCGAGCTGGCCCAGAGTAAGGCCGGTGTTGGTTGGTTCAAGGCCGCGCACGTAAAGGTCGAAGCTGCTGGCTGCGCCAGTAGCCGGAGGCGGCGGATTCACGTAGGTGATTTGGCCGGTCGCGTAGAAGCCGGTATCGGTGAGGATTGCCACTTCGTCGGCATCGAGCGTCTGGTCAGCTCGGTCAAGCTGGCCTGACACTTGCACGATGGCGCTGGTGCCGTCCGCAGCGAGCGTGCTGAGGCTTGCGGCGCCGTCCCACTCCGTCTGCCCATTCACATTGACCGTGAAGTTGCGGCCATGCGGTCCCTGAATCACGAAGGACTGACCGGTTTGATTCACGCTCACCACGCCCGCGACAAACTCGTCGATATAGGCGCCATGGTCGGTGTTCTTTACAGTGGAAACATCGAACGTGGGATCCACCGTACCGTTGATCGAGCCATTGGTGGTCTGAATAGACTTGGCCAGATCGAAGTCGATCCGCAGCCCAACCGGCGCATTGCCATTGGTCACCACGAGTGGGTTGGTCAGTTGAATGGTCACCGAGGGATTGCTATAAGTGGCTGCCATGGTCGCGATCGTCGGGGGAGGGGTCGCGGTGTTCAGGTAGCCGATGGTTCCGCTACCTAAAGAGATGGTCACGCTGGAATACGTGCCGACGGGAATATCGTTTGCGTCGAGCAGAGTCTGCAGCCCGTTAAAGCGCGCGAAATCGACGGAAGGCGTCCCGCTGATCATCGGAACAGCAGTGCCGCCGCCCTGGGGATTAAGGTCGACGCTGTTAATGGTTGCGGTAAAGGAGACAACCGACGCCACGGTTGGAGGAGCATCGGTACCGATGACGAAGGTTGAGCCGGTCATCGTGGATGTTCCAGTGCTGCCCGTCAATGCGCTGGTGCAGCCCGCGACCGCCAGCACGGCAGCGGCGACTGGGACCAGCGCTAGCCTCAATAGCATTTTGCATGTCTTGGGGGACATATTGGGTACGTCGCTTTCTGCGGGCCGCCATGCCTTAAAGTGAACGCACGCTGAGTGAGCTCGTCTTGCTGGCCTCACTCCGAGGAACGCCGGGCAGACTGCGAGCCGATGCGGGATGAATCCAAAGATGCACCTGCGAAGACTCTTCAAATCTGAACGGGAAAAAGTAAATCGTTCCAAGGCGCGCTCGCACGGGAGCCATCGCCTGAATTTAACTACGGCGGCCGGCCTCGATGTTTGGCCACTTCTTGCCGTCGTGTAGGTAGACACCGGACGATTCAACGAAGTTGTGGGGAGATGCAAAAAAAGTTTCCACAGCCTTCGGCTGAAGCGATCTTGGCGAGTTACCAGGGTAACTCCGGCAAAATCCTTCTCCACTTAGTCGATCTTTTTCAGCCATAGGTTACGGAATGATACCTTGCAAGGCGTCCCTTCAATCTGCAGCCCGAACAGGCCCGATACGTTGTTCGTGGACTTAGGATCATCGTCGATCAGGACGGCCATTAATCTGCCGTTCAAGATATGCAGAATCACCCCACCGCGCGCGATGATCGTGTACTGGTTCCACTCGCCGTCTTTCACATAGGTCCCCAATTGCGCGCGGTCGTCGATCGCTCCCACCAGTTGGGGCGGTGTGCCCGCCTCCGATTCGACCACCTGCCCGCGCCACGCAACAATGCCGAGCGAAGTGTTCTGGGAGTAAAGCTGCCCGCTGTATTGCTTCGCATTTTCGCTCACGGGATACCAGAAGTCCGCCTGCGGCCCAATCATCACCCAGCGGGGATCGAGCGCAGGCTCGCCTTTGCCGGCGACGCGGCCCGGGGGTATGCCGGTGCTGCTGCGATACTGCACCCCGCTGCCGCCGCCCCACTCCACTTTGATCTCGAGCTTCAGGTCAAAGTCCCTCGCGCTGACGCCGTGGTAAACCAAAAACGAATTGCCTGCGTTCTTTTCCTTGGTCGAAACCCCGACGATGGCGCCGTCCTCCACGCTCCACACGCCGGGCCGCCCGTCCCAGTCTCTGAGGGTTTTGCCGTCAAAGAGCGAGACGTAGCCGGCACGGTCGGCGAAATCCATCGGCAGCGGTTCCGCAAAGACGCCATTGCGCTTTCCCGAAATATCCGGCTTCACTTTCCACAGATCGGCCTGGGCCGGAGCCGCAATCGGCGGAGGTGCGGCATTGGTTTGCGATGGCGCGCCATTCGGTGGGGATTGAGCGATTGCTGGCAGCACATCCGTAAGCACAAACGCCAGCAGAGACATCGCGCCGAGCACCGCTGTCTGCCTGAGCTTCGAATTGATGGGCATGGTTTCCTTCAGAACACTTCCGAACGCACGCCCTCGGGAATCGGCGCGTGCTTGAGCAAGCCCAACTCTCCGGCCAAACGCTCCAGTTTGGCCCGCGTAGCGGCGGTGGGAGGTACCAGAGGTAGCCGCAGATGATCGCCGCACCTTCCCATCAGGCTAAGGATGGTCTTGACGGGCGCTGGATTCGACTCCCAGAAATTAGCCTCCAGGAGCCGCGAGAAGCGGCGCTCAAGTTCGCGAGCTTCATCCCAGTCGTTGTTGAGCGCGGCGCGGATCATGCGCGCCATTTCAGCCGGCGCCTCGTTTGACGCCACGCTGATGAGGCCGTGCGCGCCGACGGCGATCGCTGCCAGCGCAAGATTGTCGTCGCCGGAAAAAATCTTGAAATGCCGAGGCATGATGTGCGCGAGTTCAGCAAACTGGGTCAGCTTGCCGCTGGCTTCCTTGATGGCCACGATATTTTTCGCTGCTGCGGCCAGCCGCGCCACGGTCTCCGGCTCCAGGTTCGCCGCCGTGCGTCCCGGCACGTTGTACACGCAAACAGGAAGCGGGTCCACCTCGCGCGCCAAGGCGAGAAAGTGCTGAAACTGCCCTTCCTGCGTGGGCTTGTTGTAATAGGGATTCGCCGAGAGCACCGCTGCCACGCCGGGGATGCGCTTGAGATGCGCCGCGAGTCGAACCAGCACGCGTGTTGAGTTATGCGTGCAGCCAGCCCAGACGGGAACCCGCCCAGCGGCGGCATCGATGACCAGGCGTACCGCACGCAGCCATTCTTCTTCATCGAGCGTCGCCGCTTCGCCCGTCGATCCGCAGGCCACGATGAAGTCGATTCCGGATTCAATTTGCCAGTTGACCAGCGACCACAGCGCCGGCTCGTCGATTGACCCATCCGCCCTGAACGGCGTCACAATTGCGGTACCACAGCCTATCGTTTCCATGACAGCTCAAGTTTATAACGGCGGGTTGCAGCCATCATGAACAGGGACCTGCGACTGCGCTGAATCAGTTCTTAGAGCTGATTGAAAACTTCGCGGAACTCCCAGGCGCCGGATTTGCCAGCCAGCCATTCGGCTCCGCGCACGGCTCCCAGTGCGAACCCACGCCGCGAGTGTGCGTCGTGGCGAAGTTCCAGCACATCGCAATCGCTCGCGGCGCGCACGATATGTTCGCCTTTGGCGTCTCCCACGCGATACGACTGAACCGGGACATCGATTCCCGGCTGCGCTGAGAGAATGATTTCTTTCAGCGTAAGAGCCGTGCCCGAGGGCGCATCAAGCTTGGTCACATGGTGCGTCTCATCGATGGAAAACTTGTACCCTTCGAGCTTCGCGACCTCTGCGGTCAATTGGAATAGCTTCTGCACGCCGATGGAAAAATTCGTCCCGTACAAAAGGCCGCCTCCCCGTTGCAGGGCGAGCGCCTTCATCTCGTCCACCTTCGCGTACCAGCCGGTGGTGCCCACAACGATGCGGCCGCCGAGGGCCAGAACCGCGCGCATGTTCTCCACGGCCGCCTCGGGCGATGTGAAGTCTACCACCACGTCCACGCCGGCCAGATTCGGCGCTGTCAGCGCCGATGCATGCGCATTCTCATCGATATCGAGCGTGCGCACACCATGGCCGCGCTCCCGCGCAACCTCGGCCACAAGCGTGCCGGTTTTTCCCTTGCCTAAAACAAGAATCAGCATCAATTCCTTCGGAATAGTGGTCAGGCTTCAGTGATGAGTGGTTAGAAAACGCACAGCCGGTGGACAGCCAAGATCTGATTACTGACCACTGACCACTGACACCTGCTTTCTCGCTTCCACATCGAAGATCGCCGGATCGGGTTCCTTGAAGAATGCCGCGTGCAGCGACCGCACCGCTTCATCGGCGTCGTCCTCTTCGATCATAAAGCTCATGTTGATTTCGCTCGCGCCCTGCGAGATCATGCGCACGTTAATGTGCTTGACGGCGTTAAATACCTGCGCGGCAATCCCATTCTGCCCGCGAATATCCTCCCCCACCATGCACACCAGGGCCTTTTTCCCCTCGAGTTTTACATCCGCCATCTTGCCCAGGTCGGCGGAGATCTCGGGCAGGCTCGCGTTCGAATCCACGGTCAGCGAAATGCTTACCTCGCTGGTTGAAACCATGTCAACCGGGCACTTGTGCTTGTCGAAAACCGCAAACATTTTGCTCAGGTAGCCGTGCGTCATGAGCATGCGGCTGGCCACAATGTCGATGATGGTTAACTTCCTCTTGACTGCAATCGATTTGAAAGGGCTGTTGCAGTGCGGCGCCACAGAAATGATGCGCGTGCCTTCGCAGCCTGGATTACGGCTGTTCAGCACCAGCACGGGAATGTTTTTCTTCACAGCCGGCAAAATCGTGGCCGGGTGCAGAACCTTGGCGCCGAAATAAGCAAGCTCGGCCGCCTCCTCAAAGCTGATGACACGCACGCGCAACGCATCGGGGCACACGCGTGGATCGGCGGTCATGATTCCATCCACATCGGTCCAGATCTCGATCGTCTCGGCGTTAAGCGCGCCGCCGACCAGCGCGCCGGTGTAGTCGGAGCCCCCGCGGCCCAGGGTCGTCGTCAATCCGGTTTCATTTGAGGCAATAAATCCACCCATCACCGGGACTTTGCCCTGCGCAATGAGCGGCATCAATCTCTCTGGCGCGCGCTTTTCGATGACGTCGTCGAGCGGCGCAGCCTTTTGGAACTCCGAGTCGGTGACGATGATCTCGCGCGCATCAATATGTTCTGCGTTGATGCCACGCTCGCGGAAGGCCGCAGTCACGATACGGCTGGAAAGTCGTTCGCCGTGGCTCACGATCAGATCGGAGATGCGCGGAGTCAGTTCGAGAATCGCGGAGACGCCGCGCAACACCTCGTCCAGTGCGTCGAATTTCTCGTCGATCACCTGAATTAATCTGGCAATTGTTGCCTGTTCTTTCACCAGCGCACATGCTGTGTCACGATGGCGCGACCTCAGCCGGGAGCTGATGGCCAGCGCGCCGGTGCGGTCGCCATCGGCCGCTGCCGCTGCTGCACGCAGCAACTGGTCGGTCACTTTGGCCAGGGCGCTCACCACCACCACGGGGCTCTTGCCATTGGCCGCGCGCCCGGCGACAATTGCCGCGGTACGCCCAATGGCCGCCGGGTCCTCCACCGACGTGCCGCCAAACTTCATCACGACCAGATTCATTTCCTGCTTCCCAACCTTCGTCTGCGTCTTGGCCGCCGGTGCTTTGGCAACTCTTCTTACGCGCGCGCCGCCGCCACTGGCGCGGGCTCCAGCTTTCCAAGGCTGGCCAGCATCTCGGCGTTCAGAATTGTCGCGCCTGCCGCGCCGCGCACGGTATTGTGCGAGAGCAGCACAAACTTCCAATCCAGCACGTTGCACGGGCGCAGCCGTCCCACGGTCACCGTCATGCCTTTACCACGGTTGCGATCGAGGCGCGGTTGCGGGCGATCATTCTGTTCCGTCCATTCAATCGGCTGCTCCGGCGCGGACGGGAGACTCAATCCGGCGAGTGGCCGAAACTCCGACCATGCTGCCAGAATGTCTTCTCGCGTCGCTGCGCGTCCCAGCTTTTTCCCCAGTTTGATTGACACGCACTCCGTGTGCCCATCGACCACCGCAACGCGGTTGCAGTGCGCCGTCATCTTCGCATTGAGCGGTGTCACGGCGGGTCCATCCAGCCGGCCCAGCAGCTTGAGAGTCTCCGTCTCCATCTTCTCTTCTTCGCTGCCGATGAACGGAATCACGTTGTCCAGAATGTCCATCGATGCCACGCCGGGATAACCCGCGCCAGAGATTGCCTGCATCGTGGTCACAAAAATCTGCTCGATTCCGAACCGCTCCTCGATGGGCTTGAGTGCCAGCACCAGTCCCATAGCTGAGCAATTGGAATTGGTGACGATGTAGCCGCCTGACGCTCTGCGCGACGGTTGCTCTTCAATCATTTCGAGATGGCTGGCATTCACTTCCGGCAGTACCAGCGGCACATTCAGCGCCATGCGAAAAGCGCTGGAATTAGAAATCACGGCGCAGCCTGCCGCAGCAAACTTCGGCTCCATCTCGCGTGCAATGGCGGTGTCTACGCTGGCGAAGATGATCTTCGGCGCGCCCTCGGGTTCAGCCGGAGAGACTACCATCTTTGCGATGCGTTCCGGCAGAGCGGTGTCGAGCCGCCACTTGGCGGCTTCGCCGTAAGGCTTGCCGCTTGAGCGATCGCTGGCCGCGAGCCAAGCAATCTCGAACCAGGGGTGATCCGCGAGCAGTTGAATATAGCGTTGGCCGACCATACCGGTTGCGCCCAGAATGCCGATTGGGTACTTGTTTTTCATGGCCTTGACTCTATCCAGTGTACAAGAGGATGAGCCCGGCCGCCGCGGCCGCTTCCTACGCCATCGCTGCCAGTATTGCGTCGGTAAACTGCGTCGTCCCAGCGGTTCCGCCCACATCGCGGGTCAGCGACTTGCGCTCGGTATACACAGCTTCGAGCGCCTTTTGCGCCTTGTCCGCCGCGGCTGGCTCGTCCAGATGACGCAACATCAGGATGGCCGATTGCAGAAGCGCCGTAGGATTGGCTACGTCCTTCCCCGCGATGTCGGGCGCCGAGCCATGGACCGCCTCGAAAATGGCGCACTCTACGCCGAGGTTCGCGCCCGGAGCCAGGCCAAGCCCACCCACCAGTCCAGCGCACAGGTCGCTCACGATGTCGCCGTAAAGGTTCTCGAGCAGCAGCGTGTCGTATTGAAAGGGATTCATCACCAGCTGCATGCAGGTGTTGTCAATCAGGTGCTCGCCATAGACGATGTCAGGGAATCCTTCGGCCACCTGCCGCGCGCAGCGGAGAAAAAGGCCGTCCGACAGCTTCATGATGTTCGCCTTGTGAATGGAGTGGACCTTTTTCCGTCCATGTTTGCGCGCATACTCGAAGGCAAAAAGCGCAATCCGCGTCGAACCCTTCTCCGTGATCACCTTGATGCTCTCAACCACGCCCGGAACGACTTCGTGCTCCAGGCCCACGTACTCGCCTTCCGTGTTTTCACGCACGATCACCAGATCGACGCCCGGGTACTTTGTGTCGAGGCCGGGCAGATTGCGAATGGGTCGCAGATTGGCGAAGAGATCGAACTTTTTTCGCAGCGTGACGTTGATGCTCTTGAATCCTCCGCCGATGGGCGTTGTCACCGGCCCTTTCAGCGCCACACGATTGCGTTCGATGGATTCGTAGAGCGCCGCGGGAATGTACTCGCCGTGAATCTCGAATGCCTCGGCGCCAGCCGCGAACCGCTCCCACTCGAACTTCACGCCGGTAGCTTCAAGGATGCGCACCACTGCGTGCGTGACTTCCGGGCCGATGCCGTCACCGGGAATCAAAGTAACTTTGTGTGTTTTCAATTGCGTCATCTCTACCGTTTGCCTTTCGCGCCTCTATGCGATTCGAGTAATCCCTCAAGCTCCTGCTTGAATTCGTTCACGTCCTTGAAGTCGCGATAGACCGAGGCGAACCGGATGTATGCAACCGTGTCGAGACCCTTGAGGTGCTGCATGATCAACTCGCCGACTTCAGACGTGGTGCGTTCGCGCTCAGGCGCATCGATGAGAAAAGTTTCCGCGGCGTCCACAACACTTTCCAGTTGGCTGGACGAAACCGGCCGCTTTTCGCACGCGCGCAGCAGTCCGCTGAGGATTTTCTGCCGATCAAAGCGCTCGCGCCGGCCGTCTTTCTTCACCACCATGTAGGGGATCTCGTCGATGCGCTCATACGTGGTGAAGCGCCGGTTGCACTTTTCGCACTCCCGCCGCCGCCGGATCGAGTCGGCCTCTTTGCTTTCGCGCGAGTCCACCACACGATCCTGCCCGAAGCCACAATATGGACACTTCATGCTACGTGCGATTTTACGGCATTGCGCATGGCTGCTGCGCGCTAATGGCCGTGTGCCACCATGGGCAGGCTCTCCGCCGCACGAGGAGTTTCCCCGCCTTCGATCTCTCCGCGGTAGCGCGGCAAACTCCCCGGATAGTTCTTTTGCAGAAATTCGATGAGTTTCTCACGCACCAGGCAGCGCAGGTCCCACGCGTCGTTCGAGTCCCGCGCATCCATCAAGGCGCGCAGTTCCACAGTATAGCGATCGGCGTTCGTAACCTGGATGGCACAAACCTTCCCGTTCCAAAGTTTTGTCGACTTGCAAATCCGCTCAAGCTCGGTGCGCACCGCGTCCACCGGAACGGTGTAATCGGCATAGATATAGGTGTAGCCCAGCAGGTCGGCGCTGGTCCGCGTCCAGTTCTGGAAAGAGTTTTCAAGGAAATAGGAGAGCGGGATGACCAGCCGGCGCAGATCCCAAATTCGCAACACCACATACATGGTGCCAATCTCTTCGATCCATCCCCACTCGCCCTGGATCACCACCACGTCTCCCATTCGGAATGGCTGTGCGAATGCGATTTGTACGCCGGCAATGAGATTGGCAAGCGTGCCCTTCATGGCCATGCCGACGATGAGGCTGGCCAAACCTGCCGAGGCCAGAATGCTCATGCCGATGTGCTTGATGGCCGGGATCGTCATCAGCATGATGGACAGGGCGACCACCGAAACCAGAACGACCACGATGTGATGCAACATCTGGAACTGCGTCTGGATCCGCCGCGCCACCAGATTGTCGGCCACGTCCACGCGATACCGGTTTGATAGAACGTCCGAGGCCACGTCCACCAACAGGATCGCGAGCCACGCGACTGCACCAATGAGCCCAATCCCGGTAATGTGCTCCATCGCCGCCATCAGAGCCTGCGGTAGCGACAAGCTGGGCAGGATCACAAGAATGGCCACCAGCGGAAGAATCCAGTGCGAAGGCCCGCGACCGTGCCTTACCAGCGACTGGCCCAGTATGGTTCCCTTACGTTGCGTCAGCTTATTGAGAGCATGCAGTGCAAGTGCGCGAATCAATTGCGCCACAATAATTGCCGCTACCAATATCCCGGCCGACCATAACAGACTCCGCCAGTTGTTTTGCAGAAATTGGATCAGGAACATTCCACATCCCCTGCTCTTTTGGATGCAATACGATGGGGAGCCGTTTTGCCTCGGTGTTCCGCCCTGCCACCGCTCCCAAAGCAGAGTGGGCCGCGACAAAACTTGCGGGGCGCAGGCTGCTGTCTTCCTCCCTAAACGCAACAACGGCCTGAGAACGCTTGGTTCCCAGGCCGCTGCCGGTGGACTGTTGGGATTGGACTAAGGCCATCGCGCTTCCGCGAGTGCCAGAGCCATGACGGAGAATCCTCCGCCTGGACTTACCTGAGTCAGGGGCGCGATGCCCTAGGCCTCAGTCACCTCACGTACGATACAACTCGAACAATCTCTGCTCATAGGCTGGATCAACCTCCTTTCCCGTGTAAGGACAAACTACGGCCTGCGATGCCGGCGCGTCAAGGGCGCCTTGCCCGGGGGCCGTTGCGCAAGCACCGCGAAATTCTTCCTCGCCTCGCGCACCGTCAGCCCCGCGAAGCCCATACGCGTCGACCGTAGAAACTTGTCGACCGCGCGCCAATCGTGCCACGCATAATCCCTGAGCGCCCAGCCGATTGCTTTGCGGATGAAGAACTCCTTCTCTGCCGCGAGCAGCTCTGCATAGCGAAAAAGCCGTTCCGTATCGACTTCTTCGCGCAAGCCAAGTTGGTGCAACATGGCGATCCGCCGCACCCAGAAGTTCTCGTGCTTCACGGCTGCATCCATGGCGCGCTTGCCCTTCGCTCCCGCGCGCTGCACGACCGGGCCGATCGGCTTCACCAGCGAGTCGACCGTATCCCACCATGACTTCTGCTGCACTAGGTCCAGCAGCCAGGGAAGGTCTTCGAGAGTCAGAATCTTCTGGTGGTGTCCAAGCAGCCCAACCGCGACATACTGGTACTCACGCTCGCACATTTGCCACAAGCCTTCCGCGGCCATGCGCAATTCCTCTCCATCCGCCGGTGAAAAGCCTTTGATCAAAGGCGCGACGGCAGCGCGATGATCGGGCATCGAGACGCCCAGATAGTCAAACTGATTGCGCATGTAGGCGCGCATCCCGGCAGCTCGCTTCGAATCGGCCAGCGGCATCAGCGCCGCACGCACTGCGCGCTGAAATGCTGCTGCACTCATCCCCGCCTCACTCTTTGCCACACCTGCCTCCGATGGTTGTCAGTTTATCTTTTTCAAATTATAGTTGACATGGCAACTGTTTCCATTTATATTATCTTTATGAGCAAAACATCGGAAGCACAGATCGCCGTCAGTCCTCTGAAAAGTCACATCGGCTTCTGGATGCGATTCGTCTCCAACCACGTTTCGCAGGCCTTCGCGCGGAAGCTGGAGCAGAGCGGGGTTACCGTGGCGGAGTGGGTGGTGATGCGCGAGATGTTCGGCGAAAACCAGACCTCGCCAAGCTCAGTCGCCGGCCAGATCGGTATGACGCGCGGGGCGATTACCAAGATCGTCGACCATTTGCTGCGCAAGGGCCTGGTCACGCGGCGTGAGAGCATCGGGGACCGGCGCTACCAGGAGATTGCCCTGACGGCGGCGGGCAGGCGTCTCATCCCGGCACTCGCGGCGCTTGCCGATCAGAACGATGAAGAGTTTTTTCATCCGCTCACCCGCAAGGAGCGCGAAACTATTCTTTGCCTTTTGAAGAAGCTCGTGCAGGCGCATGGACTCGAGAAACTTCCCACCGAATAAGGAGAAACCATGAATACCGAAGTCATCCACGAAGTCGCCGTTGCAACCCAGAAAGGCGAGCTTACCTTCCCTCAGGCAGTCGGCAAGCTGCTCGAGGTTGGCGTCGAGTCGTATTGTGTCGACTTTGCCGCCGGGCGCAAGACCTACTACACCACCAACGGCGAAACCGCAATCGAGCCTATGATTCTCACGCTGGAACCCGTCGCCGGGGAGTTCTCAGGCGCGGATTTGGTAGCAGCCATCCGCGGCGCACAAGCAGATACTGTTCGCTATCCCGAGTTCGTCAAGCGCTCCACCGCAGCCGGCGTCATCGGCTACTGGGCGTTTCTTACCGGCAAGCAGGTGATCTACTTCGGCCGGAAAGGCGAATTGCACGTCGAGAAATTCCCGGGCGCAAAACCTTAACCGGCCCTAACAAGCCTTGTCCCGACAAAGGTGTGCCGCCCATTCGCGCACCGCTGCGGGAGTCACGTGGGCGCCGCCGGCCTCGCTGGCCGCCAACTGCACGGCCAAATTACCGACTGTCGAGCTTTCTGTCTGGCCGATCTCGACTGGCAGCCCAGTCCGCTGCTCGGTTAACGCGACCAGCAACTTGTTGCGCGTGGCCCCGCCGATCATGTGGATGCGCTCAAGCTTGCGTCCCAGCATTTTTTCCAGGTTTGCTGTTGCCGACGCGTACCTGAGCGCCAGGCTTTCAAAGATCGTCCTCGCAAAGAGCGGCTCGTTCCCGGCGACATCGGGAATGGCATCGAAGCCCAGCCGCGTGAGCTCGTCGTTGATGCGCTTCGGCATTTCAGAGTCGAGCATGAGTGTTTCGGCGTCCAAATCGAGCACCCCGCCGGCAGCACTGCGTGCGGCAGCCTCTTGGACGAGATTCTCTATGGACCACGCGCGCCCCTCGGCCGCCCACGCGTCCATGCACTGCTTGAGCACCCACATGCTGTTGATGAGCGAGTGAAACAGAAGGCCGCCGGCCGCAGCGCCAATGTTCGTATAGCCTGCGTCGAATGCGTGTCTGGTCGTCACCGGATTTCGCGTGATCGTACCTACGAGCGACCATGTGCCGGAGCTGATGTAGGCGGCCGAACTCAGGTCAGTGGGAATACCCGCAATGGCACTGGCCGTGTCGTGCGTAGCAGGCGCAATGATCTCAGTGGCACGGAAGGCATCGAGTTGCGCCAACGGCCCCGTGATCGGACCCAGAACCGTTCCCGTCGCGACCAACGGCGGCGCCGCTTCGAGTGGCAGCCCCAGCAGCTCAAAAAGCTCCGCATCCCAGCCGCCGGTTTTCAGATTCACCAGACCGGTGTGACTGGCATTCGTGTATTCGGCTACGCGACGACCACTCAACCAGTACAAAATGAACTCTGGAAACATGACCCACGCCGCGCGGCTGTCAATTCCAATCGCGGGATCGGCGAGAAGCTGGTATACGGTATTGATTTTGAGCGGGTAGGTTCCTGTGCGCTGGTACAAATCAAAAGACGCAATGATCCGGTCCGCCGCTTCTTTGGCCGCCGTCGTGCGCTCGTCGCGATAACAGAACGGCTCGTGCAACATCGCGCCGTCTGGTCCGAGCCGCACATAGTCCACCGACCAGCCATCGACGCCAATCGATCGAATGCCCTCGGGAGCTGCATCGCCAGCCTTGCGCAGACCTTCTTCAAGTCCGGCGAGGATCTTGCTGAGCGGCCAGCACAGAGATTCGCCGTGGCGCACGGGACCGTTGGGAATGCGGTGGATGATTTCGATGCTGGGCCGGCCGCTCGTCCAGCGAAGCAGCGAAACGCGGCAGCTTTCTGCGCCTAAATCGATGGCAACGCGCGCAGCTTCTTGCATGGCGAGAGCAGAACTCCAGATTCTTAGCGCACAAAAGCTTCAGTCAGGCCGCCATCCACGGGAATGACGTGGCCCGTGGTGCAGCGCGCCCGCGGGCTGGCGAGGAACAGAATCGCCTCAGCGCAGTCTGACCCGCCGATAGCCTTGTGCGTCAATGTGCGCTCGGCATAGAACGCGGCCAGGCGGCTGCGAAGCTCGTCGTCGCTGAACGACTCCTGGAACGGAATATTGTATTTGCGCAGCGAAGCGCGCACGCGATCGCGCGGGAACATCGTGGATCCTTTGACTACCGTCGCGGGACTGATGCCGTTCACGCGCACATTGGGCGCCATGCTCACCGCCAGCTCGCGAATCAGGTGTGAGAGCGCAGCTTTGCTCACGTCATAAGCCTCGCTGCCGCGTTTGGCAACCACCGCATTGGCCGAGCTGGTGAAGACAATATTCCCGTGCAGCCCCTGCTCTTCAAAGAGTTTTGCCGCTTCGTCGGCGAGCAGATAGTTCGCGGTCACGTTCACGGCGAGAGTATCGGACCACATATTGTCGGGAATCTCGCCTTCTGCCGATGACGGAAAGAGCGCGGCAGTGTTGATGAGAATGTCGATTCCGCCGAAGGCAAGTGCAGCCTCGCCCAATACTTTGCGAATAGAATCACGGCTGCGAATGTCAACGCCGGCGTGGCCGGTGAATTCCGGTGACGCGATGGTTGCAATCTCGGCAGCCACGCGCGCCGATCCTTCTTCATTGCGGTCGGCGACAAATACGTGCGCGCCGCGCGAGGCAGCCAGCCGCGCTACTTCGCGCCCGATACCGCTCGCGCCACCCACGACCAGCGCCACGCGGCGGCTCAACTCTTTTTCCGGCGGACGCCTGCGAATCTTTGCCTCTTCGAGCGCCCAATACTCGATGCGGAACGCTTCGCCGGCAGGCAACGCCACATAATTGTCAAAGACCTTAAAGCTCGCGGGATCCATTCCCGGTGGGCACTGAGGCACCGGCCCGCTCACCGCGCCCTCGCCCAGCAAGCTCGCGCCTTCCATTACATGAATGGCATTACTGTAAAACTCGCCCGTGATGCGCGCCTCGGTTTTGTCTTTGCCGAAGCTGAACATTCCCAGCCCCGAGATCAGCACAACGGCGGGGCTCGCGTCTCGAATCGCAGGTGAATCGGGCTTGGCAAACGTGCGGTAGTAGGCGCGGTACTGATCGAGATATTCGGCCAGCGCGCAATCGATCTGAGTCTTCAGCGACTCAAGATCGTCATTCGCGCCCCAGCTCACAAACATCGGCCGGATCTTGGTGCGGATGAAGTGATCGGGGCAACTGGTTCCCAAAAACGCCAGCGCCTTCCCGTGCGCAGAGTCGACGAACTGCAACACGTCAGGAGCGTCACTGAAGCTGCTGATGAATCGCTGCCTGGCGCTAATGCGGCCGCGGAGAAACGGGGCGATCTGGATGGCAAGCTCGCGGCGGTCCGGGCGCGCTGGCACAGCCTCCCCGCCAAACCGGACCTTTCCCTTCGCTTGTCCGTGACGCTCGATAAATTGGCCAATGCTGTCGATCATATGGAGCGTGTTCAGATAGCACTCCCGCTGCGTCTGGCCCCAGGTAAAGAGCCCGTGGCCGCCCAGCACGATTCCGTCGCAGCCTGGATTTTCCTGGACGATCTTTTTCATCATCATCGCGAGTTCAAAGCCCGGCCTTTGCCAGGGCAGCCACACCAGCGAGTGGCCGAACTCGCGATTGAACTCCTCCATCTTCGATTTGCCGTTGGCGCTTGCCGCCAGCGCGATTCCCCAGTCGGGGTGCAAGTGATCGACGTGCGGAAAAGGCAGGAATCCATGCAGCGGCGTGTCAATGGACGCGGCAACCGGATTGTTGCGGAAGGCGCACAGCGGATACATCTCCGCCATCTGATCTTCAAACTCGGCACCTTTGTAAACCCGCTCCAGCGCCAGGAGCTTTTCCTGGTAAAGCGTGGCGAAACCGGCGCGCTTGATGCTGCCCAGGTCGCCGCCCGATCCCTTCACCCACAAAACTTCGACCGGATTGCCGGTCAGCGGATCCAGTTCGATCACCTTGGAACTTGTGTTTCCACCGGCAAAGTTGGTGATGCGCAGGTCCGAACCGAGCAGGTTCGAGCGATAGCGCAGAAGCTCAGGTTCATCGAGACCGGCCGCCACCGTCGGATCCCAGCGGTCCTCGAGAAAACGCAACACAGAAGAAGCAGTCGTAGTCATTGTCATAAGGGGCACTCAACAGGGGGAAGAACCGAACTCAATTCCATGATACAGCCAATGCCGAGGCGTAAATCGTTTCAAGCGTGGATTCCGCGAGAGCGAATTCTAGTGCACTGCCACGCCATGAGTTGAAGTCTCCGCAAACATCCCTTCTGCCTTTTCGATTTCGCCCAGAGAATCGGGCGAAACCGCACGGTGGTGCACGTAGTTATAAGGAGGCACGGTGTACCCGCGCAAAATCGAAATGCCAAGCTGAATCAGCCGCGGCCCGTAACTCTCCGCTTCGTGCGAGATGGAGCCGACAATCGCGCTCGATCTCGTGCGCATCTCTTCCAGGACTTCGGGAATGCAATCCTGGCCGACAATGGCAAAGTTTGCTTCCAGGCCTGCCTCTCGTACTGCGTCCAGAACGCCCAGGGCGCTGGTATCGTTTACCGCGGCCACCAGCGTGAGTTCGCCGCCTTTTTGTTGGCGAAGATAAGTGCTCATGGCACGGTGGCTTGCCTCGCGCATGCCTCTGCCTTCAATCTGCACGAACTGATCTGGTGTGAGATCCTTGAACCGCTCGCGGATTCCGTCAAAGGCGCCGGTAATGCGGTTCTGTACAAAGCTGCCCGCTTCTCTGAAACCGACGCCCACAACTCGGTCCACTTTGCCCTTCCATTGCCGCTGCGCATATTGCGCCAGCATGAACGCGGCCTCGTACCCGATCTCGAAGTTGTCCACGCCGAAGTAGGTCGCGTTGGGATGGGGCACGTCGATTGCCACCATGGGAATCTCGGCCTTCTTGAAGATATGCGCCACCCGCGGCGCCGCCGCCTCCTCCACCTGAAATTCGAGAACCAGGTCCACTCGCTTGGCAACGAACTCTTCGGCGTTGCGCACGGCCACATCGGAATCGTAGCGATTGTCTAGAATGACCAACTCCACGCCGGAGGCAGCCGCCGCCGCGGTCACGCTGCGAGCCACAGCCTCGCTAAAGGGCATCTCCGCGCTCTGCACGGCAAAACCGAAACGCAGGCGCTTTGGCCGCGAGACGAGCCTGTACTGACCGCTCGGCGTCTGCGCCAGATAGCCACGATGCACCAGCGTCTTCAAAATGCGATAGACGCTGGTCTTGGAAATGTTGGTCCGCTGGTAAATGTCTTCGAGCGTCAGGGGTGTGTGATCCTGCTCCAGCAACTCGATCACGTCGAGCGCCTTGGAGAGGATCGGAATCAGGTACAGCCTCTTGATTTTCGTCTTGGGCAACCGGAGCTCCCGCTGGTGTCTCTATTGAAACTCAAACCTCACACATCATAGACGAACCGCAGGTGGATCGATTTACCATTTCGACCGGCCTCTCTACTCGCCTGAATCACGCATAACTGCCAACGGCCATGCTGCGACTTGCCCTCTCGCGCGCCGCGCGCTCCACATACCCACCCGAGCGCAGCGCTTCCAGCGGGTCATCGGGCAGGCCGTGAGCCTCGCGCCATGCGCGCGTCAACGGACGCACATCGCGCCAGAAAGCGCCGCGGAAGACCTCTTCGGCGGCAACCAGCTCGCAGCGCTGCTGCAGATGGGCGAGCTCCTCGCGATCCACCAGCGCGGCCTTCAAGTAAAGCTCCTGCGCCGTCACGACAGTCTGGATCATCGCTTCGATTTTGCCTTTCAGGTTGTGGCTCTGATCGATCATGTAAGCCACTGCGTGGGGCAGCCCTTCGGACTGGGCGCTGTGGATCTCATGGAAGATGCGAAAAACCTGGTAAGGATCGATCGAGCCCAGCGTGAGGTCGTCGTCGGCATAGCGCCGGTCATTGAAGTGGAATCCGCCCAGCATTCCGGTGTGCAGCAGCCACGCCACGATCTGCTCAATATTCTGCGCGTTGTAGTGGTGGCCGGTATCGACGAGCACGCGCGCCTGCGGCCCAGCCTGCCTCGCCAGATGGCTCGCCATGCCCCAGTCGGCAATGTCGGTGTGGTAGAACGCGGGCTCAAAGGGCTTGTATTCCACCAGCAAACGCTGGTCGTGCGCGAGGTGGCCATGCGCGATGCGCAACGCCTCCTCAAGCCAGCCGATGCGCTTGCGCATGCTTTGCGTGCCCGGGTAGTTTGACCCATCGGCAATCCAGAGCGAGATGTCGCGCGAACCAAGCGCCTTCGCGATCTCGATAGAGTCCACCAGGTGCTCCAGCGCCCGCTCGCGAGTCGCAGCCGAGGGATTGCAGAGCGATCCGAATTTATACTCCTGGTCCTGGAAGAGGTTGGGATTGATCGATCCCGAGCGAACACCGAAGCGTTTCTCCAACTGCTTGACTTCCGCAACGTCCTTCAGGCCGTTAGGCAAGTCCCAAAGCACGTGCAACGCCAGCGTAGGAGTTGCGCCCGTCAGACGATTGACCTCGGACGCGTCGGCAAATTTCTCTTCAATGGTGCTTGCTGCCGCAGCCTGCACAAACTTGCCGAAGCGTGTACCCGTGTTCGCGAACCCCCAGGACGGGATTTCGATGCGAAAACCATCCAGCGCCTTGAAGGCAATCTCCTCAATATTCGATTGCGAATCCTTCATCGTTTCCCCTTACGCGAACCTGCCCATCTTCAGTTAATGGCCCCAGCCATTTGCTGAGTCCGCCCGGCCTCAAAAAACCTCTGCAAAGCCCGCTCCAAAGAATGTAGAGGCTTAGGCCGAAAAGTCGAATAATATACCATCGGAAATCTATTGTCTATTGCAACTTTAGCCTTCGGCCTGGCTATTGCGCAGCTTGTCGAGGCTTCCTTCCGGACGCCGAAAAACTTCCCGGCAATCCGGCCTGTAGCTCTCCTTCAGCACGCCACACAACCGTGCTTGTCCTTTGTGACGAAATCGCTTGCTCCCAGCCTACTCGGCACGTTGTTTTTCAACTTTCCTATTCCAGTCCCGTCTAACAGATCGAGTATTCCCGTTTTATTTTGTGCAGTCAGACTTTTACTTATCCTCAGCCAGCGTAGCGTGTGTCTGTTTGGCGCGGGCCCCAGTTGCGGGATTGTTTTTCGAGACCCAACGACGCGTCTCTGCAGATCAAGCGCGCGGTGAAAGCGCAAAGAGTCCCGGCCCATTGCGCAGTTTGTGGACTGTGTGTCCTACTATGGTGAGGTTGTTGACCATCCCGGTCGGTCCGGACACCTGGAACCGCCATGTCACCGGTTTTATGTCCAACCGTCGCAATGTTTTTTCCCGGCCGCGAAAACTCTTCACGACTTCGAGGGTTCTCTCAAGAAAGGGTTCTGGATCTTCTCCCTATGATCAATTCACGCTCGCTCCCCCTGTGCGTGTTGGCCAGTGTCATCAGTTGTTCCGCCGCCTCCATCGCGCAGAATGCTGCGCCTGCCGTTCGCATCCACAACTCCATCGACGAAAGCCAACGGATCACGCTCGCTCATACCGTCAGTCCCTTCGCCAACGCTGCCAATGACCGCGGCGCCGCCCCGGACGGCATGCAGCTGAACCGCATTCAGCTTGTGCTCAAGCGAAGCCCCGCCCAGGAAACCGCGCTTCACCAGCTCATCGCGCAGATGCACACTCCTGGCTCGGCCAACTACCATCGGTGGCTCACTCCGGACCAGTTCGGCGCCCAGTTCGGAGCCTCCGACCAGGACATCGCTACGATCGAATCCTGGCTTGGAAGCCATGGCTTCGCCGTCTCCAAAGTGAACCCCGGCAAGTCGTCCCTCGAATTTTCCGGCAGTGTGGCGCAGATGCGCGACGCCTTCCACACCCAGATTCATAAGTATCTGGTCAACGGCCAATCTCACTACGCCAATGCAAACGACCCACAGATTCCCGCGGCGCTCGCACCGGTCGTTGGCGGATTCGCCTCCCTCAACAACTTTCATCCCAAAAGCTACGTCCAGAAGCTCGGCAAAGCCTCGCTCAATCCCGACACTCACCAGGTCTCGCAGTGGACCTGGAATGATGGCTCCGGCTCGCTTTATGTCCTGGCCCCCGCTGACTTTGCCGTCCAATACGATCTGCAGCCGCTTTATAACGCCAACGTCAACGGCAACGGCCAGACGATCGCCATCATCAACGACTCCAACATCAACATCGATCTCGTCAATCAGTTCCGCACACTGTTTAATCTTCCTGCCAACCCGCCCCAGGTCATCATTGACGGCAACGATCCCGGCGTCGACGGAATCAATAATCCCGACGGTCCAAATGGCGACTCGATTGAAGCCTATCTCGATGTCGAATGGTCGGGCGCGGTCGCTCCCAATGCCACCATTGACCTCGTCGTCGCCGCCGACACCTCGCTCGAGAGCGGCCTGGTCCTGGCCATGGAGCATGCCGTCTATGGCGATGTCGCGCCGGTGATCAGCCTTAGCTTCGGCGAGTGCGAAGCCAACCTCGGCGAGACCAACTCGTTCATCGAGGGCCTATGGGAACAGGCCGCCGCACAGGGCCAGACCGTCATGGTTTCGACCGGCGACAGCGGCTCAGCCGGATGCGATGACAACGCGTACTATGCCGTCAGCGGCCAGGCGGTGAGCGGCTTCGCGTCCACGCCCTACAACGTCGCTGTTGGCGGAACTGACTTTTACTACGCCGACTACGCCACCGGCGGCGGCAGCATTGCCAATGACTGGAATACAACCACCAGCCAGTTGCCGGCCCTCTCTCTGAAGCAGTCCATCCCGGAGCAGCCCTGGAATGACAGCCAATTCGGCCTGAACATCAACAATGAGTACAATCTGTACAGTGTCACCACTGTTGCCGGCGGCAGCGGCGGCGCCAGCACTGCCGCCCTTTGCGCCAACGACAACTACAATTCCACGTCGGGCGCCTGCCAAAGCACTGAAACCGGCTATCCCAAGCCGGCGTGGCAATCCGGAGCAGGCGTGCCCAACGATGGCGTCCGCGACATTCCCGATGTCTCGCTCTTTGCCGCCAATGGAGCGAATGAGAGCTTCTATCCCATCTGCGCCACCGACGGCGACTGCCAGACCGCCGGTCTCGGTGTTGGGGGCGTTGTACAGATCTATGGCGTAGGCGGCACGTCCGCCTCTTCGCCTGCCTTTGCCGGCGTCATGGCTCTGGTCGACGAAAAATGGGGCCGCCAGGGCCAGGCTGACAACATCCTCTATGCGCTCAAGGCCCAATACCCGGCTGCTTTTCACGAAGTCACGGTTGGAACGAACGCTGTGCCGTGCGAGTTCGCGCCGACTGTTTCGCCCAATTGCATCTCCGCCGCCAACCCAATTGTCTTTGACGCCATTACCGAAGGTGAGATCGGGTCGGGCACAACCCCCGAGTACAACGCCGCCGCCGGCTACAACCTCGCCACCGGTCTTGGCACGATCGACGCCAACAATCTGGTCAACGATTGGAACCAGATCAAGCTGACTTCGACAGCCACAACCATGACCGTCACGCCCCCAAATGGCGTATCGATTGGCGCGATTCCCCATGGAACATCGTTGACCATCGCCGGCGGTGTGACCGGATCTGCCACGCCTACCGGCAACATTGCACTGATGACCGATAGCTCCGAACCAGTGAATCAGGGCCAGACCGTCTTCCCGCTGACCAGCGGATCCTATTCCAGCAACACGGTCAACTACCTTCCCGGCGGCACGTATCACATTTGGGGCCAGTACGGCGGCGATTCCAATAATGCGATGAGCACCTCTACGCCGCCCATCGAGATCACGGTCAACCCTGAAACCCCGGGCATGGCCCTTCATCTCTTCAACGCCGCGCTTGGCGAGTACTATCCCTCAAGCTCCGCTTCCAATCCTGGAACCCAAGTGGATTATGGAAGCCAGCTCATGCTGAGTGCACTGGTGGCTCCCGCATCGCAGATTAACTCTCTCTCCAGTTGCGACATTCTGGGCTCGAACTGCTCGAGCGTTGGCACATTCACTGTGCCCACAGGGACCGTCACGTTCACCGACAACGGGAACGCCGTCAATACGGCGGCGATGAACGCCGAAGGCGATACTGAGTACAACGCTGCATTCAGCGTGGGGGCTCACTCCGTGAGCGCGACCTACAACGGCGATCAGAGCTACAACAAGATCACTGCCTCGTCGCCCATTCCCTTCACCGTCGTCAAGGACAGCCCAGCTTTCTTTTACAACGCCTCCAATCTGAATACGCTCGGCGCCATCGTCAGCGGCCAGCCGACGGTCTTCAACGTCCTTGCCGAAAACGGCGCGCAATACAACACCTACTACAACTCCAGCGGGACTTCAATTGCGCCGGTTCCCGTTCTGCCGCCGACAGGCACGGTCACGCTCAGCAGCCAGCCCGCGGGAATCTCCGGAACCATTACTCTCAGCGCGGGCATTGATCCCTACGACGAAGCACAAGCCGGCATCGGCGCCGTCACGCTCTCACCAAGCCTCGCGCCGGGGAACTATACAGTGACCTTTGCCTACAGCGGAGACGGAAATTACAACAGTTGTTGCAGCCCCGCGGCCACGACCACGATCTCGGTCGCCGCGAGCAGCGGGCTCGCCACCACCACAAGTGCGAGCCTCGTGGGCGCCATCTCGCCAAACTCCACCATCACCGTAACCGGCACAGTGACCGGCCAGACGGGGCACCCGGCACCCTCCGGCGGGGTTGTCTTCTTCTCTTCCGGCACCGGCCTGGGCGAAGTTGCCCTGACGCCCGGCGCGGGCGTCGTGTCCACCTTCACTGCCGTGCTGAGCAGTCAGGACCTTTTGCAGGGCGCCAATTTTATCAACGTTCAGTACACGGGAGATGGCACTTACGCGTGGTCGGAATATACCCTGAACGGAGGCAGCCCGATTGCGAACCCCCTGGCCGACTTCGCACTTGTTCCCGCTACCACCATTGTTCCTGTCAGCATCAGCGCCGGAGCCAACAGCGGTACCGACACCATCAACCTCGCGTCGGTCAATGGCTTTAATGGCAACGTGAACCTGACCTGCGCGGCCACCGCTCCCGCCAGCTGCGGCATCTCGAGCCCGGTCTTGCTCAGCAACCAGAGCAGCACAACAGCCACTCTCACCATTAACATTCCGGCCGGCACCCCAAGCGGCAACTACAACGTGCTCGTCACCGGCAAAGATGCAAACACCGGTGAATTCGTCCATACCCTGGCCATCACGGCGCAAGTGAGCGGAGGAAGTCCCGCCGTTACGCTGACCAACTCCGGCAACATCACCGTGGTTCAGGGTGCAACCACCGGCAATACTTCCACCATCACGCTCACTCCCTCCGGGGGATTCACCGGGACCGTCGATCTCACCTGCTCCGTATCGTCGCCCGTTGGTGCAACCAACCCCGTCACTTGCGGCACTTCAAACTTCAGCCCGTCCGCCGTACCAATCACCGGCGCGAGCTTTGTGACCTCCACGCTGACCGTCAATACCACGGGCACCACAAGCGAAGGCACATACGTCATCACGGTAGTCGGAACCTCCGGGAGCGTCACCTCCGCAACCGACGTGGCTGTGAATGTTAATCTGCCCCAGGACTTTTCATTAAGCAGCAGCGGCCCGATCACTGTGAATGCGGGCGCGACCACCGGAAACACTTCCACCATCTCCGTGACTCCTTCCGGCGGGTTCACCGGAAATGTGGCTCTCTCCTGCGCTGTTACCCAGGCTCCGACAGGAGCAACCGACCCAACCTGCGCCGTCGGCTCCCCGGCTGACGTCACGGGCACCTCGGCCGTCAATGAGACTCTGACGATCACGAGTTCAGGCTCGACTACGGTCGGCTCGTATGTCATCACCGTCACCGGAACCGAGGGTTCCGACACTCACACGACCACGGTCAACGTCGCAGTCAACCCGCCGGCAGCTTCAACGTACACGGTGTCTGCGGCCTCTCCCCCGGGCTCAATCTCGCCCGGCAGTAACGCAAATTCGACCGTCACGGTGGCAGGCACCGGCGGCTACATCGGCAGCATCACGCTCAGTTGCTCGCTGACGTCTTCGTCAGTCTCGAACCCCAGTGACCCGCCGGCCTGCTCCATCACCAGCGGCTCTCCGGTTGCGCTTTCCGCGGGAACCACCAGTGGCCAAGCCACCGCGACCGTCACCACGACAGCGGCTACAGCCGATCTGATCTATCCCAATCTCGGCAGGGGCAAAGGTTGGCTAGGCGCAGGCTCAGGTGCTGTTCTTGCCGTGCTCTTCTTCTTCTGGATACCCGCGCAGCGACGGAGTTGGCGATCGAGGCTTGGCGTTTTGGTCGCGCTGGCTGTGATGGGCGCGCTCTCCAGTTGCGGCGGCGGTGGCGGTGGTGGAGGCGGCGGTGGAACCGGTCCGTCAAATCCCGGGACAGCTGCGGGAACTTACACCTTCACGGTGACCAGCTCCAGCTCCAACCCCGTGACTCCTGCTCCGAGCAGCACCTTCACTGTTTCGGTGAACTAGCTCTGCATCTCGCAAGCAATTCGGGCCCTTCCGTCTGGAAGGGCCCGCTGTTTCTCGCCCGATTCTTCACTTATTTGTCCCTCTGTCTTTCACACCGGGCTTACCCAAAGCACCGGCTGGCGAATGGGAAAGTTGCGGATGATCTCCGGAGTCTTGGGATCGGGCGGCAGCGTGCGCCACAACGCAATGAACTTCGGCTCGCGGTACGCGAGACCGGCAAACAAAAGGCTCGGCTGACGGTTGGGCAGGTCGTCGAAATACTCAACATCGTGCGGGTAGGGCCATTTGCTCTTGTCCTCGATATACGGAAACATGAAGTCGACGGCCTTCTTATAGGTGTTGCCATTGGGCAACGTGAACTGCCACAGATTATTCGTCGCCCCGCTTGGCGACATGCCGGAAGCCGACGCAATCATGCAAACCATTGCCATCATGTCCAGATTGAAGAGTGAGTAGCTGTAAGGCTTGCTGCGCTTGAGCTCCAGCGGAAAGCTCCCGTCCTGCGCCATCTGCTCGGGCAAAAGATGATCGCGGAATCGCGCGCGGCACATCGCCATCGCGTTCTCGTTGCCAATGTAGGCCGCAAACGCCGCCGCCTGCACCGTCCAGCACGTTCCGTGATTGTTTTTTGCGGCCTCCTCTTCCTGTCCAGGGGTCGAAGCACGCATCCAAAGTAGATATTCGGTGAACCACTCGCGCACGCCCGCGAACTCCGTGGTTGTCATGGCCTGCGCCGCTTCAAGATGCCGCGCGGCGCGCGTCACCTCCACCAGGTGCAGTGTGTCGATAATGCCGTAACTCCGGCCCGTCGAATGTCCCCACACCGCCTGCGCGTAGTCGAGCGACGGATTCATGCGCGTGTCCGGTGCGAGAAACCAGGCGCGCAAGTGCACCGCCGCGCGCTCGGCATAGCGCTTGTCTTGAGTAAGGAGCCACGCTGCCGTCAGCGCCGGCACAATCAGGCTGAGCCTAATCAGAGCCAGGCGATGATCGTTGAAGTTTTGCGGATCGGAGAAGCCGTCGCGCTCAATGTACGGGCCGCCGGGATTTTTCGGGTCAGGCCACCAGTAGTCCGCCTCGGAGAAGTAGTCGTGCTTGCCGCCTTTGCTGCGCGGCGAAGACGACGCCGTAATCGTGATCGGCGGCGCTGCCAAATACTCGTTGGCTGCACGCAGAATCCTCTCGCGATCGATGGCCTCAATCTCGCTCAGTGCGATGAGCGGCCCATGGGTGGGAGCCTCAGCCGCGAGTGCTGCAACGGTTCTTGCTCGGCTTGCAGCAACGGCTGCGGCGGCGGATAGGCAGAATGTCCGGCGATCCATCTCCTCCACTTTCTCGGAAGCGCCCCTCTTTTGTCCAGCACCGTCGCACGCAAGTACCGTTCGCAAATCCGCGAGGACGGTATACTCTCGAAAACAAAGAGAGGTCTATCGCAATGCCCACCGAAGCCCGCATCCCGGACTTCGTTCCGCTTTCATTCGCCGATCCCAACTCCGGCCGCATCGTTCTTCTCGCTGACGATCTTACTGGCGCCTGCGACGCCGCTGCGGCCTTCCTCCGCTCCGGGCGGACGGTTCGCGTCTGGTTCGGCACGGGCGTTGAGTTTTCAACTCCGGAGTCCGTGCAGGCATTCAGCACGAATTCACGCGAGCTTTCAGCACGCCGGGCAGCCCGGGTTGTTTCCCTCGCCTGCACAGCTCTTGCCGGCGATCCGAATTCGCTTTTCTTTAAGAAGATCGATTCCGCCGCGCGCGGCCCTCTTGCCGCCGAGATCCTCGCCGCGCATCACATTCTTGGAACACGCGCCGTCGTTTTCGCTCCGGCTTTTCCCGCCGCTGGCCGCACCGTTCGCGACGGGACCCTGGAAGTTGAGGACGCCGCGGGCCAGCACGCACAGATTCGCCTTGAGCGCCTGTTCCCGTTGACCGTCCGGGGACGCATTTTCCACGTCTCGCACGCCCGTGAACTTGTGCCCGCACTCGATGCCGGCAAGACTCTGCTGATCTGCGACAGCGCGACACAATTGGATCTGGACGCTCTGGCCCGAGCCGTGAAGGACACCCCGGGCCTGCTCTACGCGGGCTCCGCCGGGCTGGCACAGGCGCTTGCAAGCCTTGTTCCTGCGCGTCCCATGGCGCCGCTTGTACCCGTGGCGGCGCGTACATTGCTCATTGCGGGAACATCGCACGCCGTAACCAAACTACAACTCAAGGAGTTGGAATCCACAAATCCTGGCGGCGTCCACGTCCTTCGTCTTGGCATGTCGTTCGGCGCCAGTGCTCGCGTTCGATCGGCGTTCAGCGCGTACGCTCCGCAAGCCCTCATCCTCACTGGCGGCGAAACGGCCCAGCTTGCTGTTCGCGCCCTTGCCGCCCACTCCTTTATTCTCCAGGGTGAGTTTGCCCCCGGGATTCCATGGGGCACCGTGCAAGGTGGCGATGCTCATGGATGCACAGTGGTCACCAAGTCGGGCGGATTCGGCTCGCCAACTGCTTTCAATGAAATTCTCGCCGCGCTAAGAGGCCGCGCATGACCAGGCTTGCTCGCATCGCCATCAGCACCGGAGACCCGGCCGGCGTCGGCGCCGAAATTGCCCTCAAAGCTCTTCAGGACCAAAGCGTCTCATCGCTGGCGAAGTGGTTGCTGATCGCCGATTCTGCCGTTCTCAGCGCTGCTCAACATGTGACTGGAATTGACCCGCGCACTTTGCGTTGCGCGCTGGTCCCGACTGGCGCCCTCGCCTCCGATCACGAGGTTGCCTTCGGCCAGCTTCGCGCCGAATACGGTCTCGCCGCCGTCGCCTACGTCCGGCGCGCCGTTGAGCTGTGCATGAACGGCGAGGCCGACGCCATGGTCACCGCCCCTCTTAATAAGGAAGCAGTGACTCTATCCGGCCAGGCTTTTTCAGGACACACCGAATACATCGCCGAGCTGACCGGCGCGCCGGAGCCGCGCATGTTGCTTTATTCCGAGAAGTTGGCAACGGTCCACGTCAGCACACATATCTCGCTCGAGCAGGCCTGTCATCTCGACCGCGAAGGGATCGTTCGCACCATCCAGCTAGGAAACGATGCCTTGCTCTGGCTGCGTCGCGCTGCGCCGCGCATTGCTGTCTGCGGACTCAACCCTCATGCCGGCGAGCACGGGCTCTTCGGCCGGCAGGATGCCGCAGTCATCGTTCCTGCCATTCAAGAAGCGCGCGCCCTCGGCATCGATTGCTCCGGTCCGCACTCACCCGACACCATCTTCGTTCGCGCCTTGCGTGGCGAGTTCGATCTGATCGTGGCCATGTACCACGACCAAGGTCACATTCCCATGAAGCTGATCGATTTCGAAGGCGGCGTCAACGTCTCGCTTGGACTTCCTATCATCCGCACGTCGGTCGACCATGGCACAGCCTTCGACATTGCCGGCCACAACCTTGCCGACCCTCAGAATATGAAGGCTGCAATGCGTCTTGCCACACGAATGGCCGAGGGAAAATTCGCCCTAGCAGGCGAATCAGTCTCGAAGCGAACGTCCTAGAACCGGTACACCAGGCCGAAGGTCCCGCGCGCGTTCCACGTCCGGCTGGTCGAGTTAGCCAGCACCGGATTGTTGTTAGGCAGCGAGAACGATGCGCCTACGCGATCTCCGGTAAGCTGCACCGCGAATCGCCGGCTCAGATTGTAGGCCAATCCTCCGCCGAATCCTCCTGCGAAGGAAATGGTGGGGGTCATGCTTTCGCCCCCCGTGTGCTCCCCGCCCAGTTCAGCGAAAACAACTCCACTCAGGTTCTCGTAGAGCGTCGCATGCAGTGCAGGTCCAACCAGAAACGTATAAATCGTCGGTTTGCCCTTATTCGGTATGTCGCTGTGACCTGTCCCCAGGCTGTAGTAATCTCCCGACGCCATGAGCTGAAAGTATTTTCCAAAATCGCGAGAAACGGAAACCTTTTCGCCCACCAATCCGCTGTACGAAACGGGCACCTGCCTGAGGCGCGAGTAAGCTACGCCGGCAAATACTTCGTATTTCGGTCCGGCCTGTGCCGGGCCTGGCGCCGCCTCCGGGTTCACCTGGCCAATGGCGCTTTGCGGCATGAGCACGGCCGGAACCGCGGCTAAAAGCAAGAACAGTAGCGTCCTCTTCAACTTGGAAATCTCCTCAATGGGTACCGGGCTGGAAGCATACTCTTGCGCGTCCGGACTTCTACTCCGGGACGGACATTCTGGCTGGTTTCCGGTACCCCTCTAGACTATCCTCTCCCCCCACGTTTCAAGAAGCCCAACGGTGCCGGGAGTGCTTCATTCTTGGACTGAGACTTGGGCGAAAGGACGCGCCGATGAAGAAGGGAGGTCATCCTTGCTGCGTGCACAGTGTAAGCCCATCAGGCCGAGTGGAATCAGCGGAGTCAGCGCCGCTTCGGGTCCAGACGCCGCCAAACTCAGTGCGTCGAGCCCAAAGACCGGGATCCCGGCCAGCGGCCCAATGCACTCGCCGCGCTCCGCAGTCGTACCCTGAGGACGTCCAAATAGCAAATTGGAGAATCGTGTGTAGATGCCCATACGGAGTGAACAGGCGCCCGCGGACTCGAAGCGGGGAAATGCCGCCGATGCGAGTGTCTCACGGCAAATGCAAGGAGATCCGCTTCGGCTCGAACACGTTTCGCATTTGGCCTTAGCGCGCTTCGTGTCCTGTCGCCGCCGGCAGCGTAAAGAGGAATCTGCTTCCCTTACCTACTTCGCTCTCCGCCCAAATGCGGCCGCCATGCTGCTCCACAATGCTGCGGCAGAGCGCCAACCCCAAGCCGGTTCCGCCCAGCGCGCGCGAATCCGACGCATCGCCCTGCTCAAATCGGTCGAAGATGCGCTCCAGCTTTTCCGGAGCGATGCCGCGTCCCTGGTCCTCGACCATGAAGCACACCGCGCGGCCCTCTGAAGCTGGGACATTCGGCGCAACTCCATCCACGTCCCACGCCGCCAGCCGGATGGCCGTGCCCGGCGGCGAAAACTTGATCGCGTTGCCCACAAGTTCGTTCAGCACCTGCAACACACGGTCCTCATCAGCAAAAACCGGCGCGGCATTCACCTCGAAGCGGAACTCGATGCGCGCCTGGGTTGCGGCGTTATGCGCTACATCGGCTGACCGGCGCAGCAGCGTCATCGGATCCACGGCTTCGCGATTCAGAGGCAGCCTTCCTTTTTCTCCGCGATCGAAATCCAGAATGTCATTGACCAGCCGCACCAGCCGGTCGCAGTTTCCGATCGCCATTTCAATCATCTGGCGCTGCTTCTCAGGCCGCTTGTCCAGCGTGCCCGATTGAATCAATCCCAGCGATGCGCGCAGCGAGGTCAGCGGCGTCTTCAATTCGTGGCTTACCGTGGAGATAAACTCGTCCTTCATCCTCTCCAGGCGGCGCCGCTCGCTCACGTCCTGGAATGCCACCACCATGCCGCAAACCTGGCCCTCCTCAAGCAGCGGTGTGGCGCTGTATTCGACAGGAATCGCCGTCCCGTCCTGGCGCCAGAACACTTCGTCCCGCATGCGGATCGGCTCGCAACGCCGCAGTGCCTGCAAAATCGGGCTCGTCGATCGCGAATAAGGAGTGCCATCGGCATGGCTGTGATGGATCAGCTCATGCAGATCGCGGCCCACAAGCTGATTGGCGGAGTATCCGAGAATCCGGGCCCCGGCCTCATTAATGAACGTCACCTTGCCGTAAAGGTCCATGCCAAAGATGCCGTCGTCCACCGCTTCCAGAATCAACTCGCGCTGCCGTGTCGCCATGTGCAGCGCTTCTTCGGCTTCGTACTGCTCGGTCACGTCCATACCGTGGTTCAGCACGAATGGCCGTTCGCCCGGCAGTTGCATGCGCCGGCTGCGCACCGCGATGCGCCGGTAGACACCGTCGCTCCGCCTGAGCGGCAGTGCACCCTGCCACTCCTCCGCACTCTCCAGCGCATTCAGGCAATCCTGGAACGCCGCTGCACCCTCGGCGTCCATCAGTTCCGTCAACATGCGCCCCACCAGCGCTTCGGCGCGATATCCGAGCGTCTCGGCTGTGAACGCGTTCAGCGAGGTGAGCCGCCCTTCCATTGAACACGTGAAGACAAAGCCCAGGCTGTTCTCCACCACCTCGCGATAGCGGGCCTCGCTCTTGAGCAGCGTCTTTTCCATCTCGCGCTGGTCGGTGACGTCCTGCCCGCTCACAATCAAATATTGGATTTCGCCGTTCGGCCCCAGCAGCGGACGCAGCGTCCAGCTCACGCGCCGGCTTTCGCCACCTGCCGCGCGCCAAAATGTTTCATGCGGGCCCGATGCCTGGCCCGCCGACGCTTCGCGCAGCTTGCCCGCCGCCCAGCCGCGGTCGTCGACTTCCAGAAACTCGTCCACGAATGGCCGGCCGACAGAATGCGCAAGGCTCAGTCCTGTCAATTGCGCGCATGGATAGTTCATCCGCACCACGCGCCCCGCGGTATCCAGCACCGTAACCAGTGCTGGAATCGAGTCCAGTGTGGCGGCCACAAAGCAGCGCTCGGTCGCCAGCGCGCGCTCCGTCCGCTGGCGTTGCCGCTGCGCCTGCTCCTGCAATCGGATCCGGTTGTACAGCTCCAGCCGGGTCACAGCCTGCCGCCCGAGGATCTCCAGCAGCGTCAAATGTTCCAGCTTGAATTGGTCTGGTTTTTGCGAGAGCACCGCCATCGTGCCGATCATGTGTTCGTCGCTCGAGAAAAGCGGAACTGCCGCATAAGAGCGGCAGGGATTGGCGCCCGGCAGTGGAATTCCCTCAGGCGGAAAATGCGGGTCCTGGCTGGCGTCCGCGATCAGCATCGGCTCGCCGGTCTCCAGCATCCATTGGCAAGCGGTGCTGGCGCGCGGCTGGTCCGTCGCCTTGAATCCGAAGCGCGCCTTGAACCACAGCCGGTTGAAATCCATCCAACCGATATAGCCGTAGTCGGCGTCGCACAGGACTGCTGCGAGCTCAACCAGCTCATCCAGCGCGGGATCGGGGTTGCGATCGAAGATACCTATCTCCGGGCGCACCGCACCCACCTGGTTCTCTCCCCCGTGCGAACCGACCGAAGTCCCCATATAGATACACGTACCTAGAGCCTGCTCTTGCAGCCAGTATCAAAGAGATTAATTAACTTGGCTCTTCCACTATCCGGTGAGTCGGAGGAAAAAGCTGTACAACTCAAGTACCCGCGTTTTCACGCACCACTCGATCTGGTTCCTGATTACTATGGACACTCTTACCCTGTTACCAGGCGCGGCTTGTCCGGCTGTAGTCTCACTAGTTCACGGATGCCGTCCGCTGTTCACTGTGGAGGCAGCTTGCAGCAATCGCCCGCAGCCGGCGGCTCGTTGGCGCCTGCATCCAGAACCACTTTCCAGCCTCCGTCGGGCTCTTTGCGCCACATCGTGATATACCTTCCGCTCGTGACCACCGGATTTCCGTTCTTGTCCTTGCTGTGTCCCTCAAAATGGCCCCATGTGTATCCCATGTCGCCTGACGGCCCCATCATCGCGTCGGTCGGCGTCCAGGTAAGTTGATAATTCTCGGGCGACCAGTTCGCGGATTTCGTAATCGCCACTTTCCCGATCAGAGGCGCAACCCCGTTTCCCAGCGCCACGCCATCGTCGGCAAACCATGACGCGAACCCGGCGCCTCCTCGCTCCAGC
>Ga0335085_10001846_pt1 | contig 42251 bp, 42 predicted proteins | sample Lox_Sample_45_FD_206712 | JGI IMG/M metagenome (GOLD analysis project Ga0335085, IMG submission 206712) | Soil microbial communities from Loxahatchee National Wildlife Refuge, Florida, United States - Lox_Sample_4.5 | ecosystem: Environmental > Terrestrial > Soil > Wetlands | place: USA... | reverse complement strand
CAACTCGCAGCCGATCTGGTGTCCGGCAAAGACCTCGAATATCGTCGCCTGGACGGTGCGTTCCGCACGCATTGTCGGCTCCGGCGGTGGCGGTCGGGCTTTGGCATCAGCAGTTTGATCTAAAGTTCACCCGAAATGGCTAGGCCTTGCTCGCCAAATACGCCGATTATCTTAGTAATTTTAACAGCTCAGAGTTTGTGGACGGACACTAGCTAGCCGCAATCCAGAGCGTGAAGGCCCCTCCTCCCGGAGGGGTCTTCGTCCTGGAGGGTTTCATCCCTTAGCCTGCTTGAGGGTTACGGGCAGGTTAATTAGCACGTCGTACCATGCGAGAGAGCCAGCCCTCTCGCGCTCCATCGGAGTGTTTGACCAAGGAAATTTCCTGTCGTAGCGATGACCGTCAGGAAATGGCGAGCGCCGACGATCAGCTTGTCGACCCTCTATTTTAGCTATATGGACGCCACTCGCACAACGGATCTTCAAGAAACTTCCGGAATTCCGTCACATCATTTCTGAGGAGGCGTTGTAGCTTAATATCATCGGCCTCCCTCAAATTAGGCTTCTCAACAATGGGGGCTCCCATCCGCGATAATCGAACAATCGCCCGATTCACCGGCCACGGAAGCCGTGCGCCGCTGTCTAATTCGGCCTTCAGCCAGCTAGGTGCCCATTTTCGAAACCACGCAGCCTGATGACGCTTTAACCTTGCCTCATTCACACGTCGATCAAATTCAGGCGAACAAAAATTATCATCCACACCAAGAAATCTGAATACCTTTTGCATTACGCCAGCTACATTTTTCTCTAATCTCTCTTGTACGATAACGAATATATTTTCTCTCGGAAAATATTTCAAATATTGTTGAATTTGACAAAAATATGAGCTCCCTTTTATATATAATTCTTCATGATTTTCTATGTTTTTGACAGTCTCGTACCACGGTAACAAGGCACTTCCCCAGTTGGCAAGTTGCTTCCATTCCTGAATTTGGACATAATCCGAGAGGATCCGTTCAACTGGGTCGCGTACCATATACATTATTTTAATATCATGACCTAAAATACCTCTCATCCTTTCTGGAACTCCGCATATCTTTGGAAATCTAGAATATTGAGGAGATGACTCTCCGTTTATTTCGTAGCGATCATCAAAATTAATTTTATACCAACTAACTCCCTTTTTCCAATTTCTATGTGAATTATCAAAAAAACTAAGCTCTTTTGCTTTCGACATATTTATTTGTGGGTGCAACCCGAGGTACATATGCATGCTAGAAGTGGCTGCCTTTCTTGCGCCTATAATTATGAGATTCGGCAGAGACGGCTGGCCAACTGAAGATGATTTCATGGTATTATGTCCATAATCTTTTTACCAAAATGTCAAAACTTAGCGCCAACTATTCTCCACCAGTGCTCTGCTCGTGCATTTTCCAAACGGAATTCGTGCTCTCATCGATTGACCCCGCGCGATCGATACCTGTTGTTGCGGCGAGCGCAAACTCTATGACAGCCGTGGACACTGCTAAAAGAAGACGTAAGAGCGAACCACGACGTTCTTACGACACGGCGCGTCAAGCGGCACGGTCGGGTCGACGCAGGCGGTATGGAAAGACCAGCGCGAAACCGAGCCGTCCGTCACCGAGTCGTAGCATTTAAGCATTGACACCTCGGTCGGCTGTTGCCGGGGGAACCAGTACCACTCGTGGTCGGGCCGGTAGGTGAAACGTGTGGTCTCGCCGACGCGGTCGTCGTAGATCCGGTAGTTGGTGATATAGGGCTGGTCGGCGAAAGACGGCCAGGCGCAGAGCACAAAGGGGAACTGCTGGATCGTCTCTATCGGCTTGGCGAGGTTGATCGACATGAACCGCCGCGACATCTTCGCGTCGGCCTCCTCCTCGGTGTAGTCCTGCTGGCGCCCGAAATTGCGCAAGTTTTTGGTCAGCAGTTCGCGGCAGCGCACGCGCCCGCTGTTGTCGTTCAAGTCGTTGTGCACCAGGTTGGCGTAACGCGCATTGACACCCGGGTTCTTGGCATCCTGGTCTTCGGTGCGGTCGCCCTGGTAGTCCTTGTCGAAGACATCGTGGTTGTAGACCAGCGCGTCGGTCGCGTCCGGGAAGAAATCGAGCAGCAGCTTTTCGATCTCCGGATAAAACACGCGCCGCACTTCCTCTGAGTCGTAGATGTTTGTGCATTTGGACTCGATGTGCGCCAGCGACAAGCCGAGTTTGTCCATGCATTCGGGGCTGCTGGGCGACAAACCCGGGTAGTATTCGCCGATGCGCCGCGCATCGCGCAGCACCATGGGAAAGTACAAATCCCGCCGCCGGTTGCCTTCCTCGCTCTGGCGCAGGATCACCGCAGTCTCGGCCCGCGCCGGGTCCCGCCAGATGGCGTTGGACGGCACCACCGAGTAGCTCGGACGTTCGTACACAGTATAGGGCAGCGGCAGCGCCACGCCGCCCGGCGGGGCCTTGATGCTGTTCGATTGGCGGATGTAGTTCACGCACTCGTCGTATTCGCGAAACGCCACGCCCCATTTTGTCTTGATCGGGCCGCGCGGCGCCTTGTCGATCATCTCGATGACGCGCTGGCTCTCGCCCTCGGCGATCTCCGCGAGCGCGTCCTTGAGCGCTTCGGCGGTTCCCGCGTCGCCGTCCTGGTCGAACGCCATGTAAGATAAGCCACCATGCGCCGCGATCGGCTCCGGCTGTCCTGCCGTGCGCTGGAGCGGCGGCACATAGATCGACGCTTTTTCCGCGCTCGCGGCGACGCTGGTGTCGGCGATATCGAGCTGGCTCATCGCACCCCTCCGGTTATCCTGATCTCAGCGTGGCACACGAAGCCTCGGTTTTCCAGACCATGTGGCGGACGGTTCGGCGCATTTGGTTGCCGGCTCGACGCGGCCCGTCCACGCTCAGCCGCGCTTCATGCGCTCGGTCGCCAGCACCAGCTGCTCGCGGATCCCCGGTTCCATCGCCGAATGCCCCGCGTCCGGCACGATGACGTAATCCGCCTCGGGCCAGGCGCGCGCCAACTCGTCGGCGCTGCGGATGGGGCAGACCATGTCGTAACGGCCCTGCACGATGGTCCCCGGCAAATGGCGGATGCGCCCGATCCGGGCGACGAGATCGTCGTCGCCGGCAAACAGGTGATGACGGAAGAAATGCGCCTCGATCCGCGCCAGCCCCAGCGCCAGCCGATCCTCGCCAAACGCGGCGACCGTCTCGGGATTTGGCAGCAGTGTCGAGCACGCGCCCTCGAACAGGCTCCATGCCCGCGCCGCCGGCATGTGCACACGCGGGTCGTTATCAATGAGACGTCGGTAATAGGCCGCCAGCAGGTCGCTGCGTTCGCCTTCGGGAATAAAGCCGGCGAAGGCGCGCCACGCTTCGGGGAAGACGGTATTGATACCGTAAAGAAACCAGTCGATCTCGCCGGCGCGGGCGAGAAAGATGCCGCGCAGCACCAACCCGCGGCAGTTTCCCGGATATGTCTCGGCGTAAAGCAACGCCAGGGTCGAACCCCACGACCCGCCAAACACCAGCCAGCGGTCGATCCCAAGTTCGCGGCGCAGCATCTCGATATCGGCGACAAGATGCGCCGGGGTGTTGTCCTGGGTCTCGCCAAGCGGCGTCGAGCGGCCACCGCCGCGCTGGTCGTAAATGACGATGCGCCAGTAACTCGGGTCAAAAAACCGGCGATGCACCGGCGTCGCGCCGGCGCCGGGGCCGCCGTGCAGGAACAGCGCCGGCACGCCATGCGGATTTCCCGACTCCTCCCAATACATCGTGTGCCGCGCGTCGAGTCGCAGACGCCCCGTGCGGTAGGGTTCGATCGGCGGAAAAAGATCGCGGCGCACGCTCATGACGCCCGAGTGTAGGCGGGCGCCGGCGGGTATTAAAGGCGGGTATTAGAGCTGCGTGTCGATAAATCGGCCGGAGGCGGTAAAGGCGCGGTTCCAGTCGCCCCACCGCCCGTCGGCGAGCTGGCGGCGCCAGCAAATATCACTATTCGGGGCGGCGACAAGAACGCGCGACCCCTTGAACGGCAGGTCGAAGCGCGTCGGTGCGGCTGAGGCGTCGACCGGGGTGCAATCGGGACCCGCGGCCATTACTGCCTCGATCGGCGCGTGGGTAAAGCGGTAGTTGCTGAGCGTGAGCTGTCCGGGCGGCAGGGTCCACACCGAATAGCCGTAGTAATTGCAGGACGCGAGGCCGAGCAGCAAAACAGCCGCGAGAAAACCGCGCACGGATCCTCCTCCCCTCATCGTCTCACGCGCCGCCCACATCTATACACCACCCAGAAAATCCTTGGTCCAGCGGCCGTAATCCTCGGCGCGGGTCACGCGGCGCATGAGATCGGTCGGCGCGATGCCGGTCAGCCCTTCGGGCTTGGTGCCGTCGCGCAACGCCTTCAGCGTATTGTAGACGGCAAGCACGGCGGCGCTGAACGGCGCGTGCCCTTGCAGCGCGACGCGCACCTTATGCGCCCCCATCCAGCCGAGATCGGCAAGGGTCCCGGCGCCGCCGCCGGTGATCAGCGGGATTTTGATCTCGGACGAAATCGCCTCGATCGCTTCGGTGGTGATGCCGCCGGCGAGGAAGATCGCGTCCACCCCCGCTGCCTCATACGCCTTCGCGCGGCGCATCGCGTCATCGAGCCCGGTGATCGCCAGCGCGCTGGTGCGACCGGCGATCACAAGCTTCTTGTCCTGCCGCGCGTCGAGCGCGGCCTTCATCTTGCCGATCCCTTCCTCGACCGGGATCAGCGTCGGCTTGCCTGACGGTCCAAAGGGCCGCGGCAGCACCGTATCCTCGATCGACATCGCGCAGACCCCGGCGGTCTCCAGCTCCTCGACCGTGCGCCTCACATTGAGCGCGTTGCCGTAGCCGTGGTCGGCATCGACCAGCAGGCAAAGATTGCCGGCGCGGCACACCCGGTTGGCCTGCGCGGCGAACTCGGTAAGCGTCAGGACGACGAGATCGGGCGCGCCGAGCACCGCCATCGAACCGATCGAGCCCGAGAAGATGCCGACCTCGAAGCCCAAATCCTCGGCGATACGCGCCGAGATTGCGTCATAGACCGAACCCGGGTGCACACAGCGATCACCGGCGAGCAGCGCGCGAAACCGTGTGCGTCGTTCGCTCCAATCCATCTTGCGGCTCCCCTCGCTGCGGCGCGGGGAGCTTACCATGCAGGCACGCGGAAATGGCAACGCTTCGATGCGCCGGTCGCGTCACAAGCGAACGATCAGCCGCAGCCGAGGCGCTCGCGTTCCTCATGGTTTTCGCGCAAGCGGTATTCGATCCGATCACGCTCGGGTCCCCAGGGGGTGTACTGCAGGCGGTCGCGCAGCTCCCGGCGGCGATGCCACAGTTCCTCGCAGCGTTCGCGGCGCGAATCGTAGCCCGGCGGGCGGCCATAGCCTTGTCCCGGCGGCGGTCCATAGCCTTGTCCCGGCGGCGGGCCATAGCCCGGCCCCGGTCCATAGTTCGGCGGCGCCGGCTGGCCGCGCGGCACCGGCGATGAGCCCGGAGATTGTGCGCCGTTGTGGTAGGTGCATTGCAGCTGGCCGTTATTGTTGCCGATATCGCCGGCGCATTTGTTGGCGTTGGGCAGCCCAGTTCCTTTCATCTGCCCATCGGCGCGACGGCATTCGGCGACGAGCGTCGTGCCGGCCCAATGAATATCGGTGCAGCTGTGCTGATAGCTGCCGCCCGGTATCGCCTGCGCTTCGGCTATATTGGCACCCGCCAAACCCGCACCAAATATGAGCGCCGTAAAAATGAGCCATCGCGCCGACGCGATCTTCATCAACAATCCTCCCTGAGCCGCAATGACTGCGATAACGCGCAACGTGGCAGCGGCAATCCCTCAAAGGAACACCGAAATTTAATCTGGCCGTCAGGTTTGCGGCCATCTCGTGCGGGCGCGATAGTTCCTGCCCACCGGCCGTGCTAGGCTAACGCGAAACCGGCCTGCCGCGAAAACAGCGAGACAAATCATCGATGTCGGGTGTGCGGATACCGTGGTGGGCCTGGACATGGCCCGCCTTGGCTTGGCTCGTTTTGCTGCTCGAAATCCTCGTCGGCGGCGATGTTCTCGTCGCCATCGGGGCCGTGGCGCTGGCCGTGACCGTCTTTGCCGCAGTCTACCACGCTGAGGTGATCGCCCATCGCATCGGCGAGCCGTTCGGCACCTTGGTTCTCGCCGTCGCTGTCACGACCATCGAGGTCGTGCTGATCGTCATGATCATGATCGCGCCACCGCGGAGCAGCGCCGGGTTGGCGCGCGACGCGGTTTTCGCCGCGGTGATGATCGCCTGCAACGGCATTGTCGGTCTTTGCCTGCTATGCGGAGGCGCCCGCTATCGCGAGCAGGATTTTCAGGTGCAGGGCGCGAGCGCTGCGCTGGCGGTGCTGGCCGCGCTGACCATGCTGACAATGATCATGCCGAACGTCACAAGCGCCGCCCCCGGCCCCAATTTCAGTGTGCCGCAACTGATCTTCGCGGGAATCGTCTCGCTGGTCCTTTATGGTTCGTACGTCTTTGTCCAGACCGTGCGGCATCGCGATTATTTCTTGCCGGTGGGCAACCAACATGCGCACGCGCACGCCGTAGCGCCCTCCAACACGACTGCCGCGCTCAGCCTCATGTTATTGCTGGTGTCGCTGGTCGCGGTAGTGGCGCTCGCCAAATCGTTGACGCCGGCGCTGGAAGCGGCGGTGCACCGGCTCGGCATCCCCGAGGCGGCGACGGGCATCGTCATCGCGGCGCTGGTGCTCTTGCCGGAAGGGCTGGCCGCGCAGCGTGCGGCGCGCGCCAATCAGCTCCAGACCAGTCTCAATCTCGCATTAGGCTCCGCGCTGGCGAGCATTGGGCTGACGATCCCCACAGTCGCGGTGGTCTCGATTATCTTCGGCCTGCCCTTGGAGCTTGGCCTTGAACGGAAAGACGAAATCCTGTTGATCCTCACGCTGATCGTCGGCGTGATCACCCTCGGGACCGGCCGCACCACCGTCCTCCAAGGGATCATCCACCTCGTCGTGCTCGCGGTGTTTCTCTTCTTCGCGGTGGTGCCATAGCTTTCGGTGACGGCACCGCTATGCGGCGCCAAGCACGACAAGGGCGTCGACCGCTTTCACACCCTGGCCCGCCGGCAACACCATCAGCGGGTTGATGTCCAGCTCCGCCAAATGCCCTTCGAGGTGCATGGCGAGGTGCGACACGCGGACCAGGGTATCGGCGAGCGCCGCGATGTCGGCCGCCGGGCGGCCGCGAAATCCCTGGAGCAGGCGAACGCCCTTGACCTCGGCGATCATCGCCTGAGCTTCGGTGCGGGTGATCGGGCAGCGGCGCAGGGCCACGTCGTTGTAAACCTCCACCATCACGCCGCCAGTGCCGAACAGCAGCACCGGACCCAATTGCGGGTCGAACGACACGCCGACAATGACCTCAACGCCGTCTCTCACCATTTCCTGCACCGACACGCCGCTGATCCGGGCCTGCGGCGCATGGGCCTTGGCATTGGCCAGGATCTCGGCGTAAGCGGCCTGCACTTGCGCCGCATCGCCGAGGTCCAGCCGAACAACCCCAGCCTCCGTCTTGTGGAGGATATCCGGTGAATCGATCTTGAGCGCGACAGGAAACCCGAGCTGTTCCGCCGCCACGACCGCATCCTCTGTGGAATTTACGAGGCGCTCGCCGGCTCTCGCCACGCCCCAGGCCGCCAAGAGCCGCTTGCTCTCGGATTCCGAGAGTGTCGCACGCCTCAAGCCAAGCGCCTGGGCGATCGCCGCATCCTGCGCCGGCGTGCGCGGCGGGGCCACGGCAAAGCCATCAGCCAGACGCCGCTCGCGCCATATGTGATACGCGAGCCGGCTCTGCAGGCCGCGGGCCAGCTTGTCCGGCGTATAGAAGATCGGGATCCGGGCGTTCTTGAGCTGCGGCAAACCAGCCCTGGCGTCCCGGCTTCCCGTCCACAGGAACACCACGCCCTTGTCGGTGCGGTCACGCTGGCTGATGACCTGCTGCGCCTGGGAATCCGCGCCGGAACTGGCCACCACCAGCGTCCCCATCCGGGGATCGGCGATCATGTGCTCCATGATCTGCGGGAAGGACTCGCTGTTGGCAAAGCCCGTCACATCGGCAGGATTGGCCGCCCAGCCAAAGCCCTTGAGAATACCGTTGATCCCGTCACGCGCCGCATCGCCCAGCACCGGCAGATCGAGACCGGCCTGACCGCACATATCTGCGGTGAGCGAGCTGATGCCGCCCGAGTGCGAGACCACGGCGATGCCCGGCACTTTCGGCTTGGGGGTGTGGGCCAGCAGGTGCGCGACCTCGATGAGTTCGTCGTAATCCTGGACCCGGATCACCCCATATTGGGCGAAGATCGCATCGTATCGGGCGTCCGCGCCGGTCAGCGCCGCGGTATGCGAGCTGGCCGCCCGTGCGCCCAGTTCCGAACGCCCGATCTTGATGAGGACGATCGGCTTGCCGCGTTCGGCGGCGAGCTTGGCCAATTCGAGAAACTTGTCGGCGCGCTTGAAGCCTTCGACAAAGCCGGCAATGACCCGCGTATCCGGATCGTCCAGCAGGTAGCGGGCGAAATCGGTGAAATCGAGGTCGGCCTCGTTCCCGGTCGAGATGATGTAACTGAAGCCGATGCCGTTCTCGACCGCCCGCACCAGAAACGGCCCAAACGCGGTCGCACCGCTTTGGCACACAAGACCGATCGGCCCAGTGAGACCGGACGCCCCGCGCGAGGAAGCGGTGGCCCAGATATCGTTTTTGACATTCGCCAGCCCGAGGCAGTTTGGGCCGCTGATCCGCATGCCCGATCCGCGGGCAAATTCGCCCAACTCCCCTTGCAGATCGCGCCGGTCATCGATGCCGCGCTCGGCAAAGCCGGCCGAGATCACGATCGCCGATCCCGCCCCCTTGCGATGGCTCTCTTGCAGCACATCAAGCACCCGATCGTAAGGCACCACGACGGCCACCACATCCGGGGCCTCCGGCAGCTCCGTCACGCTCGGGTAGGATCTCTCCCCCATGATGTCGTCGTAGCGCGGATTGACGGCATAAACCCGCACTCGATCCTTGGCCTTGAGCGCCGCCGCCAGAAACCGCCCGCCATACTGCATGCGCGGCGTCGCCCCCACGATTGCGATGGAGCGCGGGTTGAGCATTTTGTGGATCGACGCCATCTGCGGCTCTGTCCAGAACGCCATGACACTCCCCCGAAAAGCGCTTATCGCAGAGCCTGCTGGCCGATGCCGGACGAGGCGATGTCCCTAATCCCCGCCGGCGGCGTGGCGCCCTACCACGAACCGGTGTTGGCCATGCTGGTCCAGGGTTCGGCGGGTGGCAGCGCTTCGCCGGCCTGCAACAGCTCGATCGAGATGCCGTCCGGGGTGCGGATAAAGGCCATGCGGCCGTCGCGCGGCGGGCGGTTGATCGTCACGCCATGGGCGATAAGGGCGTTGCAGGTGTCGTAGATATTGTCCACGGCATAGGCGAGATGTCCGAAATTGCGCCCGCCGGGATAAGGCTGAGGATCCCAATTGTAGGTGAGCTCCACGGCAGCCTCTTCGTCGCCGGGCGCCGCGAGAAACACGTTGGTATAGCGGCCTTTCTCGTCAGGACGGCGGCGGATCTCCTTGAGGCCCAGCACTTCGAAGAAGGCGATGGTGTCATCCAGCGAGCTGACGCGGATCATGGTGTGCAGATATTTGGTCATGAGGGTCCTCCAATCGGCGTGTTCATGGCGTCAAACTGATCGGCTATGGTGCGAGCGATAATCAGGACGGCTGCCAGGATTATCCAGCCCGGCTGGATATGAGACAATCCTGGCCAGCATGCTTGCTGCCGCGCACCTGCCCCTGGCGGTAGTCAATCCCCGCCAGATCCGCGAGTTTGCCCGTCCCACGGGCAAACCGGCCAATCGACTCGACGCCGCGGCGATCGCTCATTTTGCCGAGGCGGTGCGGCCGCCGGCGCGACCGATTGCCGAACCCGAGGCGCAAGCGCTCGGCGAGCTGGCGGCATCTTTGAGAAGATCAACCGCGCTCCATCGGCAGCTTTTCGTCGATCGCCCATTCCGACATCGAGGCGTCGTAGAGCCGCACATCCGGATGGCCGAGCATGACGAGCGCGTGTGCGGTCGCGCTCGCCGCGATGCCGCCGCCGCAATAGGTAATCACCTTCCGGTCAAAGGCATGCACCGCGTCGAATTTGGCGCGTAGCTGCTGTGGCGGCAGAAAGGTATTGGTCGCGGGGTCGACCAGCCCGGCGGTCGGCACGTTGACGCTGCCCGCGATGCGGCCGGACCTGCCGTAGGTGTTGCCGCCGGTGCCGGCGTGCTGCACCGCTTGCAACGCATTGATCGTGCACACCGCACCGTCGCCGATCGCCGCCAGCACGTCGTTCTTGTCGGCCATCAGCGGTTTTGCCGGACGCTCGGTGAAGTTGGCGGCGGGTCGCGCTTTGCCCGGGCCGGTTTCGACCGCGCGGCCTTCCTTGGCCCATTTCTGGAAACCGCCGTTGAGCACCGCGCAATTGTCGAAGCCATAGCAGCGCAGCACCCACCACACGCGCGTCGCCCATTGCGGGTTGGCGGTGCTGTAAGTGACGACCTTGCTGTCGTCGGAGATGCCGAAACGCCGCATCGACGCGGCGAACTCCGCCGGCTTCGGCAGCATAAAACGCAGCGGCAGTTTATCGTTGTCCGACAGATCGGCCTGCACATCGATAAATTGCGCGCCCGGAATATGCCCCTTTTCGAAGTCCTCGCGGCCAGATTTGACGGTGTAGGTAATCTTCGGGTCGGGGATCAGATGCACCGTGCCGTCGAGCACGACAAGCTTCGGGTCGCCGAGATGCGCGGCAAGCCAATCGGTCTCGACCAGATATTCGGGATGGACGTAACCGCCATCGGGCATGAGAATTCTCCAGGGCGCGAGGACGAACGATCGGTGCCGGCTGCTTATGCTCCGTGCGAGAGCGCTAGGGCAGACCGCAATTCGGGTAATTCGGGTATGGGCAATACGGCGCCGTTGGATAGTAATACGGCGTGGCTGCAGACGTAGCCGCCGCTCCGACCACGGCACCCGCCGCGACGCCCGCGGCGACGCCGCCCCAACCGTAACCGCCGTAATAGCCGCCGCCGCCGTTGACGTTGACGTTGCGGTTATAAGTATTGCCACCGCGGTTAACGGTGTTGCCGCTGAAATTCCCGCGGTTGGCGCTGTTGAAGTTTCCCCGACTGCCGGCGCCAGCACCGGCCCAGTTGCCGCTTCCGCCACCCCGGTTGAAATTCCCGCCCCCGGCGCCGGCTCGATTGAAGCTGCCGCCGCCCCCGCGGCCGGCGTAGCCGCCACCCCCACCGCCGCCACCGCGAAAACCGCCGCCGCCACCGCCGCGACCTCCACCGCCGCCGCGACCGCCACCGCGCACAAATACCAAGGGCGAGCCGACTGCGTCGCCCGGCACGGCGACGACATCGCCGGCTCTGCCGCCGCCCAAGGGAACCGGGGCCGCATGCGCCTGGGGAACCGCCAACGCGAACAGGGCGATCGGCGTCATGTAGATCAGACTCAGACACTTCATCATCGCTGCGACCTCCCTCTCTGTATTATACTAGCGCCGAGAAGAACGACTCTTACGACGGGAGCGACGCAATGAACAGAAAAACCGCCTTTGTTCTGCTGTCGGGCTTGTTATGCGCCTGCGCACCGGTGCAACCGCCAGGGCCCCCCGCTCCGCCCCCGGCGCCGGCTCCAGCGCCCGCACCGGCGGCCGAGTCGACGACAAACCATTACGTCACGATCCAAAGGGCGAGCTGCGACACGTATCTGCAGTTGTCGGCGGATGATCGCGCCGCCGCGTCAATGTTCTATATCGGCTATGTGTCGCGACGCTATGGCGCCCGCGCCATCAACGTCAGCACGATCCCAAGCATCGAAGGCTTGGCGCTCGATTACTGTGGCATCAACCCGAACCGAACCGTCGCCAGCGCGTTTGCCGAGGCCTATCTGGAAGCGCGTCGCTGGTAGGCTTCAGCATCTCCCGAAACTCGCCGGACACGGCCGCGTAACTAGCTGCCGTGTGCCGGCCCCAGCGGGCGTTTTCTGATGCCCGTGCGCAAGCGTTCGTACGGCAGTTCAACCGGGTCGCTGACATGCGCTCCGGGCGACAGTACGCATAGCACGGTCTCCGCGATCGGCTGAAAATCGGCGCGAAAATGCACCGTTGATTTGAGCGCGAGGATGGGCACCCCGGTCGGCTCGACGCCGACATGGCGGAACATTTCCTGGTCGGCGGCTTGCACGCGTTTCGCGGCGAGCACGGCCGAGACGCCACTGTCCTCATCGGTGACAAGCGCCATCGGCCCGATATCGAACTTCGCGCCGCCATAAAACGGCCCGGTGCCGGTGAACCGGCCGTCACCCAGCCGCACCACCCGCCATCGCGCCTCAATCGGCGTCTCGCCGGCATAACCCACACGGGCACCAATGCCGCAGGGAAGCAAGGCCCCCTCCCCTGCCTCCTGCGCCGCCGCCGCAGCCTCGGGATCAACGATCATGCCAATCACCGCGCCCGCCGCTCTGTGCGCGATAAGCGCGCGCAGCAGCCCGACCGTATCCGACGTGCCGCCGGCTCCGGGATTGTCTTGAATATCCGCGAGGACAATCGGCCGACTGGCGCCTTGCGACAGGCGAATGGCCTCCGCGGCCGCTTCGTCGGCGGTGTAAAGCTTGCCGGCGAAACCCGCTTCTTTAGCCGTTAGCGCGGCAAGCAGGCGGTCGGCCGCCGCGTCGGCGGTTTCCTGATCGAGCCCGTAGACCACCAGCGCTGGGCCGCATTCCTTGATGTCGGCGGGTGGAAAGCCGGGCGTATGCGTAATGCTGACGATGCCTTGGTTGTGCGAGGCGCCGCCCTGCTCGATCTCATCGAGCAGATCGAAGATGCCCTTGGTCGGCTCGGCCAGCGTGCATTGCCAGACCAGCGGAATCAGAAAATCGGCCTGGCGATACGCTTTGAAAAGCGGTCTTTGCTCGCGAAGCAGCCGGTCGAGCAGAGCGGCGGCCCGGCTGCCGGTCGCCGCCATATCGACATGCGGATAGGTGCGATAGCCGACCATCGCGGTGGTGTGTTGCACCATCGCCGGCGTCATATTGGTGTGAAAATCGAGGCTGGTCACGATCGGCAACCGCTCGCCGACCAGCGTCCGGATGCGGCGGAGCAGTTCGCCCTCCCCGTCCTCGTAATGCGCCGCCACCATCGCGCCATGGAGATCGAGATAGATACCGTCGAACGGCATGTCCTGTCCCATCGCGGCGGAGAGATCTTCGAGCAGGCCGGCGACGACCCGCTCATACGCTTCTTCCTCGACGTAGGAAGACGGCGGCGCCGAGCACCATGACAGCGGCACCAACTCATGGCCGAGCCCGCGCAAGGTCTCGACCGCGCCCGCGATCGGGATGTTGTAACCCTCGACAGCATCAAACAGCTCTGGGCCGCGCACATAACCCGGCCAGGCGTCGGCACGCGCGAAATCATCCCAGGTCGCGCGCTGCGGCGCGAAGGTGTTGGTCTCGTGCTGAAAACCGCCGACCGCGATACGTGACATTTGTGCCCCCTCAGTTGGAAAGCGGTCGCAGCCAGTTCTCGATCTTCAACCCGGGCACGCGCGAAAACTCGCGTTCGTTGTCGGTGACCAGTGTCAGCCCAAGCGCAATCGCCTGCGCGGCGATCAACAGGTCATTTGGACCGATCAGATTGCCGCAGCGCTCAAGCTCGACGCGAAGCTGGGCATAAACCTCATCGATAGGTGGTTCCAGAGGGACAACCTCCAGCCCCTCAAGTGTCTCCGCAACCTTAGTCGAGAGCTGCCTGGACCGGGTCTTTGCAACACCGTAGCGCAACTCTGCAGCAACGATGATGCTCGTGCAAAGTTGGGAGTTGCCGACCTGACGCGCTCGTCGCGCCGCAACGCCGCGGGGATTACGGATGTTGTCGGATATGATGTTCGTGTCGAGCAGGTAAGGCCCGGTCAAAATTTAACTTCCTCATAGGGAAGTTCCTCGATCGGTGGGAATTCCTCGTCGATCGGTTCCCAACTATCCAGTAACTCGACAAAGGATTTGCGCTTGACCGGCGCGATTACGAGCTTGTCGCCATCTTTCCGAATAATTGCCTCGTCGCCGGGCAGCTCGAACTCGCGCGGGATTCGCACGGCCTGGTTGCGGCCGTTGCGGAACAGCTTGACGTGTCGTTCCTCGGTCATTCTCATTCGGCATAGGCTATACCATATGCCTAAGCCGCATAGCCGCCTTCGTCAATCGGTCAGCACATTCCCCGGCGTAGTCATCGCCGAGGCCGCAACCAGACAACCCCCTCCCAGGCAGCTGGACGAAGTCTGGCTTTGTCGAGCGGGCGGGCGAGGTCGTAATCCCCGCCCGCCTCCTCACCTATTTCGGGCTGTTTCCACCGCCGGCTTGCGCCATTTTCGGGCTTGACGTGCACTCATCGCACTCGGGCGATGACAGCCAGATCGTCGAGAGATCCTGGTTCGCGTAATGGCTGGGACCGATCTTCCAGCCGTGCACATAAGAGCGCGCCGGAACAATACGGTTCCACCAATAGCTGTGGATGTAATGTGCTCCTACGTCGAGCACCTGTTTGTCGAACGCGAACGCGAGAGCGCGCTGCTTCGCGACATCGGTCTCGTGCAGCATCTTGTCATAGATCGCATCCGCCTTCGGATCTTCGTAGTAACCGTAATTCTGGCTGCTGACAGAATGTGACAGCCACGTTTGCACGTCGATCAGCGGGTTGACGATACCGTGACAATTGCCGCCTGTGTTGACGTCAAAATCGCCGCTCCGCAGCGAAGCGAACCACGGGCCGGTCGGCACGACCTTCTGGGTCACATGTAGGCCGATCTGGCTCCACTGATCGATGAGCCAGGCGCCGAGGTATTTATAGGGCTGGTCGACATTGCGATTGGTCAGCTCAAAACTGAGACCTTCGGCGCCAGCCTCCTTGAGCAAGCGGCGCGCTTCGGCGCGCGACTTGTTGATGTCGGGCCAGAAGCCGGCGATTGTTTCAAGTTGCTGCTTGCTCTCTGCCAACGGCGAACCGGGGAAAATGAGGCCGCCAACGGTATGCATCAAGCTCACCTTGGAGAGGCCCTTCTGGCTGCCCCAGTGGTCGAGCGCCAGCACCAACGCGCGCCTGACCCGCACGTCGTCGAACGGTTTCTTCTTGTGATTGATCCAGGCCCCCAGCGTGCAATTCCAATCGCTCTGCTGGATCACGATCTTGTCGCCAAGATCGCCCTTCAGCTCGTCCATCGCGGACGGTGGATAGCCGCGAAACTCGGTGGCGGCTCGGTCGGCACGGATCGCGTCAAGCTGCGTTGCCTGCTTCGGCGCATAGATACCGACAAAACCGTCAAGATAGGGCAACCCCTTGTGGTAGTAGTTCGGATTGCGCTTGCCGACGATCCGCTGACCCGCCTCGTAGCTGACAAATTCGAAGGGGCCTGACCCCATGACGTTGTGCTCGTACCAATGGATGTCCTTGTCGAGCATCTTCTTCTGGTAGATCCAATTGTAAGGGTCGGCCAACGCGGGCAAGAAGGCGCTCGTGGCAAACTTCAGATGGATGACGACGGTCTTGGCGTCCGGAGCCGCAATGTCCTTCACCATCATGAAGTCGGTGGCGCGAGGACTCACCGTGCCGCTCGGCGGGAAGGCAATCTTATTGAGGCTTGCCGCAACGTCTTCGGCGGTAAGCTTGTCGCCATTGTGGAACTTGACGTCGTCGCGGATTTTAAACGTGTACGTCTTGCCGTTGTCCGTGGGCTTCGGCATCTCGGTACAGAGATCGCACACGATGTCGGTCGCCGACCCCGGGTCCATGGGGTTCACGCGGATCAGCGTGCTGTAGAACGGCGCCGCCGAATGGATCGTCGCGTAGGTTTCTTCGCGCTGGGCGTCGAAACTCGGCGGCGAATCCGCCGGGATCATGTAAGTCAGCGTGCCGCCGTATTTCGGCGTCTCGTTCGCGCTTGCGGGAAACGTCGCCCCTAGGGCCACGCAAAGCGCGGCCAGAAGGAGGCATGAGGCCTTCTTCATCATGCTCTCCCTGTTCAATGCCGGCTCCTTCGTCGGGAGCGCAGTCTCGGCGATCGTAGGACGGCCGCGAGGCCATGTCCTTCACCTATGATTGTCTACAAGTATAGCTATCGGCTTCTGCACGGGCCGCGTTGACCGCATAAAAAGCGGCCCTTAACCTCCGCAGCGTTCCGGTGCGCCGGTATCTCAAAACCGCGGAGGGATCATGGAAACGCGCGCGGCGGTGGCTCACGAGGCGGGTAAGCCGCTCATCATCGAGATGGTGCAGCTCGACGGTCCAAAGGCGGCCGAGGTGCTGGTCGAGGTCAAGGCCACCGGCATCTGCCATACCGACGCGTTCACGTTGTCGGGTGGTGACCCCGAGGGGCTGTTCCCGGCGATTCTGGGGCATGAAGGCGCGGGCATCGTCGTCGATGTCGGACCGGGAGTGACCAGCATCAAAAAGGGTGACCACGTCATCCCGCTCTACACCCCGGAATGCCGGCAATGCGAGAGCTGCCTCAGCCGCAAGACCAATCTCTGCACCGCGATCCGCTCGACCCAGGGCCAGGGCGTGATGCCCGACGGCACCAGCCGGTTTTCATTGGGCGGGCAGAAGATTCACCACTACATGGGCACGTCGACCTTCGCGAATTTCACGGTGCTGCCCGAGATCGCGGTCACGAAAATCCGCGAGGACGCACCGTTCGACAAGGTTTGCTACATCGGCTGCGGCGTCACCACCGGCATCGGCGCGGTGATCAACACCGCCAGGGTCGAGGCTGGCGCCAAGGTCGTCGTGTTCGGGCTGGGCGGCATCGGGCTCAACGTCGTGCAAGGTGCGCGCATGGTGGGCGCCGAGATGATCGTCGGCGTCGACCTCAACCCCGCGCGCCGCGACCTCGCCGAGAAATTCGGCATGACGCATTTCGTCAATCCGAAAGAGGTCGAGGGCGACCTCGTGCCCTACCTCGTCAACCTTACCAAGGGCGGCGCGGATTACAGTTTCGAATGCATCGGCAATGTGCAGACGATGCGCCAGGCGCTGGAATGCTGCCATCGCGGCTGGGGGGTCAGCGTCATCATCGGCGTCGCCGGGGCCGGGCAGGAGATTTCGACGCGCCCGTTCCAGCTCGTCACCGGGCGCATCTGGAAAGGCACCGCGTTTGGCGGCGCGCGCGGCCGCACCGACGTGCCGCGCATCGTCGACTGGTATATGGACGGCAAGATCAATATCGACGACCTGATCACCCACAAGCTCGCCCTCGCCGACATCAACGAGGGGTTTCACCTGATGCACCAGGGTGAATCGATCAGAAGCGTCGTGGTTTACTGAGAGTCAGCGCGGCGGGTTGACCTTGCGGCCGATAAGGCCGGCCCACCAGCGCGATTTCGCTTCCGGGTCGGACGGCATTCCTGTCCCTGGACCATAGCCGCGCTCGGGACCGGACGAGATCGCGTCCAGCAGCGTGGTCGTGCCAACCGCGCCAACCGATTCGCCCCGCCAGGTCACGATGTAGCGCAAAAACGCCATCTGGCTCGGGCTGAGCTCGACAAACCGGCCGCTGGAGCGACCCTGGGTCACATAGATGATCCGCGCTTGAAGGAGCGTGCCGACCTCGATCCCGTCGATCGTCAGCCGTATCGTCACCGGTAGTTGGGTGTTTGGCTGCAGCGGCGGTACGCCGGTTGCGGCAAAGCCGCCAATCGACACATCGATCAGCGTGCACGGCACGCCGTCGATCTCGATCTCGGCGGGCAGCTTGGCGCGTCGGTAAAGCCGGCGGTTGCGTGCGAGCGCGGGTCGATTGGCTTGCTCCACGGCATGTCGGGGAGGAGCGGCATCCACCGGCAGTTCAGACGGGCCGACACTGCCCTGCCGCGCCTCCGCCCAGCGGCCGAGCCGGCCGACGAGATTTTGCGGCCGCGGAATGACCAACGCCACTTCGTCGGGATCCGGCGGGGGCGGAAGGTCGCGAACCCGCGCACGGATGGACACGGGCTCGGAAGACTCGGTCAAATAGGATGATTTCGGCGGTGCCGATGGTGGTTCCGGCGTTGCCGGCGCTTCGGACGCCCGCGGTGGCGGCACAATTCCCGGCTCTTCCCGTGGCAGAAAACCCTCGATCGGCGGGATGTGCACCACCGGCTCGGCAAAGCCGAGCAGTTGCGGCGGCGATGATGGTGATACGGGCCGCGGCGATGGTGCAACTGGTGGCAGTACCGAGGACAAAACCAGCTCGGGCGGCACATTGCTGATCCGCCGAAAGACCGCGGTCAGCGGTGCGGGCGCTGGGGACACGGTCTCATCGGCAACGGGATTCGACGGGGGTGCGGCCACGGCGCAAAGCAAAAAGGGATAAGGGGCCCCGCCATCATAGCCAAATGACCGGGTGATGCCAGGAACGATTCGCGGCGTGCTCCGTCGCCGTTCTGTGGCAGAAATGTGGTCTCAGGCGGAGGTCCCCAGGGAGGATGCGCGGCGATGAGCGGGCAGGATTATTTGCTGGCGATCGACCAAGGCACGACCAGCACCCGCGCCATCTTGTTCGACGCGGACGGCACGGTGCTCCATATCGCGCGGCGCGACCTGCGACAGATTTATCCGCAACCCGGCTGGGTCGAGCACGATCCGGAGGAAATCTGGCAGGCGGTCGTCAGCACCTGCCGCGAGGCGATCGCCGCCGCGAAGGCTACCTCCCGCGGGGCCGTGGCGGCGATCGGCATCACCAATCAGCGCGAGACGACGGTGCTGTGGGATCGCGCGGACGGCCGCCCGGTGCATAACGCGATTGTCTGGCAGGACCGCCGCACCGCGGCGATCTGCGAACATTGGCGAAGCGAAGGTTTCTCGGCCGCAGTGGCAGCACGCACGGGATTGGTGATCGATCCGTATTTTTCGGCGTCAAAAATCCGCTGGCTGCTCGACAACGTGCCGGGGTTAAAGGAGCGCGCCGCCAGCGGCGATATCGCGTTCGGCATGATCGACAGCTTTCTGTTGTGGCGGCTTACCGGCGGTCGGCACCGGACCGATGTCACCAACGCCTCGCGCACGATGCTCTACGATCTGCACCGGCTCGACTGGGACGCGGCGCTGCTCGACGGCTTCGGCATTCCCGCCGCGATGCTGCCCGAGGTGCGCGACACCGGCGCCGATTACGGCGCCACCCTTCCCGCGCTGTTCGGCGACGCGATCCCCATTGCCGGGATCGCCGGTGATCAGCAGGCGGCGCTGATCGGCCAAGTCTGCTTTCAGCCCGGCATGGTTAAATCGACCTATGGCACGGGTGCCTTCGCGCTGGTGCATACCGGCGCGGCGCCAGCGGTATCATCGCACAAGCTGCTGACGACGATCGCCTATCGGCTCGGTGGCGAAACCGCCTATGCGCTAGAAGGTAGTATCTTTATCGCCGGCGCCGCGGTGCAATGGCTGCGCGACCGGCTCGGCGTCATCAAGGCGGCACCGGAAACGCAGGAGCTGGCCGAGCTGGCCGACCCGCGCCAGCGGCTCTATTTCGTGCCAGGCTTCGCCGGGCTCGGGGCGCCTTATTGGGCACCAGAGGCGCGCGGCGCGATCAGCGGGCTCACCGCCGAGTGCGGAATCGCCGAACTGGCCCGCGCGACCTTGGAGGCGGTCGGCTATCAAACGCGCGATCTGATCACCGCGATGAGCGCCGATAGCGGGCTGGCGATCGAAACCCTGCGTGTCGATGGCGGCATGGCGGTCAATGATTGGACGATGCAGTTTCTCGCCGACATCCTCCCGGCGCGCGTCGAGCGGCCCGCCTCGATCGAGACGACCGCCTGGGGCGCAGCCTATGTCGCCGGGTTGCAGCGCGACCTTTGCCCGCCGCCCCAGGAGATGATCGGCCGCTGGGGCGCGGCGCGCGCCTTCACGCCGGAAATGGCCGCCGGCGAGCGCGAGGAACGCTACGCCGGCTGGGTGAACGCGGTCGGCGGCGTGCTGGCCGCGACCCGACCGTGAACCTGCTGCGCGACCTCCCCGCCGCCGGCGGTGGAGAAATCGCCGAGCGCCTCACCGGCAATGACGCGGTCCGCATCGAGCGCATTGTCTCCCGCGGCGAAACCAGTCCCGACGGGTTCTGGTACGACCAGGACGAGGCCGAGTTTGTCGTCGTGCTCCGCGGCGCCGCCCGGCTGACCTTCGCCGATGGTGAGATGATCCCGCTAGGGCCGGGCGACTGGGTCGACATTGCCCCGCATCGTCGTCACCGAGTCGAGTGGACGGACCCCACCCAACCGACCGTCTGGCTGGCGGTGTTTTACCGATAGGAGCAGCAAATGCCCAACCAACTCCCCGCCCCCGGAGAAATCTTCCTCGACCACACGGCGTTTTTCGTGGCGGCGATGGATACTGCTGCCGTGGCGCTCGAACGCTGCGGATTTCGGCTGACACCGTTCACGATCCAGACCAACCGCGAGGGCGACAAAACCGTGCCGTCCGGCACCGGCAATCGCTGCGCAATGCTGAAGAACGGCTATCTCGAAGTGCTCGCCGCAACGTCGGACACGCCGCTCTCGGCGCAGCTCAGGGAACGGGTCGCCGATCATGCGGGGCTGCATCTCGCGGCGTTCGCCAGCGCCGATGCCGCCGCCGAGCATCCGCGGCTCACCACATCGGGCTTCCCGACGCTGCCGCTGGTCGATATGCGCCGCCCGGTCAAAGTCCCCGGTGGCGGCGACGATTTCGCCCGCTTCACGATCGCCCGCATCGCTCATAGCACGATGCCGGAAGGCCGCGCGCAATTCCTCACGCACCACACGGAACCGCTTGTGTGGCTCCCCGACATGCTCGACCACCCGAACGGCGCGGAGGCACTCACCGCGCTGTGGATCGCTGCCGCCGATCCGGCCGAACCGGCGGCGCGCTACGCCCGCTTTACCGGCCGCCCGGCCCGGCAGGAAGGTCGGGTAACGACGATCGCACTCGACCGCGGCGCACTCTATATCGCGGCACCCGAGCATCTGCGGGAGGCGTTTCGTATCAGCCCAGCCGGGACACTGCCGTGCTTTGCCGCGGCCGCGATCAAAGTCGCCAGCCTGGCAAAGTTGGAAGCTTGCCTCGCCGCGTCGGGTTTCGCGCGGCACCGGTTCAGCGGCGGTATCGCGGTGACGCTGCCGACCGCCCTGGGTGACGCGCTGATCTTCCACGAAAATTGATGGCGCAAATCCCTATCGCCGATATTTTGCGTTGAAGGTTCGTATCCCACACCACATATAGAAAAATATTGCTCATTTAAGGACGGCGCGGATGATCTACAGAGTTGAAGTTGTTGCCATGAAAGCGTGGCTGGGAAACCCTAAGGACCCGCTGATTTGGGCATTCGCGGTACCTGCCGAATCGGGAGCCGACGCGCTAATGGCGATGCGGAGACAATATCCCGGCAAGGAAGTCCGGCTCGCGGCGATGATTTAATATAAGGCGGCGCGGTACCGCTGAACCTCGTTAACTGTTTCCAGCGAACGACGCCCCCCTGCGCTAATGCGCGCTCAATGGTCCCTCGCTTCGCCATCTTGTTGAACGCTGTATGCGCAGTCGATTTGACTGCGACGCGCTCCGCCTGGGATAGCTGTCGATCGCCAACAACTAGTGGCATGACATCGTCTAGGGATTTGCGCCATGAGACCGGAAAATTGAGCTACGACGGCCCCAGCATCAGCGCGTCGCGCAGCACCTTGAGCAGATAGCGCGCGGTTTCGAGCGGCAGCGACTGCGTTGGACGGCCGTTGGCAATCCACTGGTCGAGATTCCCCGGCCCCCAATTATACGCGGCGATCGCGTCCGGCCAGTTGCCGTAGCGCCGGTAGAGCTTGGCCAGATAAGCGCGGCCGAGCAGCCGGTTCTGGCGCAGATCAAAACGGTCGCCGCCGCCGACATCCAGCGCCGCGGCGGCGCTGACCTGCATTGGGCCTTGCGGACCATCGGGGTTGGGTCGCCACATCGCGAGATTGGTGCCGTGCCCCGATTCGGCCCCATCGACGGCAAAGGCAACGCGGTCGAGTTCGCCGTCATTGGCCGCGCCAAACAGTGCCAAGCCAGCTTCGGCGAGCGCGCCGCCGCGCACGATATTGACCATTGGAGCCCCGACGCCGCCAAAACGGACCGTCTCGACACGGCCGGTCATGACCGGTGCTGGAGCGGCTGCCGCCGGCGGTTCGCTGCCGCGGACGACCGACACCGTGCGGCCGGTGCCGTCGCCAAAACTGACGATCTCGGTATTGGCCGGCGTCGCACGAAAGACCGGCCGCTGAGCCGTTGGCCGCGGCGTTGACGGCACGCCGTGCACGACGCGAACCGCCGGCCAGCGCGGGTCCGCAAAACGCACCGTCTCCGTCCGCGAGCCGGCATGGGCCGCGACGGTGAGCGCGCACCATAACAGGCTGGCGACCCAGCCGATTTTCGACAGCGAGCGAATGGCCCCCACCCTTCGCTTTTCCAACTACAGGTTTGAATCCAACGGTGAATCGCTGTCAAGCTTTGCCTTTGGACGGCGCGGGTGCGACGATTGGAAAACCGCGCCCGAGGAGCCTTGCCATGCGCCCATTCGAAGGCATCCGTATCATCGATATCACCCATGTGCTCGCAGGACCGTTCGCGGCCTATCAGCTCGCCGTGCTCGGCGCCGACGTGATCAAGGTCGAGCATCCCGACGAACCCGACCAAAGCCGCGAAGGCGGCACCGACCGCGCGCTCAACCGGCGCAACATGGGCACCTCGTTTCTGACGCAAGGCAGCAACAAGCGCTCGATCACGCTGGACCTGAAGACCGCGGAAGGCCGCGACATCCTCAAGAAGCTCGTCGCGACATCCGACGTGCTGGTGCAGAACTACCGGCCCGGCGCGTTCGAGGCGCTGGGCCTCGGTTACGAGGATCTGCTCAAGATCAACCCACGCCTCATCTATTGCTCGATCTCGGCTTTCGGGCAGGATGGCGTGCGCCGTGAGCAGACCGCCTATGACCACGTGATCCAGGCGACCAGCGGCATCATGGCCTCGACCGGCACCGAAGAGGTCAACCCGATCAAGATCGGCGCCCCCGCGGTCGATTACGCGACCGGTACGATGGGCGCCTTCGCGCTCTCGGCCGCGCTGTTTCAGCGCGAACGCACCGGCAAGGGCCAGCATATCGACCTGGCAATGCTGGGCGTCGCGATGATGATGCAGGCCTCGCTGCTCACCGGCTATTTCCGCAACGGTGTCGAACCCAAGCCGCACGGCAACAAGCAGCCTTTCGCCACCAACAGCGCCTATGACGCCAAGGAGGGCATGGTGATGATCGGCGCCAGCAATATCCGCCAACAGGCGCGGTTCTGGCGCGCGGTGGGCCGCGAGGACATGAGCAAGACCGACAATGAGGCGCGTGTCGAGCACCGCGAGGTGGAAGCCAAAATCATCGCCGACATCATCAAGACCAAGACCGCCGACGAATGGGAGGTCTATTTCCAGGCCCGGCATGTGCCGGCGGCGCGCGTGCGGACGATGGCCGAGGCGGTCGCCGACCCGCATTTCGAGACACGCCGCGTTTTCCACCATTTCGACCGCGTGCCGGGCATCGACGGACCAGTCGGCGTGCCGCTCGCCGCGTTCAAATTCGCGCATGGCGGGCCGTCGATCGAGCATCCGCCGCATGAAATGGGACAGGACACCGAGGCGGTGCTCGGCGAACTTGGCTACGACGCGGCGGCGGTCGCCCGCCTGCGCGACAAGAAGGTGATTTGATGGCTTGGGATCCCACGCAATATCTGAAATTCGCCGGGCCGCGGCTGCGGCCGGCGCTCGACCTCCTGGCGCATATCGAGAACGAGGCGCCAAAGCTCGTCTATGATCTCGGCTGCGGCGCCGGGAACGTCACCCGGTTTATCGCCGAGCGCTGGCCGGATTCGCGTATTGTCGGCGTCGACAGCTCGGCTGAAATGCTGGCGAAGGCCGCCGCCGACCTACCCAAGCTCGAATGGCAAGAGATCGACCTGGCCACATGGCTGCCGCCGACCCCGCCCGACGTGATCTATTCCAACGCCGCGCTGCATTGGATCGAGGACCACGCGCCAGTTTTTGTCGCGCTGTTCAACAGCCTCGCGCCGGGCGGCACCTTTGCGGTGCAGATCCCGCGCAATTTTGGCGCGCCATCGCACACCTCGATGGGCGAGGCCGCGCGCATGGGACCGTGGCGGCCGATCCTCGAACCGTTGCTGCGCCCGGCGCCGGTGGCCGAGCCGGCCTTCTATTACAATCTTCTGGCGCCGCTCGCCGGCAAGCTCGACATGTGGGAGACCGAGTATCTGCAGGTGCTCGACGGCGAGCATGCGGTCAAGGAATACACCAAATCCACCTGGCTCTCGCCGCTGCTCGGCGCGCTCGACGAGCCGATGCGCAGCCAGTTTGAAGACACTTACACAAGGCTCGTCGACGCCCACTACCCGCGCCGCTCCGACGGCAAAACGCTTTTTCCGTTCAGGCGCATGTTCATCATTGCGACAAAGACGTAAGTTTGATGTAAGATAACCGAAGGCCAACGTAGAACCTTGAGCAGCGCAACGATATCGAACAGGGAGGAAGAGTTGTCACGGCTCCTGACCGCGCCAGGTTCGGAGCCGCGACAGCTCATTTTTTTTCGCTGATGCAAACCGGCAGCGATGTCCGATCGCCGCATTTTCAGGCACGCCATTGCCCGGCAATCAGCCGCAACCAAGGCGGCAAATGAAAGGTGCTCATCAGCACGTACATCAGCGCCATCCCGCTCAGCGGCGAGGCATGTCTCACCGCTGAGCAGAAGAAGTTTGGCTGTACATCGCCGGCGAAACCGACGGCGAGCAACGCCATGAGGGCAAAACTCGGCGCGGCCGCGAGACAGAGCCATTTGCTTGCACGACGCACGGCATCATGCGCGGTTTCGGGACGGATTGCGTCGCCGGCGGCGATACCGGGATGAACTGCGCTCATGTCGTTTCTCCCGCGGCCCGAGATCGTCCCGCCAGCGCGACCGGCGCCGGCTCGTAACGGTCGTGGTGACGGACCCACCCCATGCCATGCCCATCCTCGTCCCGGCCTTTGGGCGTGAGATCGAGCAGCCTGTAGGTATGCATCATCACTTCGACGCCGCGGCCGTACGTCGAATAGGTATGGAAGATCTCGCCCGCGTCACTCCGCCAAAAAACGCTGATCCCCGGCATCTCCTCGCCCGCGGGCGTGCCGCCGAAATTGTAGCGGGCGGTGCCGTCAGCCTTCTCCTCGGCCGTGAAGGTGACGTGGAAATCGCGGTTGAAGTCCATGCCGTGTGAGGACACCCACGGAAACTTCCAGCCCATGCGCTGGCGGAAGCGCGCGATCTCGGACAGCGGCGCACGCGAGACGGCGACAAAGGTAACGTCGCGCTGCGCAAGGTGGATGATGGTGCTGTCGGTGTGGTCGGCCATGTAGGAGCAGCTCTTGCACCCTTCCTCCCATCCCGGCGCGAGCATGAAGTGTTGCATCACGAGCTGGCTGCGGCCGTCGAACAGCTCGGTCAGTGACCGCCGGCCCGCCGGCGTGTCAAACGTATAGGTCCGGTCGATCCGCACCCAGGGCAGATCCCGGCGTTCGCGGGCGACCTCGTCGCCAAAGCGGGTCAGCTCCTTTTCCCGCGTCAGCAGGGCTTTACGAGCGGCAATCCATTCTTCCCTCGACACGACGCGGTGGCTTTGTGGGCCGGCTTCGGATACTGCGGCAGCTCCGGTCATCGGTGTTGGCATGCTTTGATTCCTTCCTTCGGTTATCGATTCGCGCCGCGACACGATCGGTCGGTCACCCGAATTACCTAGCGCCACTCCCGCGATGGTGAGAGTGACAAGTATGACGGGATTACGATGGACTCGCTGATCACCGCCGCGGGGCGCGCGCTCGCGGCGGGAGATATCCTTGGTGCGCTGAAGCGGGTGGCCCTGCGCGATGACCCCTCGGCGCTGGCGCTTCGCGGCATCGCGATGGCGCAACTCGGCGATTTCGCGCGCGCCAAGTCTTTGTTGCGAAGCGCGGCGCGCACCTTCGGTCCGCGGGAGGCCGTAGCCCGCGCCAGATGTGTCGTCGCCGAAGCGGAGATTGCGCTCGTCTTGCGCGACTTGAATTGGTCGCCGAAAGCGCTCGACGCGGCGCGCGCGATCCTCGAAAGACATGGTGACCGCCTCAACGCCGCGCATGCGCGGCATATCGAGGTTCGGCGTCTGCTCCTGATCGGGCGTCTCTCCGAAGCGGAGCGAGCTCTCGCCGGGCTCGATCCTGCATTCTTCCCGCCTGCGTCGAGAGCCGCCTACGAACTGGCCATCGCCGGAATCGCCATACGGCGTCTCCACAGCAAGGCGGCGCGGGACGCGCTGGCTCGCGCCACGCAAGCCGCGCGCGAAGCGGGCATCCCAGCCCTGATCGCCGAGGTTGACAGCGCGTCGCATGCCCTCGACACGCCGGCGGCGCGCTTGGTGGGACACGGCGAGGGACGGCTTCTCCTGCTTGAGGAAGTCGAGACGATTCTGGAGTCCGGCGCGCTCGTCGTGGACGGGTGTCGCCACCTCGTGCGCGGTGCCGATGCCACGGTCTCGCTCGCGAGCCGGCCGGTGCTCTTCGCGTTGGTGCAGGCGTTGGCCGAGGCGTGGCCCGGTGATCTGTCGAGGGACATGCTCGTCAAGCGAGCCTTCCGCGCCAAGCAGGCGGATGAATCGCATCGCGCGCGGTTGCGGGTCGAGATCGGGCGGCTTCGCGCCGAGCTCCGGCCGCTGGCAAACGTCCGCGCCACGCCGCGCGGATTTGCCCTCACACCGTTCGGCAAAACCGAAATCGTCGTGCTCGCACCGCCGGTCGAAGACGACCACGCGCCGGTCATTGCTTTTCTTGCCGACGGGGAAGCATGGTCAAGCTCGGCGCTGGCGCTGGCGCTGGGAGTCAGCGCGCGGACCGTTCAGCGGGCGCTCGACGCGCTGATGACAACCGGCAAGGTGGAGGCGCTGGGTCGCGGGCGGTCGCGCCGATGGATGGCCGCGCCCGTGCTGGGTTTCACGACAACTTTGTTACTCCCCGGGCCGCTGCCGAGCGACTAATTAGCGCCGGGCATCGCGCTTTATAAACGCCGGTCGGCGAGCGTTTGCGGCAGATCGCAACATCGCCGCAAAATTGCCATTATCGTATTTTATATTGCGATATTCGCCTCATACAGAACGAGGCGCACAAAGATCGCAATGAGGAATCATGGCTGTAAATCCGCTGATGAAACAGCGACGGCAGGGGCTGGGGCGGCCGTTCGAGAAGGGGCAATCGGGCAATCCCGCGGGGCGGCCGGCGGGATCGCGCAATGCGGCGACGCGGCTCGCCGAGGCGATGCTGCGCGACGCGGCCCCCGACCTTACCCGCACCCTGCTCGATCAGGCGTTCGGCGGCGATCGCGGCCTGCTCAAGCCGCGTTCCAGACGGCCGTGCCCCGCCCGGTGCGCACCGTCGCGGTCGCGTTGCCTGAGATCAAAACCGCGTCCGACTTGATGCTGGCGATGGCAGCGATCACGCGCGCGGTGGCCGGAGGCGAGCTTACCCCATATGAAGCCGGCGAACTCGCCCGGCTCATCGAGGCCGCGGCGCGGCTCAATGAAATTGCCGATTTCGCAAGCCGTCTCGAAGCCCTGGAGCGACTGGTCGACGACGCCCAAAAGGAGCCTCATGATGCGCCGCCGGCTTGAGGGCTTTGAGCGCCGCCTTGCCTGCCTCACCGCGGTGCTGCGCGGCTGGGCGCGCACCGGCGAGGCGGAGCGCGAGCGTCGCGAAAGGCACGTCCTGCTCGCATCGATGCTGCGCGGCGCGCTCGTGCATGCCGGTCTCGACCCGGACCAGGCCGTGTCCCTGCAGCGCCTCGAAGAACCCGAACCGCCGCCGCCCGCCGTGCATCCGTTGCGCCGACTCGCCGAACGGCAACGGCCGCGCCCGCTGATCGAGATCCTCTTCGACCTCACCCGGCGCTATCACGCGTCCCCCGCGCCCGATTTGCGTCAAGCCTCGGTCATGCAGCTCATCGGCTATTACTGTTTTGGTGAGGGCGCCGCGCGCGACGCCCCCGCGTGATGCTATCGGGAGTCGGAGCATGAAAACGTCAGCAGCCGAAGTTCTCCGCGAGTACGGCCCTTTTCCCGGCGCCGGCCGGGTCAACGGCGTGACTTTCGACGGCCGCCACGTTTGGTTTGCATCGGGCGATAAACTAAATGCGTTCGATCCTGAAACCGGCAAGGAGGCACGTGCGATCGATGTCGCCGCCCATGCGGGGACGGCCTTTGACGGCAAGCATCTGTTCCAGATCGCCGAGGACCGCATCCACAGGATCGATCCGCAGACAGGTGAAGTGCTCTCCACGATCCCGGCGCCTGGCGCCGGCGGCGATTCAGGACTCGCCTGGGCCGAAGGCGCGCTTTGGGTAGGGCAGCACCAAGGCCGCAAAATCCACCAGATCGATCCCGAAAGCGGCGCCATTCTCCGGACCATCGAATCCAATCGCTTTGTCACCGGCGTTACTTGGGTCGACGGCGAGCTCTGGCATGGCACCTGGGAGGGCGACGAGAGCGAAGTGAGGCGGGTCGAACCTCAAACGGGACAGGTCCTGGAGAAGCTCGAGCTGCCGTCAGGCGTGAGCGTTTCCGGGCTCGAGTCCGACGGACGCAACCGATTCTTCTGCGGCGGTGGAAGCAGTGGGAAAGTGAGAGCCGTCCGCCGGCCCAGGCGAGGCGCCGCCGCCAAGCTGGGGCGATGACCGAGCGCGCAGTGATCTTGGTGTGGACAGCGAACAGCGGCGGCACGATCTTTCATCGATGCCATTGTTTGTGCTAGTGCGTCGGGGACATCCTCAACGTAACCGCGGAGCGCTATGACGCGGACGGCGCCCTCCTCAGGCGAAAACACCGGCGCCACGGATTCGCTCTACCGCGCCGTCGTCGATACCGCCGTCGATGCGATTGTCGTGATCGACCGCTCGGGCACGATCCGCTCGGTCAACCAGGCCACAGAGCGGATCTTTGGCTACGCGGCAAACGAACTGGTCGGTCACAACGTCACCATCCTGATGCCGCTTCCTTACGCCGCCGAGCATGACCTCTATCTGCGGAACTATCTCGATACCGGCAACAAGAAGATCATCGGCATCGGCCGCGAGGTCTCGGGATGCCGCAAGGATGGCTCGGTGTTCCCGATGGACCTGTCCGTCGGCGAGGCAAATGACGGCGGCGAACCGATCTTTGTCGGCATCATTCGCGACATCACCGAACGCAGAGCCGCCGAGATCGCGCTGCGCGAGAGCGAATTGCGCTGGCGCTCGATCGTCGACACCGTGCCCGACGCGATCATCGTCATCGATGCAACGGGAACTGTCGAATCGTTCAGCCCGTCGGCCGAGCGGCTGTTTGGTTATGCCGCGGGAGAGGTCGTCGGCCGGAACGTCAAGATGTTGATGCCGCAACCTTACCGCGGTGCGCATGACGGCTACCTCGCGCGTTACGTGAGGACTGGCGAGCGTCGCATCATTGGCATTGGCCGCATCGTCGTCGGCCAGCGCAAGGGCGGCGAGACCTTCCCGATGGAACTGGCGGTCGGCGAGTTCGCCTCGCCCAGCGGCAATTTCTTTACTGGCTTCGTCCGCGATCTGACCGACCGTCAGGATGCCGAACGGCGGATCGAGGATTTACAGACTGAGCTGCTGCACGCCTCGCGGCTTAGCGTCATGGGACAGATGGCTTCGACCATGGCGCATGAGCTGAACCAACCGCTCACCGCGGTCACCAATTATCTTGAGGCGGGCCGGCAACTTATCGCGCTCGGCGCGGCGGCGCCCGAGCGGCTCGCCGATCTGATGGCGAAAGCCGTCGCGCAGGCGCAACGCGCTGGCGAGGTGATCCGCCAGCTGCGCCAATTTGTCAGCAAGGGTGAAACCGAGCGGCGCACCCAAAGCCTTAATCAGCTGGTCGAGGAAGCCTTGGCGCTGGGTCTCGTCGGTGCGCGGCAATCCGGAGTACGCGTCATCCTCGAACTCGACCACGACCTTCCGCCGGTCGAGGTTGACCCCGTGCAGATTCAGCAGGTCGTGCTCAATCTGGTGCGCAACGCCGTCGAGGCGATGGAGGAGGTCGATCGCCGCGAACTGACGGTGGCGACCCATGCGACCGGCACCATGGTCGAAGCCAGTGTCGGCGATACCGGGCCCGGCATTGCCCCCGAACTAGCCGATCGGCTGTTTCAGCCGTTTGTCACCACGAAAAAGACCGGGATGGGTCTTGGGTTATCGATTTGCCGCGAGATCGTTGAGGCGCATCATGGCCGCCTTGCTGTCGGGCGCCGGCCCGAAGGAGGAACGGTGTTTCGCCTGACATTGCCCAGGGCCGGCCAGGACCAGACCGCCGATGCCAGTTAATCGTTACGTTTATATCGTCGACGACGACGAGGCGGTGCGCGACTCGCTGGCCGTGTTGCTGGAAGCCTGCGGTCACCACGTACGCAGTTTTGGTCTTGCCCGTGAGTTTCTCGACGCTGCGGCGGCGTTGCCGCCCGGCTGTTTGATTGCCGACATCCGCATGCCCGAGATGGATGGGCTGGAGCTGCAGCAACGTCTCGCCGAACGCTCGTTGAGCTTCCCGACAATCGTGATCACCGGTCATGGCGATGTGCCGCTTGCGGTTCGCGCGATGAAGGCCGGAGCACTCGACTTTATCGAAAAGCCCTTTTCGACGCCGGCGATCCTTGCCAGCGTCGAAACAGCTCTAGCCAAGATCAACGCCGAAGAAACACGCGACCCCGCTGGTGCCGCGGCGGCGGCCAAACTCGAACTGCTGACATCGCGCGAGCGAGAGGTGTTGGAGGGGTTGCTGGCGGGTTTGCCGAACAAATCGATCGCCTACGACCTCGCGATCAGCCCGCGCACCGTCGAAATCCATCGCGCGCGGGTTATGGACAAGATGGGTGCGCGGAGCTTATCGGAACTGATCCGCCTCGCCTTCTCCGCCGGATTGCAGCCGAAGTGACGCTCCAATCTCTGCGGCTCAATGGGCCATCAGCACGGGTATGTCGGCGTGATCCAATACCGATGCGGTGAACCCGCCAAACACCCATTCGCGCAGCCTTGTGTGCCCGTAGCCGCCCATCACCAGCAATCCGCCTCGGGTTCGAGCCGCACCAAGCAACGCCGCCGCCCCGCCCTTCGCATCGGCGGTTAGCCGGGTCGCAGTGGCGTTAACACCATGCCAGCCGAGATAGCGCACAAGACGCTGGGCGGCACCCGGGCCGCTCTCTTCCTCATCGACGGTCAGCACGGCCACATCCTTGGCCCTAAGAAGCAAGGGCATGGCGTAGGCGACCGCCCGCGCCGCCTGCGGCGTCGGCTTCCACGCGATGCTTACGCGCTGGGTGAACTCCCCCCCTGCGGGAGCAACAATGCCGGGGATGAGCAGCGGGCGGCCGGTTTCGAGCAACAGAGCTTCCAGCGTCGCGCGACCAGCGCTGGGGTCGTCGGACGAACCACGCGCGGCGACCGCCAAGTCGGCGGTCGTGCCGAGCGCCGTCATCCATCGCGTCTGCTGGCCGGTCTTGACGTTAAACTGCGCTGAAGGGCTGCCGTTCGCCCCTGGTTCGGCGGCGTTGAGCAGGCTCTCCCGCCGGCAGAATTCTTCGAACATCGCCCGCGCTTTGGCCTCAGCGTCATCGGCCTCGCGGGTGAGACCTTCGATAATGCCATCGAGCAAGGTGCCACCCGCGCCTTCGGTCGTCATCGCGACGGCGACCTCCACGGGATCGACCCGCACGTGCAGCGCGTCAAGATGGGCGCCAAAACCGCGTAAGATCGGCAGCGCCGCAACATAGCTCGCCGCGTCGGTCTCCGTACCGTTCGCGGGCACGAGGATGGTCTTGATCATCGGCGCAACCCCTCTTTCGGTGGAGCGATAATGAAGAACAGCATCTCCCGCCGCGTTGCGCCTTGATGCACATCAAGGCCGCGCCTGCCGTACTTCAGGCGCCTGCAAATTCAGCGGGCACCACGTTCGGTTCGTTGGCCGCGCTGGCGAGCAGCTTGAACTTGACCTCGTTCAGGCTGAGGTCTCGGAAATAATTGACAAGGTCGCCCCACGGATCGGTGATCCGGCCAATCCCGGAAATGAACGCGACGACGCCGCCGATTTCTAGATTATCGTGCAGCACCAGCCAGCCGCCGATCAGCAACGCCATGATAATCTGGCCGTGCGTGCACAGATTCATCAGGAAGTTCATTCCGTATTTGAGCTGGAAGATACGCATGTTGGTTTGAAACACCCGGTCGATGCGGGCGGCGTCGCCGGCTTGGAGCGGCGATCGGCGCGGCTTCGCGGCGATGACGCCGGCGCCGATCTGACGCAGCAGCCAAACCCGCGCACGCGTCCGCCGATTGATCGAGTGCTGCATCAGCGTGACAAAGATCATCTGCGGCACGAACAGCACCAACACCGCCGCGCCCATCCACACATCGATATGGAAGATGTAGGCGATCACCGTCGCCAGGATACCCGTCTGAAGCAGCGGCTCCGAGACGCTGGCGCCGATGAAATTGCCGATCGGTTCGACCTCGGCGACCACCATCGAAACCGCCGTGCCGCGCGACTGCGCCGACGTGAACTGTCCGTCGACCGTTAAGCAGACACGCCGCAGGTCACGCTTGCCTCGCTCGCCCACCCAGGCGCGATAGACATTAAGGCCGAGCTTGATCGATCCCTGCAACGCCACCACACCCGCGTAGGCGGCGCAGAGCAGCACGATCGTCTGGTACTGGCGGTCCTTGACGGCATCGTTGACAATCCGGCGCTGCAATTCGAGCGGAACCACCTCGAGCAAGAATACCGCGACGGTGAGCACCACCAGGACGATCTGGTGCCGCCAGCTGGTCGCCACAATGTAGTGGAAGAGACCGAGCGGCAGTCTTGCCTGCAGGTTGGTCGGCGCCGACGGCAGGGTGTCGGCGACAACGGCCGCGCTCTCCACGTCCGGGCGCCGTGCCAGGGCTGCGCGCACACTCATCAGGCCTCAACGATCGAGTCGAGCGCCTCCCGGTCGCGAATTTCGATACGGTGGGCGTTGGGGGCGGCGATCACACCGTCGCGTTTCATCGCCGACAACACGCGGCACACGGTCTCGATCGTTAGACCGAGATAATCGGCGATGTCATTGCGCGACATCGGCAGATCGAAGCCCCGCAGGCTATCGCGCCGGTCGGCCAGTTCCACCAGGAAGCTGGCGACGCGTTCCGGCGCCGTCATCCGCGCCAGCTGAAGCAGCCGCGTTTGCGCATGCGCCAGGCTGCGCAGCGTCATGTTACAGAGGCGCCGGGCGAATTCGGGCCGCTCGTCGAGCAAGCGTTCGGTCGCCGTCCGGGCAAAGCGCATGACGACGACATCGCCAACCGCTTCCGCCGCGAAGGCGCGCTCGCCGATGCCATCGAGCCCGAAACAGTCGCCAGCGAAGAAAAACTCGGCGATGTGACGCCGGCCATCGGCCATGAGTTTACAGATGCGGACAGTGCCCGACACGACCTTGAACCAACAATCGGCACGATCACCCTCGGCATAGATTTCTTCATCGCGAGCATAGAGGCGGCGGGTGCCGAGTTGTTCCAGCGCTATCAGCTCGTCGAGCCGTCCGGACTGAACAAGCGAAACGTTCGCAGCGCGCGGAGTATCAAAAACTTCGCCGACGCCGAATTGCTTGAACATTTCTTCCTCCAACCACCGTGGGGACTGGTCGGAGGATGACGGAGGTGGGTCATCGCCAAAATTAGGAAAGGTCCTAAGGGAAAATACCTACGGGGGCCTTTACGCTACCAACACCTTGTTTTCTTTGATTTGGATCAAGGCTGCAGCGCGCACATTCAACAACGATCGCGGCCATCGAAACGCGACCCGATCGCCGGCTGAAGGAGGTATGGCCGATGGCGTACAAGGATTTGCTGGTCGTTGTCGACGGCTCTCCGAACGTGCGCGAACGGCTGCATCAGGCAACCGATCTCGCGGGGCGGTTCGGCGCGCACCTCGCGGGACTCTACGTCCGCCACGTCTCGATAGCCGAGCCGCCGGGCGACGCGCGAAAGGCCCGCCAACTGTTCGAGGATGCGACTGGCGGGCAGCAGCTCTCCACCGAATGGCGCTTGATGACGGGTTTTCCGGTCGATGTCACAGCAGTGCAGGCGCGATACGCCGACCTTACGATTCTGGGGCAAATCGACCCTGAGGACGTCTCGGCGCCCGTGGATCAGCCGCGGCCGGAAGATATCGTGCTGTCGGTCGGCCGCCCCGTCCTCATCGTGCCGTATATCGGCGCCTATCCCGCGATCGGGCAGCGTGTGCTCGTCGCCTGGGATGCTAGCCGCGAAGCAACGCGCGCGATCAACGACGCCATGCCGCTCCTAGCGGCAGCGTCCTCAGTCACGGTGCTGACCGTTAATCCGGTGATCGACCGAGAGCAGCATGGCGACGTTCCCGGCGCGGACATTGCTCTCCACCTCGCCCGCCATGGCGTCAACGCCCATGTCGAGACGGTGGTATCCAATGGGATCAGCATCGCCGATACGTTGTTGTCCCGTGCCGCAGATCTGGCCGCTGATCTGCTTGTCATGGGCGCTTACGGACATTCGCGGGTTCGCGAACTGGTGCTTGGCGGCACGACCCGCACCGTGCTGCGGAGCATGACGCTGCCGGTTCTGATGGCGCATTGAACCGGAGGTGGCAGAATGGCGGTCGGAGACGACCGCCATGACCACCGAGACCCCGGTCACGGGATTTTTGCTGCTGTTGGGGCTCGGTTTCTTTTTCGGGCTCGCTTTTGAGGAGTTCAACGCGCAAAGCGGGCTGGCGCGGCCAGGCGGCGTGCGCAGCTTTCCGTTGCTGGCCTTGGCAGGCGGCCTGCTTTACCGCCTGGACCCGTCCCGTCTCGCGCCGGTGACCGCCGGGCTGCTCGTCCTCGGTGCCTGGCTCAGCCTCTATTACTGGCGTCACATCGCCGATCTCGACCCTGAAGATCGGCCAAATGTCGGCTTGATGACGCCGGTCTGTAATATCCTCGCTTACCTACTCGGGCCAATCGCTTTCGCCGAGCCGGCTTGGGTTTCTATTGGGGTCGCCGTCGTCGCGGTGCTGCTGCTCACGGCGCGCGAAAAACTGCACGGGTTCGCCCGCCGGCTTGAAGTCGGCGAGATCGTCACCGCCGGCAAATTTCTCGTTCTGACGGGGCTCGTGCTGCCGTTTCTGCCAAGCCATCCGGTCACCGCGCTCACTGACATCACGCCGCATCAGGTTTGGCTTGCCGTTCTCGCGGTTTGCACCGTGTCCTATGCCAGCTACCTGTTGCAGCGTTATGTTGCGCCGCGCGACGGCGGGCTGTGGACAGCAGTGCTCGGCGGGTTCTACTCGTCGACCGCGACGACCGTGGTGCTCGCGCGGCGTGCCGGCGGGGCACCAACACAACTTGTGCAGACGCAGACCGGCATCATGCTCGCAACCGCAATCATGTATTTGCGGCTGCTGATCGTGGTCGCGCTGTTCAATCGCACGCTGGCGATGGCTCTGGCACCGGCGCTGGTGGCTCTCGCGGCTGCGGGGCTGGTTTTCGCCGCGCTGTGGTACTGGTTAAGGCCGGCTGAGAAGGGCGGCGTCACCGCCGCAGATCCCCCGGGCAACCCGCTGGAGCTGAGCGCCGCGCTGATCTTCGCCGGACTGTTTGTCGCCGTGTCGCTCGCCGCTTCTTGGGTCCGGATGCAATTTGGCGCGACCGGCCTCTACGCGCTGGCCGGCATCGTCGGCCTCACGGATATCGATCCTTTCGTGCTGAGCATCGCTTCAGGCGGCGGCACGCCGATCCCGGCGGGCACCGCCGTCAGCGCGATTCTCATCGCCGCGTCATCGAACAATGTGCTCAAGGCGGTGTACACTGCCGCCTTCGCCGGCCGACGAGCGGCGATTCCACCCGCGATTGCCCTGATGCTGCTGGCGCTGGGCGGCATTGGCGCTGCGTGGTGGATCGCCGCTTAGCGACGGGCGAAGTGTTGGTGAAGGTGCAGCCGAAGGTTTCCTCGCCGCGGAGCGATTTCGCCAACGCGGTGTTGGTCATCGGATGCTTGCGGAGCGTCCATCGAGGAGACCGGGATGACGCTGCCGCGCGCGACCTATCGCCTGCAATTCAATCGCGACTTCACCTTTCGAGACGCTTTGGCGCTGGTGCCTTATCTGGCGGAGCTGGGGATCAGCCACATCTATGCCTCGCCGCTGACCGAGGCGCGGCCAGGGTCGACGCACGGTTATGACATCGTCGCGCACGATCGGCTCAACCCCGAGATTGGCACCGAGGAAGAGTTCCGCGCGCTTACCGCCGGCCTGCGCGCGCGCGGCATGGGGCTCATCATCGACATCGTGCCCAATCATATGGGCATCGGTACTGATAACGCCTGGTGGATGGACGTTCTCGAATGGGGGGAGGCGTCGCCCTATGCACGTTACTTCGACATCAATTGGGACGATGGCCGCCCCGACTTGGAGGGCCGTGTCTTGCTGCCGGTGCTGGGCGACCAATATGGCGCCGTTCTCGAAGCAGGCCAGATCGAACTACGCTTTGACCACGACGCCGGCAGCTTCAGCTTTTGGTATCACGAGCACCGTTTTCCAGCGTCGCCGCTCTCTTATCCCGCGATTCTGGCCCCGGGTGGCGCTGCGCTCGGCGAACTCGCCGCCGAATTCCGCGGGTTGCGAAAAACGCGCCGGCGGGCTCACGAAAAAGCCGCAGAAGCGAAGCGGCGGCTTGCTGACGCCTCGCGCGACGAAGATATCGCCGCCGCGATCGACATAGCGATACGTGCGTGGGCCGGGACACCGGGACGCCGCGCGACGTTTCGCCGGCTGCATCGCCTGCTCGAGGCGCAGAACTACCGTCTCGCCTTTTGGCGGGTTGCCGCCGACGAAATCAACTACCGGCGTTTCTTCAACATCAACGATCTCGCCGGGGTGCGGGTGGAATTGCCGGAGTTGTTCGAAACAACACACCAGATGCTTTTCGCGATGGCCGAGCGCGGCGACATCGACGGGCTGCGCATCGACCATATCGACGGGCTCTTCGACCCCAGCGCCTATCTGTCGCTGTTGCGGGAGCGGTTTCCAGCACCGCTTTACATCGTCGTCGAGAAAATCCTGGCCGGCCACGAAACATTGCCGGAATGGCCGATCGACGGCAGCACTGGCTACGATTTCCTCAACCAGTTGCTAGAGCTTTTCGTCGACCCAGTCGGGGAGCGGGCGATGACCCGCATCTATCAGCGGCAAACGGGCCGCAACCCCGATTTCGACACGATCCTTCCGTTTGCGAAGCGCCGCATCATGGAAGTCAATCTGGCCAGCGAGATGAATGTTCTGGCGCGGCGCTTCCACCGCCTGTCAATGAGCGAGTGGCGCACCCGCGACTTTACCTTCAACGCCATGCTGGCGGCATTGCGCGACGTCATCACCGCTTTCCCGGTCTACCGGACTTATGTTTCCGAGCGCGGCACCAGCACCGATGACCGCCGCTATGTCGATTGGGCGGTCGGGCAATCGAAAAAACAGAGCCGCGCGGCAGATACCAGCATTTTCGATTTTCTTCACCATGTGCTGAGCGGGGAAGCGCCGGGCAATTTACGTCGTGCCGAGGTGCTGCGAACGGCGATGCAATTTCAGCAGGTTACCGGCCCGGTGATGGCAAAGGCGGCTGAGGACACGGCCTTTTATCGCTACTTCCGGCTATTGGCGCTTAACGAGGTGGGCGGCGACCCGCGCCGCTTTGGTCTATCACTCGCGGGGTTTCATCATCTGATGCGTGAGCGGGCGCGGGCCTGGCCGCGAACGATGAGCGCGACCGCCACGCACGACACGAAACGCGGCGAAGACGCACGCATCCGCTTGGCGATACTGTCGGAACTGCCGCGCGATTGGGGCCGCGCCGTGGCGCGTTGGCTACGCATCAACCGGACGCGCCGAAGCGAAATCGACGGCGACACCGTCCCCAACCGCAATGTCGAGTACTTGTTCTACCAAACACTGATCGGCGCCTGGCCACCTGCACTGCGCCCGGACGATTTCGAGGGCGTGCAGGCGCTCGCCGAGCGGGTCGCGGCGTACATGATCAAGGCCGTGCGCGAGGGCAAGGAGGAGTCGAGCTGGAGCAATCCGAACGAGGCGTACGAGGCGGCGCTTCAGCGTTTTGTCTCCTCGGTGCTCGATGCCTCCCGGCCGAACGCTTTCTTCACCCATTTTTACGGCTTTATCGAGCCACTTCTGCGGCCTTCGGCCATTGCCTCATTGGCGCAGATCGCGATCAAGCTGACCGCGCCCGGCGTCCCAGACATCTATCAAGGCTGTGAGCTGTGGGATTTCAGCCTCGTCGATCCCGACAACCGTCGTCCACCCGATTGGCAACAGCGCCGGACACTGTTGCCGATCGTCGCCCAGGTAGACCCCTCCTCTCTTGCCGCCGAGTGGCAGGACGGCCGCGAAAAACTGTTTCTGGCTACGCGCCTGCTCCGGCTGCGGCAAAAGCTGCCGGCGCTCTTTGCCGAGGGCGACTACGCCCCGCTTTACGGCGAGGATGGGCGCGGCGACGAGCATTTATGTGCCTTCGCACGTAAGGCGGGCGACACGACCCTGGTCGTGGCCGCGCCGCGGCTCGTCTACCGCCTTCACCATGGCGATAACGGCGCGAATTGGGGTGACACCGCCTTGCCCTTGCCGCATCTGGGGGTCTGGCGCGACGCGCTGACCGACCGTTATTACGGCGATTGCGAGCGCATCCCCGCGGCCGACCTCTTTGCAAACTTCCCCGTGGCGGCGTTACTGCACACGGCAAGCTGAACATTCACCCCGCTACAACGTTCATCATCCGGTCATGTCAAATCTAGCTGCCCCCGTTAGGCGTCTGCCGGTCGGCGCCGAGGTTCAGCCCGGCGGTGGGGTGCATTTCCGCGTCTGGGCACCCGCGGCAAAACAGGTCGCAGTCGTCGTCGAGGGCCAAGAGCCGCAGGAATTGTCGACCGAGCATGACGGCTATTTCGCTGCCTTGGTCGAACAAGCCGGCGTCGGCACGCGCTATCGTTTCCGCCTGGATCACGTTGATTTCCTTGTGCCGGACCCCGCATCGCGGTTTCAGCCCGAAGGACCGCACGGCGCCTCGGAAGTGGTCGATGCTACGGTGTTTTCATGGAGCGATTCGGCCTGGCGCGGTGTGCCGCCGGAACGGCTCGTCATTTACGAAATGCATATCGGGACATTCACGGCCGAGGGCACATGGGAAGCCGCTGCCCGACATCTACCCGAGCTGGTCGAGCTGGGCATCACTTGCGTCGAGATGATGCCGGTGGCGGAGTTTCCAGGCCGTTTCGGCTGGGGCTATGACGGGGTCGACCTTTACGCGCCGACGCGGCTTTACGGCAAACCCGACGATTTGCGCAGCTTTATCGACCAAGCGCATAGGCTAGGCCTCGCGGTCATTCTCGACGTCGTCTACAACCATCTCGGGCCGGACGGGAATTACCTAAGAACATTCGCGCCGGCCTATTTCAGCCAGAAGCACGGCACCGAATGGGGCGACGCGCCGAATTTCGACGGCGCCGATAGCGAGCCGGTGCGCGAATTCTTCGCCGCCAACGCCGGATACTGGATCGACGAATATCATTTCGACGGCCTACGGCTCGACGCGACGCATCGTATCTACGACGATTCCGACGACCATATCCTGGCGATGATCGGCCGCCACGTTCGTGCCGCCGCAGGCGGGCGGCACAGTTTTATCGCCGCCGAGAACGACGAACAGGTAGCGCGCGTGGCGCGCCCGACAGCGACGGATGGTTATGGGTTGGATGCGATCTGGAACGACGATTTCCACCACGCCGCGCGCGTCGCACTGACCGGCCGACGCGAGTTCTATTATGCCGATTTCACCGGCCGCGCCCGAGAGTTCGTGACGCTTGCCAAATACGGCTTCCTGTTTCAAGGCCAAGGCAGACAAGCGCGCGGCACCCCGGCGTTCGATCTGCCCGGCTCGCGTTTTGTCGTCTACCTGCAGAACCACGACCAGATCGCGCACTCCGGCGCGGGGCTGCGCGGCCGCCAGCTGTCGAGCCCCAGTTGCTGGCGGGCGATGACCGCGTACTTTCTGCTGTCTCCCGGTGTGCCGTTGCTGTTTCAAGGGCAGGAATATTCGGCGACGCAGCCGTTCCTTTTCTTCGCCGATCACGCGGGCGATCTGGGCGCGGCGATCAAAAAAGGCCGCGCCGAATATCTCGCCAATTTCCCGAGCCTCGCGACACCCGAAATGCAGGCACGGCTCGACGATCCCGGCGACCCGGAAACATTCCGGCGCTGCGTGCTCCACCATGAGGAACGCGCGCGTCACTCCGCCGCCGTGGCACTGCACTGCGACCTGATCGCACTGCGGCGCGAGGTCTTCGCCGCCGGCCCGCGCCGCATCGACGGTGCGACCCTCGGCGACGATACCTGGGTGCTGCGGTATTTCGGCAACGCCGGGAACGACCTGCTGCTGATCGTCAATCTCGGCACCGACCAGCATTACGAGACCATCGCCGAGCCCCTGCTTGCGCCCCTTCTCGGCCAAAGCTGGCGGCTCAAATGGTCGAGCGAGAGTCCGGATTATGGCGGCAACGGCGTGCCCGCACCGGTTACAAAGGGCGCATGGTACATTCCCGGCCACACTGCGATGGTCTTGGAGCCGACGGGGGCGCCTTGACCGCTATCCGGCGACGGGTCAATTTCGTCTAGCCATGAGGACGGCATGACGAACTCGCCCGATGCCAGTGCGGTTTTCGAGCCGTTGGTCAGTGTTGTCATCCCGGTTTACAACCGCGCCCATCTCATCGGCCGGGCAGTCTCTTCGGCACTGACCCAAACCTATCGGAACCTCGAAATCGTCGTGGTCGATGATGCATCGACCGACGATCTCGCCGTGGCGCTGGCTAAACTCGCCAACCCGAGATTGCACTGCGTGACCCACCCTCGCAACCGCGGCGCCGCTGCGGCGCGCAACACCGGCATCGCCGCGGCTAAGGGCGAATTTATCGCGTTTCTCGATTCCGACGACGTTTGGCTGCCGGATAAGCTGACCCATCAGGTCGCCGCGATGCGCGGCCAGCCGCCGGAAGTCGCCGGTCAAGTCTGTGGCTATCATTGCCTGAAGATCGGCGACCGTCCGCGAGTCATCACCCCGGATTGGGATCCCCGCTCGTTCCGCCGCAGTCAATTGTTCGGCTGCACCTGCGGTCCGGGGACGACACTGCTCTGCTGGCGCGATGTTTTTACCGTCATCGGCCCCTTCGACGAAGAACTGCGCCGCCTCGAAGATTGGGACTGGCTGCTGCGCCTATCGGAGAAAGGTTATCGCCTGCTGGCCTCGCCAACCGTGCTCGCCCGTGTCGAAGTCGGCTCAAGCGTGTCTAGTGGGAGCGTGGCTGCCGCGGTGCAACGTATTCGTGAACGCCATCATCTGGCCGTGACGCGTGAGGGCGCGGTCTCCCGACGCATTTTCGCGGCGACGCTGCATCTCGAAAGCGCCGCCGCCTTGTTCGGCGACAAGGCGTACGGCGCAGCGATTTTCTCGGCGATGCGCTCGCTGGCCTGCTATCCGATGCGACGGGACGGTCTCTATCGGCGATTGATCGAGCGGTTCGCGCGCCGACTTGTGCGAGGCAGCCGGAAGGCAGCCGAGCCCCCGAAGGATACCGTCCGCCACGGTCTCGCCGGTCGTTAGACTAGTGCCTGTCCATAAACGGCATTTTTTTCAGTTCGATGGTAAGGCTGAAGCGTCTGTGGCCGGTTGTCGCGCGGGGCGGTTTCACGGATAGGTGGTATGCAGAGCCACGGACTCGGTCTACGTGCAGGGCCGAGCGCGTGGGACTGCGCCGAGGCGGCCGGAGGCGGCGGAGGTTATGCCGGTTTGCGTTTGAGGCGAGCGGTCACCACCTAGTGGATTGACGCCGACGAACGATTCCATTGGGCTTGCGGATGTGCGAGTCTGGCGGAATGAGGAAGGGTGTTGAGGTCCGGCTTGGACCGGGTGACCGAGAGCGGCTGGAG
>Ga0335085_10001845_pt1 | contig 42262 bp, 38 predicted proteins | sample Lox_Sample_45_FD_206712 | JGI IMG/M metagenome (GOLD analysis project Ga0335085, IMG submission 206712) | Soil microbial communities from Loxahatchee National Wildlife Refuge, Florida, United States - Lox_Sample_4.5 | ecosystem: Environmental > Terrestrial > Soil > Wetlands | place: USA... | reverse complement strand
CCTGGATTCAGTGGCAACGTCGGCTCCTGGTGCGCTGGGAGTACTACCCCATCAACTTTCTTGGGTTCGTGCAGCTCGCGGCCCTATGCATCATGCTCAAGAGGTTTTGAGATAGGTTCTAGGCACTATTTCACGCTCATTGATGCGACCGGGGACAATGCACTCTCCCTGCCGTCGCGGTTGTACGCGGCGATAGCGAAATACCATGTTCCCCGTGAGAGATGGCTGACCTGATAGGTTGTCAAGTCAGGATTCGGCAGGGTCACGACGTTGTTCAGTGTACTCGCCGACCTTCCGTAGTGGATTTTGTATCCAACTAGGTCCGTCAGATTCGTGCCATCAGTGTTCTTCGTGACGCTGCTCCAGCTGAGCGTCGCGGTGCCAGTTCCGCCAGAGGCGTTCTCGCTGGAGTTACTACAAGAGGCGACGCTCAGCGCGCAGCCTATGCTCAGTAGGGCTAGTTGAAATTTGCCGTGCACTGGCATGCCAAGAACTGCGTGGGCGAACTCAGGTGTTCTGCTGGCCGCTCGGTCTCGGGAACGCCTCGTCTGAGGCGTCGAGTGTGACGTTTTCTAAACAGTTCGGCTAGTGCCCGCTCTGGCGATAGTCGATCGGACGGCTTGCGGCGGGTCGATTGCCCGCTGGGGGGTGAGAGAGCGGTCGCCTGCGCATGAGCGAGTTTGGTCCAGGGCAACGGAGACTACCGGCGCTGCTGCGAGCGGCTACAATCGCGCGGTGAACTTCACGCACGTGAGTTACGCGCAGCAGATCCGCTTCGGCTGCGGCGTGATCACCGAAGCGGGTCAGCTGGCGCAGGAGCTGGGCGTCGAGCGCGTCATGCTCGTGACGACCGCGCGCGGACGCGCCTCCGCCGCCGTGCAACGGCTCGCCGCGAGCCTTGGCGAGCGGCTCGTCGCGAGCTTCGAAGGCGTGCGATCGCACGTCCCTGAGAGCACGGTGCGTGAGGCGCTCGAGGTGGTGCATGCCCAGCGCATCGATGCGGTGGTGAGCTTCGGCGGCGGCTCGTGTGCGGATCTCGGTAAGGCTCTGTGCTACTTCGTCGAGCGCGACCGCGGCAAGTCGGCGGGCGGCGTGCTGCAAAGACCGGCGCTGCCGCACATCGCCATTCCCACGACCTACTCCGGGGCGGAGGTCACGCCTTTCTTCGGCATGACCGACGAGGTCGCACGGCGCAAGAGCGGTGCCGGGGGAGCCACCATCGCCCCGGCAGGCGTGCTCTATGATCCCGAGGTGACGCTCGATCTGCCCGCGCTCATCAGCGCAGAGACGGGCATGAATGCGCTCGCGCACTGCGTGGAGGCGGCCTGGTCGCCCTCGCGCACCGTCGAGGCCGAAGCACTCGCCTACGCCGGTGCGGAGCGGATCTATCGCTGGTTGCCGCAGGTCGTGCGGCGGCCGATGGATCTCGAGGCGCGCTCCGAGATGCTCGCCGGCGCGCTGCTCGGAGGGCGCTGTCTGCAGAACGCATCGATGGGCGTGCACCATGGCCTGGCGCAGCTCATCGGCGGCCGGACGGGCATCGCCCACGGCCTCGCAAATGCGGTCATCCTGGCGCACGCCGCGCGTTTCAATGCGGACGCGGTCCCCGAGGTCACGGCACGCCTCGCCGCGGTCTTCGGCCGCCGGGATGGGGATGCCGCGGCTGCGATTGATGACCTGCGCGCGCGACTTGGCTTGCCGGCGCGCCTGATTGACTGCGGCGTCGGTGCTGAGGACATCGCGGCCGTCGCCCGCCTCAGCGTCGAGAATGCCGCGGTAGCCAAGAACCCAAAGCCCGTGACCGAGCAGGATGCGCTTGCGATTCTGAATGCCGTCTAGCCCGCTGGGCTGAGGGTCGGAGTCCTGCGAGGCTCAAAGCCTCACCACTGCGACCGTGCAGCCGACTGCAAATATCGGAATGGGCGCATAGAACCACAGCTCGGCCTTGCTGCCCTCGGTGCAGCCCGCCAGCGCGACGAAGGTGCGGATCTCGAAGCCACCCTGTCCGGCGTCGCGATGCGTCTCCTCGTCCGTATAGGCGAGCAGCTCGGCGCGGCGGTTGTCGAGGAATTTGGCGAGAAACTCCCGATCCCACTGCTCATTGATCTTCCCCGAGTCGGGAGTTGCCGGCCAATGCGAGATGCCGCCGGTGGAGACGACGGCGATACGCTCGGCGGCACGGTCGCATGCGCGGCGCAGCGCTCGCCCAAAGGCCCAGCAGCGCGCAAGCGGGATCAGTGGCGGTCCCTGGCAATTGATGTTGACCGGAACCACGGGAAGCTCGTACTGCGGTGTGAGGAAGTGCAATGGCACCATGATGCCGTGATCGAACTGCCACTCCTGCGCATAGGCGAGATCCACGTCCTGCATCATCTCGACGATGAGCCGTTGCGAGAGCTCCGGGGCACCCGGCACCTTGTGGCGCTTGATGCCGAGCCAGCCTTCCTCCTCGATCGGCCCACTGTAGGAGTCGGCCATGCCCACGCAGAGCGAGGGCATGTTGTTCATGAAGAAGTTCGCGAAGTGCTCGGCGCCGATCACGACGAGCGCGTCGGGGCGTTGCGCCTCGAGCGCCACCCGCATGCGATCGAGATTGGCATAGAAGCTAGCGCGCAGCGAGGGATCCGCACGTCCGGCACGCCCCGTGATACCCGGGGCATGACTCAATGCACCGGCGAACACCAGGCTCATGAGCCTGCCGTCCTCGCTCGCACGTACAGCCCGGTGCGCACGGGTCCGTAACGCCGCTCTCCCTCGCGCAGCGCCGCGATGTAGGCGTCCCACTCGAAGCCGCGCAGCGCGGCGTAGTGCATCAGCAGCTGTCCGTTCACGCCCATCACGTAGAGCAGTCCGATATCGGGGGAGCGAATGGCGGTGCGCTCCTCGGGCGTCAGCTCGTACTCCTGCAGCAGGCCGTCGAGATCCGCTTCGTAACGCTTGCGCACCAGCGGATCGCGGTTCAATTGGAAGAGCAGCTTCTGCACGTAATAAAGGCTCATACCGGCTATAGACCCATGCGCACTCTCAGGCACTGCCGCTGCGGCGCGCGGTGCCGCGCGGCGCCACGCTCTCGGACTCTGCAGACAAGGCAGCCACGGCCGCCTCGAGCTCGTGCAGCAGCTGGATGAGCAGCTGCAGGCGCTCGGCTCCGAAGCGCTGCTCGATGGCGCCGTAGATGCGCTCCGAGCGCGGGGCGTGAGTGGCGATCAGTCTCGATCCCTCGGCCGTCAGCACGATGCTCGAGCGGCGTAGATCGGCTTGCACCTGGCGGCGGGCGATGAGACCGCGCGCCTCGAGATCCGGCAGGATGCGCGATACGCTCGGCGCCAGCAGACACGTCTGCGCGGCGAGCTCGGTGATCTCGAGCGACTCGTGCCCCGCGAGCGCACGCAGCAGCCGCCATTGCTGCTCGGTCACCCGGTGATCGCGCAATCCCGGGCGAAAGCAGCGCATGACCGCTTCCCGGGCGCGCAGCAGAGCCATCGGCAGGGAGCTCGCGAAGGCGCGCATCGGCACCGCGCGCACGCTCATGCGGCCGCCTCGTCGATCACTTCGTTGCGCAGCGTGCCGATGCCGGACACCTCGACCTCCACGCGATCCCCCGGGCGCAGATAGCGCGGCGGATCAAAGCGTGCGCCCGCGCCGCTCGGGGTGCCGGAGAAGATGACATCGCCCGCTTCGAGCGTGCAGAAGCTCGATAGATAAGCGATGAGATAGGGAATCGGAAAGAGCATGCGATCGCTCGTGTCGTCCTGGCGCAGCTCACCGTTCACGCGCGTAGTGACCCGCATGGGAGCCGTGCCGATCTCATCGGCGGTCACCAGCCACGGACCGATGGCTCCCGAGCGGTCGAAGTTCTTGCCCTGCGTCACGTTGAACTTGGAATGCCTGAGCCAATCGCGTACCGAGCCCTCGTTGCCACAGGTGTAACCGAAGACATGCGCAAGTGCATCAGGCTCTCTGATCCTGCGTCCCTCCCGGCCCAGCACCACGACGATCTCGCCTTCGTAATCGAGCTGCTCGGATTCGCGCGGCCGCACGAGCGGCTCCGCCTGCGCGCACAGGGATGTGTGCGTGCGCATGAAGACGCTCGGATACTTGGGGCGCTCGCTGCCGTCTTTGTATTCCTCGTTGCGCTCGGGATAGTTCACCCCGATGCAGAAGCAGCGGCTGTGACGTCCCACCGGCTTCAGGATCTGCACTTCCTCGAGCCGATGATCCGCGCTGCCGGCCTGCGTCAGCGCGCGTGCCGGCGCCCACGCGCCCGAGCGGATGAAGGAAACGAGATCCGTTGCCTCGGTGTCGAGCCGCGCCTTGAGATCCAGCACCCCGCCCGCGACGATGGCGCCGAACGAGGCGCGCCCGCTCACCGCGAAATTTAGCAGTTTCACGCGCGGCTCTTCGCGGCGGTACGGGTCGCCGCCGCCTCGAGCAGACCGGCGCGCCCGAGCACGGCATCGAGACGACGCTCGAGCTCCGCCGTCGCCGGCATCATCGGCAATCGATGCTCGTTGTTTCGCAGCAGTCCCAGCCGCTTCATCATGTACTTGATCGGGATCGGATTGGTGTCGAAGAAGACGGCCTGGTTGAGCTCGAACAGGCGCTGATGCAGCGCTTGCGCCGCAGCGAGATCGTTATGCCAGACCGCCTCGCACAGCTGCGCGAGTACGCGCGGCTGCAGATTGCCGACGGCGTTCATGAGCCCGCACGCGCCGACCGCCATCATGGGAAAGCTCAGCTCTTCGAGGCCGACGAAGACCTTGAAGTCCTCGCCGAGCACCGCACGGCATTCCGAGACCAGAGCGAGATCGTTCACCGCATGCTTCATGCCGATGAAAGTCGCCGAGCGGCTCTTGAGCTCGACGAGCGTATCGATCGTGACGCTGACGGCCGCGCGCCCCGGGATGTGATAGACCATCCACGGAAGCTGTGAGATCGCCGCCAGCTCCAGATAGTAGGCCACGAGGCCGCGCTGCGGCGGCCGTATGAAGTAGGGCGTGAGGATGAGCAGCGCATCCGCGCCGGCGCGTGCGGCGTGCTCGGTGAGCCGCTTGCTGTCGGCAAGCGATTGGCTGCCGGTCGCGGCAATGACGGGCACGCGGCCCGCGGCGGCTTGCACCGCGACGTCGACCAGGCGGTTGCGCTCCTCGATGGTGAGGGTCGAGGGCTCGGCCGTGGTGCCGTTCACGACGATTCCGTGCGTGCCGTTATCGATCTGAAAAGCAACGAGCGCGGCGTAGGCATCGTAATCCACCTCGCCGCGGCTGAAGGGCGTCACGAGGGGGGGCATCGAGCCGCGCAGCCTGTCGCTGGCACCTTTCATCGGCTTCCCCTCATGCGCCCAGCGTCGGCACCCGATGGGTGCCCTGCGCCAGGCAGATGTTCTTGGTCTCCATGTAGAAATCGAAGCTGTAGTCGCCGCCGTCGCGGCCAATGCCGCTCGCCTTCATGCCGCCGAAGGGCGTGGGCAGATGGCGGTTGTTCTCCGAATTCACCCATACCATGCCCGCCTCGACGGCATGCGCCATGCGCAGCGCGCGCCCGACGCTCTCGGTCCAGATGTACGCGGTGAGCCCATAACGCACATCGTTGGCGAGACGCAGTGCTTCGGCTTCATCCTCGAAAGGCAGCACGGTCAGCACCGGGCCGAAGATCTCCTCCTGCGCGATGCGCATGCTGCTGCGCGCGCCCGTGAACAGGGTCGGCTCGATGTAGGTGCCCGGTGCGAGCGCGGCTACCCGGCGGCCGCCGCTTACGATCTGTGCGCCCTCGCGCCGCGCGACCGCGACGTACTCGAGCACTTTCTCCAGATGGCGTGCGTGTACGAGGGGACCGATCTCGGTCGCCGGGTCGAGCGGATGTCCGACGCGCAGGCGCTGCACGCGCTCGGCGATGCGCGCGACGAAACGATCGTGGATCGAGCGCTGCACGAGCAGACGGCTGGAGGAGGTGCAGCGCTCACCGTTCAAGCTGTAGATCATGAACACGACGGCGTTCAGAGCGCGCTCGAGGTCGGCATCCTCGAACACGATCACCGGATTCTTGCCGCCGAGCTCGAGGTGCACGCGTTTCAGCGTAGGTGCCCCCTGGCTCATGATGAGACTGCCGGTGCGTGACTCGCCGATGAATGCCGTGGCACGCATTGCCCGATGCTCCGTGAGCAGCCGTCCCGTCAGCTCGCCGGTGCCGTTGACGAGGTTCACGACACCAGGCGGCACGCCCGCCTCGGTCATGATCTCGGCGAGCAGCATGGCGGTGAGCGGGCTCCACTCGGCCGGCTTGTGCACGACCGTGCAGCCGGCCGCCAGAGCCGGTGCGATCTTCCAGGTGGAGAGCATGAAGGGGGTATTCCACGGCGTGATGATCGCCACCGGGCCGAGCGGCTCGCGCACCGTGTAGTTCAGGTGCTCGGCCGCCGGCAGCGCCAGTCCGTCGCGCGCACCCGGCGCGCGATCGGCGAAGAAGCGGAAATTCTCCGCGGCACGCTCGGCCGCCTTGCTCATGAAGCGCAGCGCCTGACCCGTGTCCATGCATTCGATGAGTGCGATCTCGGCACCGCGCGCCTCGATGAGGTCCGCGATCCGGTGCAGCAGCGCGCGGCGCTGCTCGGCTGTGAGCTTGCGCCATTCGGGAAATGCAGCGCGCGCCGCCTGCGCGGCCGCATCCACATCCTCCTCGTTGCCGACGACGAGCCGGCACAGCAGGCTGCCGTCGACGGGGGAGAGGTTGTCGAGCAGCTGCGCACTGCCACCGCGAAACGCGCGACCGTTGATGAAGTGGGCGAGCGGATCACCCCTGAAACGCTCCAGCAGCGCCAAGGCCTGCGCGAGGTTTTCCTGCAGCGTGCCGCTCATCAGGCGGCGCCCCTGGCCTGACGAGCTTTCACATACTCGTGCAGATTGTTCTTCTTGAGACTGAGCTCGGGATCGAGCTCCGCCATTTCCACGGAGATGCCGAGCGGGATCGTCCGCCAGAGTTCCTCAAGCTCGCCGCATGCGGCCGCGAAGATCTGCTCGCACGCTTTGCGGCGCGTGGCGAGGTCGCGGCCGTGACCGACACGCACGGATAGATGCACGAAAGCGTTGTCCGGATGGCCATCGGCGATGCAGTACGCCTGCGTCGGATAGGCGCGCGTGCGCATCCCGCCGATGGGGAAGATGCCGGTCTTGAGTGCCGCCTGGTGGATCGCAGCGACGAATCGCTGCACATCGAGCCGCTGCTGCAGATTCGCGGAATATTCGATGAGGACGTGCGCCAAGGAAACTCTCCCGGTCGGCCGAGGGATAGTTACTTAACATCGCAACTATCTCACGGCGGCGCCGGTGCGGCAAGTTGCCGCCCGCGCGGCGGCGCTTCAGTCCGAGAGCGCCTTCAGATCGCGCAGCAGCGCGGCGCGTCCCCGCTCGAGCAGGTCGAGTTGGCGCGCCGCATCGCGCAGCGCGAGGAAGTCCTTCAGCTTGGCTTCGTGCAAGCGCCGGTAGAGCGCACGCGCTGCCAGCCACTCGCGCGTCGCCGTCTCGCAACGATATGCGAGCTCGCGACGCAGGTTGATGATCTCTATGGAGCTCCTTCGCATGTTCCCTCGCGCGAAAACCGTCGTGACGAAGCGTGGAGCGCGCTCGTGACAGGCGTACGACAGCTGCCTCGATTGCCAACATGCGACCTTCGTCGCATACAATGCGTTGATGGATTTCTCAGTCCTGGCCGGCATCGTGCCCACGGCTGCGCGTGCGGCCGGACTCGCGCTCCTCGGGCTGCTTGGCTCTTATGCAAACACGGCGCTGGCGCAGCGACGGCTCATCAGCGATCGCGATCTGTACGACTTCGTGTGGGTCGGTGATCCGCAGGTCGCGCCCGACGGAGCTCGCGTCGCGTTCGTACGCGTCACGGTGAGCGAGAACCGGGAGGGCTACGACACGACGATCTGGGCGGTTTCCACCTCAGGAGCGGATGCGCCGCACCCGCTCACCGCAGGCCGGCACGACTCCGCGCCGCGCTGGTCGCCTGATGGCAAGTACCTCGCGTTCCTGCGGGGGGCGGAGCACGAGGCTCTCAAGCCGCCGTCTCCGCAGCTGTGGCTTCTGCCGATGTCCGGCGGGGACGCATTTCCGGTCACCGATCTGCCGAAGGGAGTCGGCGATCCCGTCTGGTCGCCGGACGGCAAGCTCATCGCGTTTACGAGCGCAACGAACGCCGAGGATCTCGCCAAGCAGCAGAAGCAGCGCAGCGGCGGCAGCGAAGCGGCGAAGGAGCCCGAGAGTGACGTCCACGTCATCACCCACGCGTACTATCGCAGCAACGACGAAGGCTATCTCGATCCCAAGCATCCCGAGCACATCTGGCTGCTCGACGTGCCGCTCGGGGCCGATGCACGCCGCCCGCCACGTTCGCTCACGAGTGGCCGCTTCGACGAAGGCAACATCGTCTGGGCCGACGCGGCGCGCCTCTACTTCACGACCACGCGGCTCGACGAGCCGTATTACGAGCTGCCCCGCAGCGAGCTCTATTCGGTGGCGGTGAGCGGCGGTGAGCCCAAACGCATCACGAGGATCGACATGGAAGTGCACGTGCCCGCTCTCAGCCCCGACGGCAGGCGCCTGGCGTTCATCGCGGAGCGGGAACAGCCGATCCGTTCTTACTCGCAGCCGCACCTGTGGGTGCTCGACCTGGCCGCCCCGCAGAGCCCGCGCGACTTGACCCAGAAATTCGATTGGGACGTGGGCGATGGCGTGTTCGGGGACAACGCGCCCCCGCGCGCCGCGGGGCAGAGCCCGCCCGTCTGGACGGCCGATGGCAGCGCACTCATCGAGATCTACTCGAAGCAGGGTCAAACCAATCTCGCGCGCTTCGATGTCGCAAGCGGTGCCGAGAGCGATCTGACGAGCGGTAATCAGTCGATCAGCAACTGGCATCTGGTAAGTGGCAGCGGCAAGCTCCTCGTCAGCGCATCCACGCCGACGCGCATCGGCGATCTGTTCCTGCTCGACCCCGCCACGGGCGGCTCGCCGCTGCAGCTGACGCACTCAAATGACGCTCTCTTCGGGAAGCTCGAGCTCACCGAGCCCGAGGAGCTGTGGTACACGAGCTTCGATGGCAGGCGCATACAGGCGTGGCTGCAGAAGCCGCCAAATTTTGATCCGCGGCGCAAATACCCGCTGATCCTCGACATCCACGGCGGCCCTCATACGGCCTACGGTTACGTCTTCGATCACGAGTTTCAGTGGCTCGCGGCCAAGGGCTATCTCGTTCTGTATCCGAATCCACGCGGCAGCACGAGCTACGGCGAGGCATTCGGCAATATCATTCAGTATCACTATCCCGGCGATGACTACCGCGACCTGATGGCGGCCGTGGATACGGTAGTGGGGCGGGGCTATGTAGATACCAACAAGCTGGGTGTGACCGGCGGGAGCGGCGGCGGTCTGCTCACCAACTGGGTCGTCGGCCACACGCGCCGCTTCACCGCAGCCGTCGCGCAGCGGGATATCGCCGACTGGGCCGCGTGGTGGTATAGCGCCGACATCCTGTTCTTCTTTCCGAACTGGTTCCGCGCGCCTCCATTCGAGGATCCCGACGATTATCGGCGCCGCTCACCGATCACCTACATCAAGAACGTGACGACACCGCTCATGCTCGTGCTCGGGGACGCCGACACGCGCACACCGCCCGGCGCCGGTGGCGAGCAGATGTTCCGCGCGCTCAAGTACCGCCACGTGCCGACCGTCATGGTGCGCTTCCCCAACGAGACGCACGAGCTGTCCCGCTCCGGTCAGCCGCGGCATCGCGTGGAACGCCTCGACCACATCGCGGGTTGGTTCGATCATTGGCTGCTCGGAGTCCCGAAGCCGGAATACGAGGTGACGCAATGAGCTCTGAGGGCAAGGTCGCGATCATCACGGGTGCCGGGAGCGGCATCGGACGTGCCGTGGCGCTCGCCTTTCTCAAGGACGGCTATCGCGTCGCGCTCGCCGGCAGGCACAAGGAACGTCTCGACCAGACCGTGGCTGCGGCGGGGGCGCACGGCAAGAACGCGGCCAGCATCGCGACCGATGTCACGGATCCCGCAGCGGTCCACGCGCTCTTCACGCGCACTCAGCAGACGTACGGACGTCTCGACGTGCTCTTCAACAATGCGGGCATCGGTGCGCCGCCCGTGCCGCTCGAGGATCTCAACTACGCGCAGTGGACGAGCGTCATCGCCACCAATCTCACCGGGGCGTTCCTGTGCACGCAAGAGGCCTTCAGGATCATGAAAGCCCAGAATCCCCGTGGCGGCCGCATCATCAACAACGGCTCCATCTCGGCGCACGCTCCGCGGCTGCACTCGGCGCCCTACACGGCGAGCAAGCACGCGATCACCGGCCTTACCAAGGCCAGCTCGCTCGACGGACGCGAATACGACATCGCTTGCGGTCAGATCGATATCGGCAATGCGCGCACGGAGCTCGCCGACGGCCTGGTGGCCGCTGCGCGTGCTGCCGGCCGGCCTCCCGAGCCGACGATGGACGTGACCTATGTCGCGCAGGCCGTGCTGCAGATGGCGAGCCTGCCGCTCGATACGAACGTGCTGTTCATGACGATCATGGCGACCAAGATGCCGTACATCGGACGCGGTTGATACGGGGCGAGCCGCTGCGGCAAAAAGAGAGGACATCATGCTCACGCTCTATCACTGGGAGCCCAATGCCAACTCCGGCAAGCCGATGCTGGCTTGTGCGGAGAAGGGCGTGGAGTACCAGAGCCACTATCTCGACCTGCTCAACTTCGATCAGCACCAGCCCGAATACCTGCAGGTCAATCCGGACGGCACCATTCCCGCTCTCGTGCACGACGGGCGGGTGCTCACGGAGTCGACGCCGATGATGGAATACATCGACGAGGCCTTCGAGGGTCCCCCGCTGCGCCCGACCGATCCGAGGGAGCGCTGGCGCATGCGCTGGTGGATGCGATTCTTCGATGCCTACTTTGCGCCCTCGCTGAGCATGATCGGCTGGAGCGTCTTCGTCGGGCCCGCAGTCAGGCACCGCGACCGCAAGGAGCTCGAGCAGGCGATCGAGCGGATTCCGCTCGAGTCGCGCCGCATTGCCTGGCGCAAGGCCATGTTCAACGAGTTCAGTCCCGAGGAGCTCGCCGAGTCGCGGCGGCGGGTGTGGTTCGCAACCGACGTCCTCGAGCGCCATCTTGCGCAGCACCCCTGGGTTGCGGGCACGAGTTTCTCGCTCGCCGACATCAATGGCTTCAATCTGGGCTATGCGCTGCCGCTGTCGCAGCCCGAGCGCTGCAACGACGTAAAGACCCCGCACATCATGGAGTGGCTGCGCAAGATCTATGAGCGGCCGGCGACCAAGGCCACATGGGCCAAGGGCCGTACGCAGATGGCATCACGCGTGAAGATGCTCGAGCGCAAGAGCTGAAGGGGACGCGAACATGCTGGAGCTCTATCACTGGGAACCCAACGTCTACTTTCTGAAGCCGCTCATCGCCCTTCAGGAGGTCAAGGCCGAGTTTACGAGCCACTACTTCGATCCGACCTCGTTCGAGCAGTTCTCGCCCGGCTTTCCACAGAGCGTCGAGTCGCAGCTGCAGCTCGAGCGCGAGGGGCCGGTGCTCGTCGCAGGCGGTACCGTGCTCAGCAGCTCATTCTTCATTCTCGAGTACATCGCCGATGCCTTTCCGGCCGGTGCTCTCAATCCGGGTGGTGCGTACGAGCACTACCGGGCCCGTGCCTGGGGCCAGTTCCTGACCTTGCAGGTAGGACCGGCGGTGTGTGCGCTCGGCTGCGCGAGGTATCTGGCGCCCGCTCTGCAGGCGCGCGATCAGGCGCAGCTCAGGGCACGCATCGAAAGGATCGAGCCGCAGGAACGGCGCGCCGCGTGGGCCGCGATCGTCGATGGCGCCCATGACGAGCCCACGCTCGCTGCCGTGCGCGAGCGGCTGAAGTTGCCGCTCAAGAGAGTTGAGGACACCCTCTCCAAGTCCGCATGGCTCGCCGGCTCGGCGTACTCCATCGCCGACATCGATGCCTTTGCGATGCTGAGCCCGCTAGCGCAGCTCACGCCTGAGAGCGTGAACGAGCAGCTCACGCCACGCATCTGGGATTTCTTGCGGCGTGTGCGCGAGCGCTCGGCTGTCAAGCAGGCGCTCGGCTTCACCAAGACGGGCAAGCCGGAGCAGGCTTTCGTTCCCGGGAGCGAGCCCTCGCGCTGGGGTTGAGCATCAGTGCTTCGGGTGAGCGCCCGGGCTTGCGAACTCCTGTGCCCAGTAGACGCCTGAGGCGCTCTGGCGATTGAGGCTGAATGCGACCGCGGTCTCCGTGAAGCGCGGGTCCATGATATTCGCGCAGTGCTCCGGGCTTGCGAGCCAGCCGCGCGCGACCTCATCCGCGCTGGTCGGCCCGGCGGCGATGTTCTCTCCGACGATCCGATACACATAACCGGTCGCCGCGATGCGCTGCGCGGGCGTGCTGCCGTCGCGACCACGGTGCTCGAAATAGTTGTGCACCGACATGTCGCGCGCATGGGCGAGCGCGGCCTGCTGCAGAAGAGGCGAGAATTTCAGCGGCGTGGTAGGCGCGAACGCCTCTCTGCCGCAGGAGCGCCCCTGGGCGCGCGCCGCATTGACGAGCTCGATCACGCGCCGGTCGGCACCATTCGCATCGCTGAGCAGCGGCGCCGTGAAGGGAGTTGCGGCAATGACCCAGAGGTTGCTGCCGCGGCGGTACACGCCGAGATCGGCGGTCTGCGGCGCCGATAATGGTTTGCAGAATTGGTGCGCGAATGACTGCGCGATCTGCGCTTCAGTGAGATCGCCGCTGAGATGGAGGGAGGCCGCCGACATCGCTCGATAGCCCCCGCCCGCGGTCGCCTGTTCCAACGGCTCCCCGCGTGCGAGCCGCATCGCGGCCGCATCCAGATTGGGCTGCTCGTGCAGGCGCGAGTGCGAGCCGCTCGCACCCGTACACCCCTGCCGGCGCACTGCATTCGCGATGTCGAGCACGTCGGCATTCGCAAGGGGTGCGACGCTCGCGAGCGCGCACAGCAGGGCGATCGGCCGTCGTGCCGCCAGGAAAGTCAGCCGGCTGCTTGCGAGGCGCGATAGAAATTGCCGGAGCGGATCTTCACGAGCGCCTTCTCCGGCTCGAAGCTCACGCCGAGTGGATCGCCTCCCTTGGCGACCACCTCGATCTGCTGCATGAGCAGCCGCCGCTGCATCATCACGCCGCGGTCGCTCGTCACGAGGTGCTCCTCGGAGTGCAGCGAGATCGGGCCCTGTCCCGCCTGAGCCTCGTAGTCGCCCGGCGTGCGCTGGTGCTCCTCTTGCGTCATCTCTGCCCAGGTCTTGCCGTTGAAGCGCATGCCGCGGAACGCGAGGCTCTCCGGGATCTTCGCGACCATCGCCTGTACGTAGTGGCTGTCGTCGACGGGTACCACCCAGGAGATTCCGGCGGATTGTCCTGCCTTCAAAGTCACGTCGGGCACACTCATGATGTTGGGCAGCAGCCAGGTGCTGATGCGATCGACCTCCTGGCCAGCGTCGAGCTCGCGCAGCGCGGAGTAGCACACGCCGTGGTCGGCATAGAAGAAGTCGACTTTGGGCATGACCGCGAATTGCGGCACGAACTGCACGACGCTGAAAGTGGAGTGCAGCACCTGCACGTGAAATGGATCCATGACGTTGTCGTTCATGTGCAGCCAGCTGTAGGGAACCACCTCGAGGCTGTCATCGCCGGTCGAGCCGAAGCCGCCGACGCTACGCCATAGCCGCTCGCCCGGTCCCACGTTCTCCAGATTGTCGTAGCGCGGGAGTACCGGCTTTTTCTGCGGGGGCCCCATGTAGGCGAAGACGAAGCCATAGCGCTCCTCGACCGGGTACCACGGTTGGCGCGCGGCATCGCGGTGGCGCCCGCCGTCGGGCTCGCAAGGCTGGTCGAGACAGCGGCCCTCGACGTCAAAGAGCCATCCGTGATAGCAGCAGCGGATGCCACGGTCCTCCGTGCGGCCGTACAGGAGCGAGGTGCCCCGGTGCATGCAGCGCGGATACAGAAGGCCCGGGTGTCCTTTGCGGTCGCGGAACAGAATCAGATCCTCCCCCAGAACCCGCACTTTGCGCGGCAGGTCGCGCACTTTCTCGGACAAAGCGATCGGCTGCCAGTAGCGGCGCATGAGCTCGCCCAGAGGCGTTCCCGGGCCCACTTCGGTCAGGAGCTTGTTGGAGTGCTGAGGTGCGCGGCCGTAGGCGCTGCCCTCTTGTGCCGGATCGCGGGGCGTCGGATCGCTCATGACAGTCGTCCGCTGGCGCGTGGTGCGGGGAAAAACCAGATTGAACCGAATCCCACGCCTTGGCAACCGTCAGGGCGGTATGTACGGGGCAGCGCTGGCGAGCTTTGCACGCTCGAGCTGCTCGGCGAGACGCTGCTCCGAGACCGGCATCAGGGTCTTGAGCTCCTGCGCGTACAGCGAGACGCGAAACTCCTCGAGCATCCAGCGGTACTGAGCCAGAAGCGGCGCCGCGAGCGCATGCGTGCGCCTTGCGGCGAGCTCATGCCAGGCGTGTGTGAAAGGCGCGATGCGCCGCGCGAGTGCCGCATCGCGCCCAGCGGCCGCCGGAAGCCGCTCCAGGCGGCGGCGCAGCGCGGCCAGATAACGCGGCAGCTGCGCGAGCCATGGTTCGGCGGTGCGCGTGATGAAGTCCGCGGGCAACAGGGCCGCGAGCTGCGCCTCGATGTCCGCGCACACCTCTGCGCTCAGGTGCGGGCGAACGCGCGCGAGCTCCGCTCGCGCCGGGCGCCAGGCCTGCAGAATCGCGCGCACGCACTCCACGACGCATCCGACGGCTGCGTGCAGCCCCGACCCGCGGCGCTCGAGGAGCGCCGCGAACTCATCACGATGACGTGGCAGCGGCAGCTCCGCGGGCAAGAAACAATCCGCCACGGCGCGCTCGGCGATCGCATCGGGCAGCGTGCGATCGAGCGTCAGTCCTTGCGCGAGCAGCACGAGCTCACGATCCTGCGCGATGCGCTTGCGAAGCGGGTTGAGCTCGCGCGCGAGCGCGAGGGTGATCAGACGCGTGAGAGCCGCGCGCGTGAGGAACTCGGCCTCGAGTTTGCTGCGGGCAGCGATCCGGGCGACGCCCGTCTGCCGGTCCTCGAGCGCCGGGTACACACAGTAGCGCGCCCCGGCATGCTCCACCTGCTCGCTCTCCGGCAGATCGCCGAAGTCCCACTCGCGGTGCAGCTCATGCGGCTGCGTGTGGACGCGCCGGCGGTGCGCGCTCTGCAGCTGGCGTTGTAAGACAGCCAGTTCACGGCCTTCGGCGATGACCGCTCGCGCGGCCTGCTCCTGCGCATGGCCGGGCGCAACGCTCGAGACGATGCGGATGTTCATGCGCAGAGGCTCGGGCAGTGGCAGCGCCGCCAGCTCCGAAGCGCTCGGCGCCGTATCCGTACGTCGGGCGAGCCAGCGTGCCATCCATGCACAAAAGCCCGCCGGCGGCAGCATTGAAGCAGGCACCGCACCCAGCTCTCGCGTGAGCTCGTCGAGCGCCGCCCGGGCGTACTCGGGCACGGGCACCAGCTGCTTGCGCACCGCCTTCGGCAAAGCCCGCAGCAGCGCTGCGATCTTCTCCGGTCGCAGACCCGGAACGAGCCACGCGAGCCGATCCGCATCGAGATCCTCGACGAGGAGCTCCGGCACGATGAGGGTCACGCCGTCGTCGGCCGCACCGAGATCGAATAGGTAGCTGAGCGGCAGCAAGTTGCCGTTCACGTCCAGCGCATCGGGAAAGTGCTCGGGGCCGGCTTCCGGAGCCTCCCGTCGCATGAGATCGCCCGGCTGCATGTGCAGCCGCTGTGGATCACGTCCCCGCTCGCCGGTCCACCAGCGCTCGAAGCCTGCGAGCGAGCTGATGTTCTGGGGAATGCGAGTGCGATAGAAGGCCACCTGGGCCGACTCGTCAACGAGAATGTCGCGGCGGCGGATCTTTGCTTCGAGTCGCTCGATCTGCGCACGGCGCGCACGGTTCGCACGCAGGAATTCCGCGGCGAGCTCGGAGCGCTCTGCGACGAGCACCTCGCGAATGAAAATCTCGTGCGCCTCGGCGGGCGCGACCGGGCCGTAATTGACGCGCCGCCGCGCTATCAGGGTGAGCCCGTAGAGTGACACCGACTCGAGCGCCACCACGTGGCCGCGCGCGGGCGACCAGTGGGGCTCGGTGTAGCTGCGCTTCACCAGATGCGCCGCGGCCGCGTCGATCCACGCGGGCTCGATCGCCCCGACCATGCGCGCATAAAGGCGTGTGGTCTCGATGAGGCTCGCTGCGACGATCCATTTCGGTGGTCGTTGCGCGAGGGTGCTACCGGGTGCGATGACGAAGCGTGTGCCGCGGGCGCCTTGGTACTCGCGCCCCTCATCGAGCACGCCGACCGAGCCGAGCAGCCCCGTGACGATGGCGCGATGCACGGCGGAATAGCTCGCGGGCTGCTCGTTCACGGCGAGCCCGAGCTCGCCAGCCGCCTCCGCAAGCTCGCCGTGCACGCACTGCCATTCACGCACCCGTACAAAGGACAGATAGGCATCCCGGCACCACTGACTGAGCTCTCTGCGCGAGCGCATCTGCGCTTCCCGGGTGAGCGCGCGCCAGAGCGCGAGGACGCTCATGAAGTCCGAGCGTGCGTCGGCGTGGGTGGCATGAGCCGCGTCCGCCAGCTGCTGCGCTTCTTCCGGTCGCTCGCGGGGATCGCGCACGGCGAGAAAGGAGGCAATGACCAGCAGCTCCTGCAGCGAGCCGTGGTGAGCCGCGGCGAGCAGCATGCGACCGAGTCGCGGATCGCAGGGCAGTGTCGCGAGCTGGCGCCCGATGCGCGTCACACGCCGCGCGCCGTCCATCGCCTTCAGCTCCTGCAACAGTCGCATACCGTCGTTGACGAGCCGCGTATCCGGCGGGTCGGGGAATGGAAAGCTCTCCGGCTCGCCGAGATCGAGGACCGCCATCTGCAGGATCACACTGGCGAGATTGGTGCGCAGGATCTCGGGAGCCGTGAAGGCTTCGCGCGCCGCGAAGTCCTCCTGCGAATACAGCCGGATGCACACACCTTCGGCCTCGCGGCCGCAGCGCCCCGTGCGCTGCTCGGCGCTCGCTCGGGAGATGCGCTCGATCGGCAGCCGCTGCACCTTCGCACGCACGCTGTAGCGGCTGATGCGCGCAAGTCCCGAGTCCACAACGTGCCGAATGCCCGGTACGGTGAGCGAGGTCTCGGCCACGTTGGTCGCGAGCACCACGCGGCGGCGCGCGTGCGGGGCGAAGATGCGCTGCTGCGTCTCCGCGGAGAGCCGTGCAAAGAGCGGCAGCACCTCGAGATCCGCAAGGCGCGCGCGGGAGAGCGCTTCGCTCGCCTCCGCGATCTGCTTCTCACCCGGCAAGAAGACGAGTACATCGCCGGACTCGCTGAGCTCGCGTATCGCGGAGGTGACGCCTTCCGGAAGGGTGAGCTCCGCGGCCTCAGCATCGGCCGCAAGCAGCGGTCGATAGCGCACCTCGACGGGGTGGCTGCGTCCCGATACCTCGATGATGGGTGCGCCACCGAAGAACTCGGCGAGCTTCTGCGGCTCGATCGTAGCGGAGGTCACGATGATCCTGAGCTCCGTGCGGCGTGCGAGCAGTTGCCTCGCGACTCCGAGCAGCAGGTCGATATTGAGCGTGCGCTCGTGCACCTCATCGATGATGAGGGTGTCGTAGCGCTGCAGCTCGCGATCGGAATGCAACTCGTTCAGCAGGATGCCGTCCGTCATGAGCTTCACACGGCAGTCCGCTCCGGTGCGCTCCTCGAAGCGCACCTGAAAGCCGACGGCGGCACCCACGCTCGAGTGCAGCTCCTGCGCCAGGCGGGCGGCGAGCGCGCGCGCGGCAATGCGCCGAGGTTGGGTATGCGCGATCATGCCGCGGGCACCGCGCCCCGCCGCCAGGCACAGCTTGGGCAGCTGCGTCGACTTGCCGGAGCCCGTGGCACCGCAGACGATGATCACGGAATGCAGCTCGAGCGCACGGCGGATCTGCGCCTGGTGCGCGGCGATGGGCAGCGTGGGGTCCAGTTCAACGTTGAGCGGCAAAGCGCGCAAGCGCGCGACCTGCGCCGCCGAAGCCTCGACCCGCGCCTCGAGCCGGGCCCATGCGACGGTGGGGTCGGCGATCGAGTGGCGTGCCGCCAGCCGCTCCAGCTCGCGCGCGAGCCGTGCCCGATCGATCAGCCGGACCGCGTCGAGCCTCTCGCGCAGCGCCTCGAGGCGGCTGCGCCCGGCGGGATGTGCCGCGTGCGGGGTCACCGCGCGAATTATTCCAGGTTGTCCGAGTCAGGCGCTTGCCGGGCATTGCCCGGCGGCGGCGGCCGTGTCATAAAAGTGGGCCGCGCCCGGCATGTGGCGCGGCGCCTACAAGAGGGGAATGCTATGTCGATGCCGAAAAGCCTGCGGCCGGTGCTCGCATCGGTGATGCTCGTCCTTGGCGTCCTCGGCCGGGCCGGCACCTCGCAGGCCCATCACTCCTTCGCGCTCTTCGATCACGTCAACCGCATCACGGTCACCGGCACGGTCGTGAAGTTCGACTGGACCAATCCCCACGTTTTCATCGAGCTCGACGTGCCGGACGGCGCGGGCACGCGCCGCTACAGCGTGGAGTGCGCAAGCCCGAACGTCCTGACGCGGGTCGGCTGGAAATACAACGATATCCGCCAAGGTGACAAGGTCACCTTGCTGATCAACCCGCTCCGTAACGGCCAACCGGGCGGCATGCTCGAGCGCGCAACTCTTGCCGACGGGCGCATGCTCTCGGACGGCAACCCGCCCGCCGGCGTGTTTCCGCGCGAGTAACCTTGGAGCGCTGCCGGATGAAGGAGCTGTCAGACATGACGAATCGCTCGGATCGGTGGCGGTGGCGCGCGCTCGTATCCGCCAGTTGGATCGCCGGGTTGCTGTGCGCGACACTGGCCGCGCACGCGGAGCAGCGCGCCGCGGACCCCGCCGCGCCCCCGAACCTCAACGGTTCCTGGGCCCGCTATGGATTCTTCGGCCGCGGGCCCGTCGACCCCAAGCTCGCGGCGCCGCCTCCGGGCAAGCTGCTGCTGAAGGCGCCCTATGCCGACCAGTACGCGGCGCACCGCGCCGCGGAGCGACAGTCCGATGAGCGCGGCGAGCCGATCGCGGGCGCGGGCGTCGACTGTCTTCCGTACGGCATGCCCGAGATGATGTCGGCGATCTATCCGCTCGAGATTCTGCAGACACCCACCCAGGTCACCATCATCGCCGAGGCCATGAGCCAGGTGCGCCGCATCTACCTCGACAAGCCGCAGGCCAAGATCGGTGACGTGGCACCGGGCTACTACGGGCGCTCGGTCGGACACTGGGAAGGGGACGCGCTGGTGGTCGACACGATCGGGGTGAAGGAGTCGGTGCTCGGGCACAACGAGATGCCGCACAGCGACCAAATGCGCATCACCGAGCGCTTCCGGCTCGTCTCGCCGGACGTGCTCCACGATCAGATCACGGTGGAGGATCCGGTGACGCTCGCGCAGCCGTGGACCTTCACGTTCGCCTATCGCCGGCTGCCAAACTACGAGATGCTGGAGTACGTTTGCGAGAACAACCACGAGTACGTCGACGACAAGGGCGTCACGCACATCCGGCTCCAGGACCTGCCCAAATGAGGTTGTCACCATGAATGCCGTAGTCAAACCCGATCTCAAAGCCCGTACGGCCGCGTTTCTCTCCCAGACGCATCGGCTGTTCATCGGCAACGAGTGGGTCGAGCCGCAGTCCGGCAAGACCATCGACGTAATCAATCCGGCAACGGGCAAGGTGTTTGCGAAGGCGGCGGCTGCTGGTCCGGCCGATATCGATCGTGCGGTACGTGCTGCGCGCAGCGCGTTCGACAGCGGTCCCTGGCCGACCATGCCGCCCGTCGAGCGCGCGAAACTGCTCTGGAAGCTGGCCGATGCCGTGGAAGCCGCAGCCGATGAGATCGCCTACATCCTGAGCCTGGACAACGGCATGCCGCTCGGGATGGCGAAGTTCGCGGGCGCCTTCGGCACGGCGCGCAACCTGCGTTATCTCGCCGGCTGGTGCGGGAAGATCGATGGCTCCGTCCCCACGGTCTCGGAGCCCGATCGCCTCGCCTATACCTTGAAGGAGCCCGTGGGTGTGGTCGGCGCGATCACGCCCTGGAACTTTCCCTTCGCCATGGAAGCCGACAAAGTCGGTCAGGCGATGGCGGCGGGCTGCACGCTGGTCTTGAAGCCCGCCGAGCTCACCCCCCTCGCTGCGATCCTGCTCGGCAGACTGATTCAGGAAGCGGGCGTCCCGCCCGGTGTCATCAACATCGTCACGGGCCATGGGGATCCGGCGGGCAAGGCGCTGGTCGAGCATCCCGACGTCGACAAGATCACGTTCACCGGCTCCACGGCCACCGGCAAGTGGATCGTGCAGGCGGCCGCCGCGACCCTGAAGCGCGTGACGCTCGAGCTCGGCGGCAAGTCGCCGACCTTCATCTTTCCGGATGCGGATCTCGAGCGCGCCATTCCTGGTGCCGCGATGTCCGTGTTCGCCAATGCGGGACAGATCTGCGTGGCGGGCTCACGGTTGTACGTGCACAAGAATGTGTTTGACAAGGTCATCGCGGGCATCAGCGGCATGGCCCAGGCGCTGCGCGTGGGACCCGGCCTCGAGCCCGAGACGCAGATGGGCCCGCTCGTCTCGCAGGGTCAGCTCGATCGCGTCACGGGATACATTCAGTCCGGCAAGTCGGAGGGCGCCGAGGTGCTGGTCGGTGGCGAGCGCCAGGGCAGCGAGGGGTACTTCCTCAAGCCGACGGTGCTCGCGCAGACCCACCGCAGCATGCGCGTGATGCGCGAGGAGATCTTCGGCCCTGTGGTGTGCGCCATGCCGATGGATGACGAGGATCTCGATCGCATCGCCAAAGTGGCGAACGACACCACTTACGGCTTATCGGCATACATCTGGACACGCAACGTGAGCATCGTGCACAAGCTCGCGCGCAAGATCAGGGCGGGCACCGTGCAGGTCAACGGCGGTGTGGGTCTCGATCCCGCAGTGCCCTTCGGCGGCTACAAGCAATCGGGCTGGGGGCGCGAGCGCGGCAGAGAGGGCGTGGAGAGCCTGACGGAGAGCAAATCCGTGGGCATCTTTCTCTGATGGCTGCGGTGCAGCCAGGGCCCGAGCGCGTCGGCTTCATCGGCATCGGCAACATGGGTGCGCCGATGGCGGGGCACATTGCCCGCAGCGGTCGGGCAGTCATCGCCTACGATCTGGATCCGGCACGCGCGGAGCAGTTTGCGCACGCACACGGAGCCGTCGCGGCGCAACAGCTGCAGGAGCTCGGCAGCGCGCGCTTCATCATCACGATGCTGCCGAACGGTCAGATCGTGCGCGAGGTCCTGCTGCAGCAGGAGGGCGGCCTCGCGCAGAGCCTGCAGCCGGGCACCCTCGTCATCGACATGAGCTCGTCGGATCCGGTCGGCACGCGGGAGCTCGGAGCACTGCTCGCGCGCCGCGGAATCACCCTGCTCGATGCGCCGGTCTCGGGTGCTGTGCCACGCGCTCGCAGCGCAACCCTCGCGATCATGATCGGCAGCGACGACCGGCAGGCGATCGCCCGAGCGCGGCCTCTGCTTTCGAGCATGGGCGACAAGCTGTTTGAGACCGGTGCGCTCGGCTCCGGCCATGCGATGAAGGCACTCAACAACTTCGTCGCGGCATCGGGCTATACCGCGGCCGCGGAGGCGCTGCTGATCGGCAAGCGCTTCGGGCTCGAGCCCGAGGTGATGATCGATATCCTCAACGCATCCACGGGACGCAATTTCATCACCGAGCTCGTGTTGAAGGAGCACGTGGTGAGCGGCCGTTTCGCCACCGGCTTTGCACTCGGCCTGCTCGCCAAGGACGTGAAGATCGCCGCCGATCTGGGCATCGCGGTGCGCCTCGATGCACCCCTCACGCGGCTGGTGAGCGATCGACTCGCCCTGGCGCGCGATCGGCTGGGTCCCGCGCGCGACAACTCCGCGGCACTGCTGGCCTGGGAAGACGAGCTGCCGCTCAGCCGCTCTGAATGACGGACACGCGCAGGTCGCGTGCCATCTGCACCGCATCCTCCACGTGCTGGTAGTAGCCGTTGATGCGCCCGGTCTCGCGATAGCCGAGCGTTTCATAGAAGGCACGGGCCCCGAGATTCATCGCGCGCAGCTCGAGCTGGATGACGAACGTGCCGGCGACCAGGGCACTCTGCTCGAGCCACACGAGCAGCGCGCGACCGATCCCGCGGCGTTGGCTGCGCGGCTCCACGGCCAGCAGATTGAGATGGGCGGTGGTGTCGCCGAACTGCATGATGGCAAAGCCGAGCAGCCGTGGCCCCTCTCGCGCGGCGAGCACGACGCTCTCACTGTGGTGGATATGGCGTACGACGCGCTCGGCAGGCCACGACGGAGTGAGCCCTGACTCGATGAGACGCGCGGACATACCGGCGATGAGCGGCGCGTCCGGCAATCGAGCGAGCGCAATTCGCGCAGCGATCATGAGGTCGCACCCGAGGCTGGGCCCCAGCGTTCCGCAGTCATGGCTACAGATTCCGCCCGGCGGGGCGCTGCGTCAACCCGCTCCGCCGTGGCCGGCAGGCCGGGCTTGCCGGCTGTCGTGCCCTGCCATCGGCCGCAAACGCTGCATGGGGCCTCGCAGCCCGGGGTCGGGGCCATGCGCTGCTTTGCACCACGCGTACGGCCCGCAGAGCGTTTAGAATAGGTTCGAATGCAAGCCATGACCGTGGATTCGCCGCGAGGAGCTCTGCAGGCGAAGAGCCACCCGTACGTCAGCATCGTCATCCCGGTGTTCAACGAGGAGGCATCGCTACCCGCGTTGTTCACGCGTCTGTACGGCACGCTCGATCGTCTCGCGACTCCTTACGAGTGTGTGTTCGTCGACGACGGCAGCCGCGACCGCTCCGTCGCGCTGCTGCGCGCGCAACAGCAGGCGCGCCCCCAGGAGACGCGCGTCGTCGTCTTTCAGCGCAATTTCGGTCAGCACGCCGCCATTCTCGCCGCGTTCGAGCGTGCCGCAGGCGAGGTGATCATCACGCTGGATGCCGATCTGCAGAATCCGCCCGAGGAGATTCCGCGGCTGATCGAGGCCGCGCGCGCCGGACACGACTACGTCGGCACCATCCGCAAGGGACGTCGCGACCACTGGGCGCGCCGTTTGATGTCGCGAGCGATCAATGCAGTGCGCGACCGCACTACGCAGATCCGCATTACCGATCAGGGCTGCATGCTGCGTGCGTACTCGCGCGACATCGTGGCCGCCGTGAATGCCTCGCCCGAGATGAACACCTTCATCCCGGCGCTCGCCTATCTGTACGCGCGCAATCCGACCGAGATCGAAGTGGCTCACGAGGCGCGCCATGCCGGCCGCTCCAAGTATTCGCTCTACAAGCTGATCCGTCTCAACTTCGATCTCATGACGGGATTCACGGTCGTGCCGCTGCAGCTGTTCTCGATGCTGGGGATGACCATCTCGGGCATCGCGGGCGTACTGGTGCTGGTGCTCGCTGCGCGCCGCCTGATCCTCGGGCCCGAGGCCGAGGGCGTGTTCACTTTGTTCGGCATTGTGTTCTTCCTGGTCGGACTCGCGCTCTTCGGGATCGGCTTGATCGGTGAGTACGTCGGCCGTATCTACGAGCAAGTGCGCGGGCGGCCGCGGTTCGTGATCGCCGCGGTCCTCGATGCCACTCAGGCCGACGACGCTGCCTCACGCGCCGACGACTTCCCGCGCGAGTCGGGGCGGTCGGCAGCGCGCGAGGCGAGTCGTGCTTAGAGCGGTCGTCCTCGCCTACAGCGAGGTCGGCTTCCGCTGTCTGCAAACGCTGCTCGCGGGCGGTGTCGATGTGCCGCTGGTGTTCACGCACGAGGATGCACCGCAGGAGAACCGCTGGTTCGGCAGCGTGGCGGAGCTTGCGCGCACGCACGGCATCGAGGTAGTGACGCCCCGTGATCCCAACACCGAGGAGTGGCTCCGGCGCGTGGCGCGCTGCGCACCGCAGTACCTTTTCTCGTTCTACTATCGCGTGCTGCTCGGTGAGCCCTTGCTCGCTGCACCTGCCTGGGGCGCGCTCAACATGCACGGATCGCTACTGCCGAAGTACCGCGGGCGTGCCCCCGTGAACTGGGCGATCCTCAACGGCGAGTCCGAGACCGGTGCGACGCTCCACTACATGACACGCAAGCCGGATGCCGGACCGATCGTCGCGCAGGAAACCGTGCCGATCGGCATCGATGACACGGCGCTCAGCGTGTCGCTCGCGCTGGCCGACGCGGCAGCGCGGCTGCTCGCGCGCTGCCTGCCGCGGCTCGCCGCGGGGCCGCCGCAGGGACGGGAGATGAATCTCGCCGAGGGCTCCTATTTTGGGGGCCGCACGCCGGAGCAAGGACGCCTCGATGGGCGCTGGCCGGCCGCGCGCATCCACAATCTGATCCGTGCGGTGGCGCCGCCCTTTCCCGGCGCATTTGCCGACGTGGCCGCCGGCCGGCTCGGCTTTGCGGGCTCGCACTGGACGGACGAGCCCGCTGCGCACCCTGAACATGCGCCGTGTCTGTATCGCGAAGGAACATCGCTGTACCTCGACTGCATCGACGCGCGGCGCTTGCGCATCGCGGGCGTCGCGCTCGACGGTGAGCGGCTCGATGCGGCAGCCTTCACGCATCGCTTCGGCCGCGCGCCGCTGCGCCTCCTCACTATGAAGAAAGGAATGCACGATGAAGAAGCTGCTCATTCTCGGGGTTAACGGCTTCATCGGCCATCATCTGAGCGCCGCCGTGATTCGCTCCACGGACTGGGCCGTCTACGGCATGGATCTCGAGTGCGACCGCCTCGCCGACGTGCTCGACCATCCCCGCTTCCACTTCTTCGAGGGCGACATCACGATCAATCGCGAGTGGGTCGAGTACCACATCCGCAAGTGCGACGTGCTGCTGCCGCTCGTTGCCATTGCGACCCCCGCCACTTACATCAGCGACCCGCTGCGCGTTTTCGAGCTGGACTTCGAGGCGAACCTGCCGCTCATCCGCCAGTGCGTCAAGCACCACAAGCGCGTGGTGTTCCCCTCGACTTCCGAGATCTACGGGATGTCTCCGGAGCGCGAGTTCCACCCCTACGACACGGCGCTCGTGCTCGGACCCGTGCCGAAGTCGCGCTGGATCTACTCCTGCAGCAAGCAGCTGCTCGATCGAATCATCTGGGCTTACGGCGCCGAGCAGGGGCTCGACTTCACGCTCTTTCGGCCCTTCAACTGGATCGGCCCCGGGCTCGATCGCATGTTGACGCCGAAGGAGGGCAGCTCGCGCGTGCTCACGCAGTTTCTCGGCAACATCGTGCGCGGCGAGAACATCCAGCTGGTCGACGGCGGCACGCAGCGGCGCTGCTTCACCTTCGTCTCGGAGGGGATCGATTGCCTTCTCAGGATCATCCAGAATGCGGGCGGGGTCGCCTCGGGCAAGATCTACAACATCGGCAACCCGCACAACGACCTCTCGGTGCGGCAGCTTGCGGAGTTGATGCTCGAGACCGCACGCGCGCATGCGGCCTACGCGGAGAGCGCCGCGCGCGTACGCCTCGTGGATGTGTCCGCCGAGACCTATTACGGCGCGGGCTATCAGGACGTGCGCGGGCGCGTGCCGTGGGTGCGCAACACCATGGAGGAGCTCGGCTGGACACCGCAGATCGATATGCCGACCGCCCTGCGCAGCATCTTCGATGCTTACCAGGGGGATCTGCCCGCCGCGCGCGCCCTCGTGGATGCCGGCTGAGAGATCACGATGGTCTTTTCCGGGGCACCCTGCCCGCGCCGCCTGGCGCTCAAAGTGGACGTGGACACCCTGCAGGGCACCGTCTCGGGGGTGCCGCGGCTGGCCGCGCTGCTCAAGCGTCTCAAGGTGGGTGCGACTTTCTATTTCAGCCTGGGGCCCGATCACACCGGGCGCGCGCTGAAGCGCGCCTTCCGTCGGGGCTTTATCTCCAAGGTGCGCCGGACCTCGGTGATGTCGCACTACGGCATGCGCACGCTCATGTACGGCACGGTGCTGCCGGGACCGCACATCGGGCGACGTGCCGGAGCGGTCATGCGGGCCGTGCGCGATGCGGACTTCGAAGTCGGCGTGCACGCCTACGATCACGTGCGCTGGCAGGACGGTGTCGGTCGCGCGGATGCGCTCTGGACGCGACGTGAGTTCGAGCGGGCGATCGTCGCCTTCACCGCGGTGTTCGGCGAACCCCCGCGCTCGCATGCTGCCGCCGGCTGGCAGATCAATCCCCATGTGCTCGAGCTCGAGCAGGAATTCGCGCTGAGCTATGCGAGCGACACGCGCGGCGCGCAGCCATTCTATCCGACCATGGGCACGGTCCATGGCCGCTGCGTGCAGATCCCCACCACGCTGCCGACCTTCGACGAGCTCATCGGCGTCGATGGGCGCGATGCACGCGCAGCTGCCGAGGAGGTGCTGCGCATCACGCGCGTCTCGCCCTGTGCCGCACATGTCTTCACTCTGCACGCCGAGCTCGAGGGCATGCAGCTGCTGCCGCACTTCGAGTGGCTGCTGCGTTCCTGGTTGGAGGAGGGCTGTGCGGTGATCGCGATGCGCGAGCTCGCCGCGCACCTGCCCGAGAGCGAGTTGCCGCAGAATGTCGTGGCGCTCGAGCCGGTGCCGGGCCGCTCCGGGCTGCTCGCCGTGCAGGGTCGGAGCCTCGCCGCCTGATGCCGCAAGCGCATGGCTCGCCCGCAGACCTCGACGCCGTGAACCCCGTCGAGGCCGGTCGCGCGCGCTCCCGGGCGCTTGCTGCGCTGATCCTGCTGCTCGTCGCCTGCTCGTGGCTTGCGCTGTGGGCGAACCGCGGTCTGTTCAATCCGGACGAGGGACGCTACGCGGAGATTCCACGCGAGATGCTCGCGAGCGGCGACTGGGTGGTGCCGCATCTGAACGGCCTGGTCTATATCGAGAAGCCACCGCTGCAGTACTGGGCAACGGCGCTCATCTACGCGGTGTTTGGCGTCCATCCGTGGTCGGCGCGCCTCTACACGGAGCTCGCCGGTCTCGGCACGATCCTGGTGACGGCGTGGCTCGCGCTGCGCTTGTGGGGAAGAGCCGCCGCCTGGCGCAGCGGCCTCATGGCCGGCAGCTCGCTGCTCGTGATGCTCATGAGTCATCAGCTCACGCTCGACATGAGTCTGACGTTCTTCACGACCGTCATGCTCGCGGGCTTTTGCATCGCACAGGATGCGCGCACCGAGCCACACCTGCGCGCACGCTGGATGTGGCTCGCCTGGGCGAGCGCCGCGGGCGCATTCCTCACCAAGGGGCTGGTGGCGGGAGTGCTGCCGGTCCTGGCGCTGGCGCTCTACTCGCTCCTGCATCGCGACTTGCGGCCCTGGCGACGGCTCGGCCTGCTCGGGGGCGTGCCGCTCTTTCTGCTGCTCGTCACCCCGTGGTTTGTCGCCATTCAGCACCGTCTGCCGCAATTCTTCGATTTCTTCGTGGTGCGCGAGCACTTCCAGCGCTACCTGACGCGCATCGAGCAACGCTACGAGCCGTGGTGGTTCTTCGTCGAGGTGCTGCTCATCGGCTGTCTGCCGTGGCTGCTGCCGAGCGCGCGCGCACTCGGGCGCGCCTGGCGCGCGACGACGCCGCGCGAGCAGTTCGATGCCCGGCAGTTTCTCTGGGCCTGGTGTCTCGTGGTGCTGGTGTTCTTCTCCGCATCCGATTCCAAGTTGATCCCCTACATTCTGCCGATGTTTCCCGCGCTCGCGCTGCTCAGCGGCAGCGCTGCGGAGGATGCGCTGCGCGCGGACCTGCGCGCGACCGCTCTGTTGCTGATCGCCCTCGGCATCGCTTACGCGCTCGGCGCGGCCGCTCTGCCGCACCTCGTGCATGATCCGCAGCGACTCCCGTATTTCTTGCGGATTCGCTGGCCGCTCGCGTGCATGGCGGTCGCATCGCTCGGCGGCGGGGTACTCGTGCGATCCTCGCACGGCGATAGCGTGCGCCTCACGCTCCTCATCGGCGCGGCAAGCTACCTCGGATTCCTCTGCGTGCTATGGTCGGCGCGCGCGCTCGAGCCGCTGTACTCGGGTGCACCGCTCGCCGCACAGCTGCCGCCGGCACTGCGCACGGGCGCGCCCGTCTATGCCGTGCGCACCTACGACCAGAGCCTCCCGTTCTATTTGAAACGCCTCGTGACGTTGGTCGAGTGGCGCGGCGAGCTCGACTTCGGACTCTCGCTCGAGCCGCACAAGGGCATCGCCTCGCTGCAGCAGTTCGTGCCGGTCTGGCGCACGCAGCAACAGGCACTCGCCGTCATGGAGCCCGTGACTTTCGACGCTTTGCAGCGCGCCGGCCTGCCGATGGTGGTGCGCGCGCGAACCCCTCACGAGCTCATCGTGAGCCGGCGCTAATGGAGAGGTACGCATGAGCCCGATCACCTGGCTGCTGCTGCTCGGGGGTATCGCGCTGAACGCGGCCGCGCAGCTGTTCCTGAAAGCGGCGACGCGCGCAAGCGGTGTCCTGGTCGGTGATGGCGGTAGCGTGTCCTGGCCCGCGGCCACGCATCTGCTGCGGACCCTGCCGCTCTGGTCGGGCCTGGGCTGCTATGCCGTGAGCGTATTTCTCTGGGTGGGCGCGCTCTCGAGAGCGCCGGTGAGCGTCGCCTATCCGCTGCTCTCCATCGGCTATATTGTCAATGCCTTCGCCGCCGCGCTGTTGTTCGGCGAGGCGCTCTCGCTGGCGAAGCTCGGCGGAATAGCCTTGATCATCGCGGGCGTGGTGGTACTCACGCGTCTTGCGAATTGACAGCCATTCTCACGGAGACATCGCGATGAGCGACTTCCTGCCCTTTACCCGCCCGAGCATCGATGAGGAGACCATCGCGGGCGTGGCGGAGGTGCTGCGCTCCGGATGGATCACCTCCGGGCCGCAGGTGAAGGCCTTCGAAGCGGAGTTGTCCGCATACTTCGGCGGCCGTCCGGTGCGCGCATTCAACTCCGGCACCTGCACCATGGAGATTGCGCTTCGCATCGCCGGGATCGGTCCAGGGCACGAGGTGATCACCACCCCGCTCTCGTGGGTTGCGACGAGCAACGTGATTCTGGCCGTCGGAGCGCGTCCCGTGTTCGTCGATATAGATCGGGCGACGCGCAACATCGATCTCGCGCGCATCGAGCCGGCCATCACGCCAGCGACGCGCGCACTGCTGCCGGTCGATCTCGCGGGATTGCCGGTCGATCGGGACCGCCTGTATGCGATCGCCGGACGGGCTGGCCTGCGCGTCATCGAGGATGCCGCTCAAGCCTTCGGCAGCAGCTGGGGCGGGCAGCGCATCGGCGCGCGCGGCGATCTCGTCTCCTTGAGCTTCCATCCCAACAAGAACATCACGACCATCGAGGGTGGGTGCCTGGTGATGAACGATGAGCGCGAGGCGCGGCTCGCCGAGCAGTATCGTTTGCAGGGCGTGGTGCGCAGCGGCTTCGATGGCATGGAAGTCGAGATCGTCGGAGGCAAGTTCAATCTCACGGACGTGGCCGCGCGGGTCGGGCTGGGACAGCTCAAGCACATCGCGGCATTCAACGCACGGCGGCGCGAGCTCGCGCAGGCTTATTTTCGCGCCTTTGCGCAGCCACCGCTCAGCGAGCTCGGCGTGCAGCTACCGCCCGCAGACTTCACCCACAGCAATTGGCACATGTTTCAAATCGTGTTGCCCGAGGAGCGCCTCGCGGTCAAGCGCGCCGAGATCATGGCGCGCATGCACGCCCTCGGCGTCGGCACCGGCGTGCACTATCCGGCCATTCATCTGTTTGCGTTGTACCGTCGCCTCGGTTGGCGGCCGGGCGCCTTTCCGCACGCCGAGTATGTCGGACGCAACATTCTGACCCTGCCGTTGTTCCCCGCCATGCGCGATGAAGATGTCAAACGCGTGACGCAGACATTGCAGCGGGTGCTGCAGGAGAGCGCGCGCTGAATTTGAAGATTCGCACCAGGAACTTGCAGCCCGGCGCAGGCTCCAACTTGGCATGCTGCGTGCAAGCTTCAGGTTGGGGAATATGACTGAACCGGGGAGTGCATCATGCGAATGTTGGATTCGACGATCCTGTTGTTTCAACCGGGGCTCGGTAAGCGTTTGCTGAAGGAACAGCTGCACGAGCGCAACGTCAAAATTCCACTCTCGGAGGGATGTTTGCGCGAGCTGGTGGGGGATGCGGTCGTGGCGGCCGCGCGACGGGTAGCGAAAACAGCCGGTGGCGCGCGCTATGTCGCATCGCTCAGGGAGCAGCTGGCCTTGCGCGCGGAGTTCGTACGTCTGTGGACCGCATCCGACGAGCCGATCGACACGGGGGACGGCGAGCGCGTGGCGCTTGTAAGAATTGCGCGCAAGTACGCACTGCCACGACCGTGGAAACTGTCCGAGCCCGTCGCCTCAACCTGTGCTCGTCCCCAGCTCGCCTACTGGAAGTGGGCCTCCGCAGATCCGGACGCCCTTGCGCAGAGTTAGGGTCTGTAACGGTCGCAGCATATGTAAGACGCCGCGAGGCTCGACGTGCACGGATGCTCGTCGAGCCTCGTGCTGCGTGACTGAAGCGCGCTAAGGCGCCGCGCCGGCGCGTTGCGCCGCGCGGCGCTGGCCGAGGCTGGAGCCCGCGAGCGCAGCGAGCAAAGAAAGCACCACGGCGCCGAAGCCGATCCAGGCGCTTGCGCTCGGCTCGGGTGCCAGCTGCGCCGCGGCCCGCGTCACGATCCCGAGCGCGCTTCCAAAAATCAGCCCGACGCCCATCGCATTGAGATAGAGCACGATGACAAGGCTCGTCACCCACACGAGCATGCCCTGCAGCAGCCCGGTGACGCGATCCCAGACCATGCTCAGCCGCGTGGCTGCGACACCGCCCAGAAACAAGGCAATCAGGAGCGAGAGGCTGGACCAGATCGCGGCGCCGGTTCCCAGCGCGCTTTGACTGACATTGCGCGTGCCGGCCGAGACGCCGATCGCGAGCCCGAGCGAGGTGAGCACGAGGAGTGCGCCGAGCACCACCAGTGCTCCGGCCCAGACCCCGCCCCAGGAAACCTTCATGCCCTCGAAACGCGCCAACGGGCGCTCGAGAATCACCTCGCGTTCGACGACGTTGTGTTCCACGGCCATGTGGGCCTCCTCAGGTTCGATAGGCCCGTGAGTCCGCAACTTCTGTTCCGTCAGTGACGGCGAGGCTTCAACAAAAAATCGTTGCGGTCCGCCGAGGGGATGCGCACGTGGATGGTGCTGCGCCCGCGCGCCAGCGTGAGCGGGATCTGCGAGCCCGCCGGACCGAGGTTCCAGATGCGCCGGAAGAGCTCCGCGAGATTGGCGATCGGTTGTCCCGCGACTTCGCGCACGTGATCACCGAGACGCACGCCGGAGCGGTGTGCCGGGCCGCCCTGCGCAAGACCACCGACGACCAGCTCGCCCTGCAGCTCCTGCGCATACAGCCCGAGCCAGGGGCGCGCGGCCCCGGCGGGTCGACCCAGCCGCACCATGTCCTCGAGAATCGGTTCCAGCAGATCGATGGGAACGAACATGTTCGCATCGAAGGTCTCGCCGCTCACCGCCTCCTGCACCAGCAGCGAGCCGATGCCGAGCAGCCGCCCATCGGTCCCGAAGAGCCCAGTGCCGCCCCACTGCGGATGGGGCGGTGCCGTGAACAGAGCCTGGTCGAGCACGTATTCCCAGTAACCGGCGAACTCGCGCATCGCGATCACTTTGGCATTGAGCGAATGCGCAAGCCCGCCCTGGCCGATGACGAACACGTTGTCGCCCACGCTTAGCGATTGGCTCGAGCCACGCTCGACAGCGGGTAGATCGAGTGGGCCGAGCGGCAGCACCAGGCCGAAGCCTGTCGCCTGGTCGTAGGCAAGCGCGTGCCCAGGTACGACTCTGCCGCCGGCGGTCGTCAGCCAGATGGAGCTGGCCTCCGTGATGAGATAACCGATCGTTACGACGAGTCCGTTCGCGCGGATGACGACGCCGCTGCCGATGCGCTGCGTGCCGAGCACCGAAGCCGTGAACGCGTCATCGGGAATCTCGGCATGCACCATGACGACCGAGCGTACGGCGCGGTCGAGATCGAAGCCGACCTGCTCGGGTCGTGGCTGTAGCTCGTCGGGGAATGCCCATTCGGTCGTCTCGGCCATGACGGGCAATCTAACAGGATGCAGGCTGCTGCATTGCGCGGAAGATCAGAGGCCGGCCGGCGCGTCGAGCGATGCGTAGTCCGCCGGTACCGAAGGTGGTCCGGTCGGGGCCGGCGGCGGGGCCGGCACGACCGGCGGCGGATCCGCGGCGGCTGGAATCGCCTGGGCGGGTGGGGGTCCCGAAGGAACCGAGGGTGGGTTTACCGGCGTCGACGGCGGAGACGGCGCTGGCGCAGGCCCCACGGGCGTGGATGGCGGGCCACCCGGCACCGCTGGAGGGCCACTCGGAGCGGAGGGCGGTCCCGCGGGTACCGTCGGAGGACCTGAAGGTGTCGCCGGCGGTCCTGACGGTATCGTCGGAGGTGCCGCGACCGCAGAAGGCGAACCCCCGGGAACCGCGGATGCGGACGTTGCCGGCGGCGCTACGGTTCGGGCATGGTGTGCGCGCTGGGTTGCAACCGGCGCCTGGGCGTGAGCTGCGCTCAGGGCCCCCAGCACAAGCACGAGCGTGAGCTCGACAAAGGAGAGCCTCTTCATGGTTGCCTGCAACCTCTAGCCGGCCGTGCGGCCTCGCATATCCCGTGCCACGGCGGTGCGCCTGCACAGTCTACGCGTACTGCTCGGCGTGCTCTGCATTGCGCTGAGCCAAGGGGCGAGCGCCATCAGGGCGCCTATCGAGACAGCGCGCCGTCCTCATCACATCTTTCTGATCGTCCTCGAGAACCAATCGTTCGCGCAGACGTTCGGCGCGCATTCGCGCGCACCCTATCTGGCGCAGTCTCTAACCCGCCAGGGCGCGCTCCTGACGCGCTATTACTCCATCGGCCACAACAGTCTCCCCAACTACGTCGCCCTCATCAGCGGGCAAGCGCCCAACATCGCCACCCAGAGTGATTGCGTGCGCTACAGCGAGTTCCACCTTACGCAAGCAACGCTAGGAGCTTTCGGCCAGGCGCTCGGGCGCGGCTGCATCTATCCCGCTCTGGTGCGCACGCTGCCCGATCAGCTCGAGGCGGCGCGGCTCACCTGGCGGGGCTACATGGAGGATATGGGCAAGGATCCACGGCGAGAGCGGCGGACGTGTGCGCACGCTGCGCTCGGTGCCTGGGACCCGCTGCTCGAGGCGACGGCAACCGACCAGTACGCCTCGAAGCACAATCCGTTCATCTACTTCCACGGCATCATCGATGCACCGGCCCGCTGCGATCAGCACGTCGTGAATCTGGACGAGCTGTCGCGGGATCTGCTGACGGAGAGCGCCACGCCGAACTTCATCTTCATCACCCCGAATCTGTGTCACGACGGTCATGATGCGCCGTGCGCGGACCGCGAGCCGGGCGGGCTCGTGTCGGCAGATGCGTTCCTGCGCCGCTGGGTACCGCTCATCATGAGCTCTCCCGCGTTCGTGAAGGACGGGCTGCTCATCATCACCTTCGACGAGTCAGACGCAGGCGGAGTGGATGCGGCGGGTGCCTGTTGCGGTGAGCGGCCGCTGCCCGGCGCGCATTATCCGCCCGGCATCGTCGGTCCAGGCGGCGGCCGCATCGGGGCAGTCTTGCTGTCGCCTCTCATCAGCCCGGGTGCCATGTCCGATGTCCCTTACAACCACTACTCACTGCTGCGCTCGATCGAAACTTTCTTCGGCCTCGAGCCGCTCGGCTACGCCGCCGACTCGGCCCTCAACATTCTCGGCGCGGACGTATTCCGCTGATGGCAGCGGCACGCTGACGCTCGAATGGATGGATCACGACGTGCAGCGCGAGCCGGAGCCGAACTAGCGCGGCGCGAGCGCGCGCTGGCGCGCACCGTCAGCGCAGGCCGCCCTCGATCTGGCGCCACATGACCTCCTTCAGCAGCTGCAGGCGCTTGCCACGAAAGTCCGGCCAGCCGAGTGCGCGCAACAGGATAGGGCGGCCGCGCCGCACCAGCACGATCTGGCCGATCATGCTCACGGCGCGAATCAGGGCTTCGGGATGTGCCGGCGAGAGCTGCAGCAGCCGCGCGACGATCTCGGCGCAGAGGGCGACGACCGGACCGGCGAGTCGCTCGAACAACACCCTGAAGGCGGCGCCGTGCTCGCTCTGGGCGCGCGTGAAGAAGAGCACCCAGCTCTCGGGCCTCTCGGTCGCCATGCCTTCGATGAACGGCTCGAGCACGCTGTGCAGCAGATTCAACAGCTCCCTGCGCGAGAGCTGCGGCGCGCCAAGCGCGTTGCGCACGTGGGCGCTCGCTGGAGCGAGCCGCTCGCGCAGGTCGGCGGTGATGTACTCGGCGCATGCCTGGCTGAGACCCTCCTTGCCGCCGAAGTAGTACTGCAGCGCCGGCAGGCTCACGGCCGCGCGCCGCGCGATGGCGCGCGTCGAGGTGCGATCGAAGCCGAGATTGCCGAACATCTCGATCGCCGTTTCGATGATCTTGCGGCGCGTGCGCGCGCCGCGGGCGTAACCACCACCGGCAGGATGACGCCGGCGTCTGCTTGCCGTGCGGCGCGCCGTCACCGACTTCACGCGCGCTGCGGCAGCGGTTGGCCCAATATCAGCCGCGCTCATCCGTCCTTCCAGTGTTCACGCGCGTCTCGCTCTGCATCAATGTCTATCGATTGACAGATATCTGTCGAACGATAGACAATTCTGTGGCGGAAGTCGAGCCGTTCTTGTACCGCAGCTGGGAGCGACCGGTGAAGCGATTCCTGCCCATTGCGCTCGCGATCGTCGTCGCGCTCGCGGTTGCCTGGTGGCTCACGCACCGCCACGCGACGCGCACGCAGATCGTGCTCTACGGCAACGTGGATCTGCGCGAGGTCGACCTCGCCTTCAACAACAGCGAGCGCATCGCCGCGGTGCTGGTGCAGGAGGGTGAGCGCGTGCAGAAAGGGCAGGTGCTCGCACGGCTCGACACCAGCCGCCTCGCGCCGCAGCTCGAGCAGGCCGAGGCGGCCGTGAGCGCGCAGCGCAACGTCGTCGAGCGGCTGCACCACGGCAGCCGGCCCGAGGAGATCGCCCAGGCGCGTGCCAATGTGGCGCTCGCGCAGGCCGACGCCCACGACGCACAGCGCAAGTACGAGCGCATCGAGAATCTGGCCACGAGCTCCGGCGGCCGCGCCGTCAGCCGCCAGGATGTGGATGACGCACGCGATGCCGCCACCATGGCCGCCGCGCGCCTCGCGGTCAATCGCCAGACACTCGATATGGCCGTGCTGGGCCCGCGCAAGGAGGACATCGCACAGGCGGAGGCGCAGCTGCGTGCCGACGAGGCGCAGGCAGCGTTGCTGCGCCAGCAGATGGCCGACGCTGCGCTCGTGGCGCCGCTTCGCGCCGTAGTGCGCTCGCGCATTGCCGAGCCTGGCGATATGTCCTCGCCGCAGAAGCCTGCCTTCACGCTCGCCATCACCGATCCGAAATGGGTGCGGGCCTACGTCGCCGAGCCCGATCTGGCGCTGGTGCATTCCGGTATGCAGGCGAGCATCGCGATCGATGCCTTTCCCAAGCGGCGCTTCGCGGGTTGGATCGGATTCATCTCGCCGGTCGCCGAGTTCACGCCGAAGACTGTGCAGACCGAGGAGCTGCGTTCCAGCCTGGTCTATGAGATCCGGGTGTTCGTCACCGACCCCGACGATGCTCTGCGGCTTGGCATGCCCGCGACGGTCTATCTGCCGCTCAACGCCACCGCAACGACTGGCGTGCAGCCCGCCCCGGCCACAGCCCCGCAAGGCTCCCCGTGAGCGACTCCGCATCCGCAGTCGTACTCGGCCGAGACGTGCGCAAGAGCTTCGTGCGGGGTCGCCACCAGAAAGCGCAGGATGTCGTGCACGCACTCGATGGCGTGTCCTTTGAGCTGCGCTCGGGGCAGCTGACCGCGCTCGTCGGTCCGGACGGCGCGGGCAAGACGACGCTCATTCGGCTGCTCGCCGGACTGCTCACGGCCGATGCGGGAACGTTGCGCGTGCTCGATCTGGATCCCGCGATCGATTCGCAGCAGATTCAAGATCGCATCGGATACATGCCGCAGAAGTTCGGGCTGTACGAGGACCTCACCGTGCAGGAGAACTTGGATCTGTATGCGGACTTGCACGGCGTGTCGGCCGCCGAGCGGCGTGAGCGCTATCCACAGTTGATGCAGATGACCGATCTGGGCGCCTTCACCGGGCGCCTCGCCGGTCGGCTCTCCGGCGGCATGAAGCAAAAGCTCGGCTTGGCGTGCACGCTGGTGCGCTCACCGGAGCTGCTGCTGCTCGATGAGCCGACGGTGGGCGTGGATCCGCTGTCACGACGTGAGCTGTGGGAGATCGTGCATCGTCTGGTCCATGCGGGGCTGACGGTCCTCGTCAGCACCTCGTATCTCGATGAGGCCGAGCACAGCGATCACGTGATCGTGCTGCATCGGGGCAAGGTTCTTGCCGCCGCGGCGCCGGCCGAAGTGACGCGGCTCGCGGCCGGCCGCACCTTCACGCTCGATCCCGAGGACGGCAACGCTCGGCGCCTGCAGGCGCGACTGCTCGAAGAGCCGCACATCGTGGATGCGGTTCCCGATGGCGGACGCGTGCGCTGCGTGCTCGGCGAGGGCGTCTCCGTGGATGCGTTGCAGCTACCGCGGACCCAGCCCGTCGAGCCGCACTTCGAGGATGGCTTCATGGTGCTGCTGCGCCGTACGGCGGCTGCGGAGGCGATGCCCGATATCAAGCTCGAGCACGCGCTCACTCTGCAGCCCGATGAGCAAGTCGTGGAGGTTCGCGATCTGGTGCGCCGCTTCGGGGCCTTCACGGCGGTCAACCATGTCAGCTTCGAGGTGCGCCGGGGCGAGATCTTCGGGCTCCTGGGACCGAACGGCGCCGGCAAGACCACGACTTTCCGCATGCTCTGCGGATTGCTGCCGGCGAGCTCGGGCGTGCTGCGCGTCGCCGGATTGGATGTGCGCGACACGGGCGCGGCCGCGCGCCAGCGCCTCGGTTACGTCGCGCAGAAGTTCTCGCTCTACGGAGCGCTGACCGTGCAGGAGAACCTGGAGTTCTTCGCGAGTGCCTACGGGCTGAGCGGCGCCCGCCGGCGCGCGCGTATCGAATGGACGCTGCAGCAGTTCGAGCTCAACGAGCACGCGCAGCTTGCAAGCCAGGAGCTGCCCGGCGGCTACAAGCAGCGCCTTGCGATGGCTGCCGCGCTGCTGCACGAGCCGGAGATCCTGTTCCTGGACGAGCCGACGAGCGGTGCCGATCCGCTCGCGCGGCGCGCCTTCTGGCATCGGATCACCGCGCTCGCCGACCAGCGGGTCACGGTGATCGTGACGACCCATTTCATGCAGGAAGCCGAGTACTGCGATCGGATCGCGATCATGGACGCGGGACGGGTGCTCGCGCAGGGGACTCCGGGCGAGGTGCGCCGTCTCGGCTCGGCCGGGCACGGGCGCTTGCCGACCATGGAGGATGCCTTCGTCTGCGTCGTGGAGCAGGCGCGCGCGGGTGAGGCGCACTCGGGGCAGGCCGCGTGAGCTGGCAAGCTCAGCTCGAGCAGCCGCGCTCCGCCTGGAGCGCCGCGTCGCATCTCGCGCACTGGCAGCCGAAGCTGGTGCGCATCTGGGCACTCGTGAAGAAAGAGACCCGGCAGATGATCCGCGACCCGGCGAGCATCGCGATGGGCGTCGTGCTGCCGGTGATCCTGATCCTGCTCTTTGGCTTCGGGCTCTCTCTCGATGTGAAGGACGTGCCGATCGCGGTCGTGCTCGAGGAGTCCTCGCCGGAGGCGCTCGGCGTGGTTGCGGGCTTGCAGCTCTCGCCCTACTTCCATCCCCAGATCGTGCGCTCGATGCCGGCAGCCCAGGAGCTCATTCTCGAGCGCAAGGTCGACGGCATCGTGCGCATCCCTGCGGACTTTGCGCGGCGCGTGAGCGCGGGCGATGCCGAGATCCAGGTCATCCTGCACGGCAGCGACGCCAACCGCGCGCGCATCATCCAGGCCTATGTGCAAGGGGCGATCGGCGCATGGTCGCAGCGCCAGGCCGCCGAAGGACACGGCATGGCGGTCGGCCCTGTCTTGGTGCAGAACCGGCTCTGGTTCAACGATGCCAACGACAGTCACTACTTTCTGGTGCCCGGCCTCATCGTGCTCGTGATGACGCTCATCGGCGCCTTCCTCACCTCGATGGTCGTCGCGCGTGAGTGGGAGCGCGGTACCTTCGAGGCGCTGTTCGTGACGCCGGTGCGCAGCGATGAGATTCTGCTCGGCAAGACCATTCCGTATTTCGGTCTCGGCATGCTCGGTCTGAGCTTGTGCGTGCTATCGGCCCAGTACTTGTTCGACGTGCCGCTGCGCGGCTCGCTGTGGGTGCTGCTGAGCGCCTCGATGCTCTATGTGCTGGTCGGGCTCGGTATCGGTCTGCTCATCTCCTCGGCGGTGAAGAACCAGCTGATCGCAAGTCAGCTGACGATGCTCGCGACCTTCATGCCGGCTTTCATGCTCTCGGGGTTTCTCTTCGATCTACGCAGCATGCCGGCAGCCATCCGCGTCATCACTTATCTGCTGCCGGCCCGCTATTACGTAGCGCTGCTGCAGACCGTGTTCCTCGCCGGCGACATCTGGTCGGTCATCCTGCCAAACGCCGCCGTGCTCGCCGCCATGATGGGACTGCTGTCGCTCGGCAGCCGGGTCGTCACGCGCAAGAGGCTCGGCTGAGATGCTCGCCTCCTTTAAGCGCATCGTGGCACTTACGCGCAAGGAGCTGCTCGCGGTCCTGAAAGACCGCCGCGCGCGCAACAGCCTGCTGCTGCCGCCGATCATTCAGTGTCTGATCTTCGGGTATGCGGCGACCTACGATCTGAACCACGTTCCCTATGCCGTGCTCGATCAGGATCGCACCGCTGCCTCGCGCGAGCTCTTGGCAGGGCTCGATGGCGCGGGCGTGTTCGAGCGCGTGGCAAATCTGCAGCGCCAGGCCGATATCAGCAAGGTGATCGACGAGCGCCGTGCGCTTCTCGTCATGCAGATCAATCGCGATTTCGAGAAGCGTCTGCTATCGGGTAACACGGCGGATGTGCAGTTGATCGCGGACGGGCGCAATTCCAACACGGCGGGTACGGCCACCGGGTACGTCAATGCCGTGGTCGAGAACTTCAACAGCAAGTGGCGCTCGGCGCACGCCCAGGCGGGGCCGCCGGTGAGCGTCACGGCGCGCGCCTGGTACAACCCGAATTTCGAGACCCGCTGGAACATGATTCCCGGCATGATCGGCACGCTCACGCTGCTGCAGACGCTGATGCTGACTGCCATGTCGGTAGCTCGAGAGCGCGAGCAGGGCACCTTCGATCAGCTGCTGGTCACTCCCATGCGGCCCTTCGAGCTCATGGCGGGCAAGGCACTGCCCTCCATATTGATCGGCACGATTCAGGCGACGGGCGTACTGCTCGTTGCGCAGCTGTGGTTCCACATCCCATTCGCCGGCTCCTTCTTCACGCTGTACTCGGGGCTGCTGATGTTCGTGCTGGCCGCGGTCGGCATCGGCCTGCTGATCTCGGCCGTCTCCTACACCATGCAGCAGGCCATGCTGTTCTCGTTCCTCATCATCATGCCTTTCACGCTGCTCTCGGGGTTGACGACACCCCTGCGCAACATGCCGCTTGCGCTGCAGTACTTCACGCTCCTGAATCCGCTGCGCTATGCAATCGACATCACGCAGCGGGTCTACCTGGAGGGCGCCACGCTGGTGCGGCTGCTGCCGGATTTGTGGCCGCTCGCCGTGATCGCAACCCTCACGCTGAGCAGTGCCTCATGGATGTTTCGTCACCGTCTGCAGTGAGCTCCCTCATGAATACATCGGCCGCGCGCTGCAGCGCTCCAACACAGCGGCTCCGGCCGGCGGCGCAGCTCCTGTGCCTCTTCTGTCTCGCCGCGACGCTTTGTTGCTGCGCCGTCGGACCCAGCTTCACGCCGCCCAAACCGGACGTGCCGGCGCAATGGTCGCCGAGCGCCACGAAGCCGGCGGAGCACGCGACGAGCCAGGTGAGCCCACAGCGTCCGCAGACGCTCGACTGGTGGACCACCTTTGAGGATCCCATGCTCACCTCGCTCATCGAGCGCTGTGCCCGTGAGAATCTCGATGTTCGCGAGGCCGTGCTGCGCATCGAGGAGTCGCGTGCGCAACGCTCGGTCACTGCCGCGGGCCTGTGGCCGAGTCTGTCGGCCAATGCGTCCTACGCGCATCAGCGCCTGAGCACGAACACTCCGAACGGCGCGATATTCGGCATCGCCGGCCACGTTCCCGGCCTGCCGCCGGGCGTGAGCATCACCAACCCGTACGATCAGTATCAGCTCGGCTTGAGCGCCTCGTGGGAGCTCGATCTCTTCGGGCGGGTGCGCCGCTCGGTCGAGGCCGCCGATGCGGACACGCTGTCCTCGATCGAGAACGGGCGCGATGTGCTCATCTCGCTCGAGAGCGATGTCGCACAAGCCTACATCGATCTGCGCGGCGCGCAGCTCAGGCGCTCGATCGTCACCGAGAGCCTCGCAACGCAGCGTGAGCTGCTGGATATCACGCGCCAGCGTCGCGATGCCGGCCTCACGAGCGATGTGGACGTGGAGAATGCGCTGAGCGAGGTTCACTCGACGGAAGCACAGCTGCCGCAGCTCGAGCGCGAGCTCACCCAGGACATCAATCAGTTGAGCCGCCTGATGAGCCGCCCTCCGGAGACGCTGCGCTCCGAGCTCAGCACCGCCCGACCGGTGCCGCCCGTGCCGACTGCCGTGCCGATCGGCATTCCGGGCGATCTCGCCCGGCGCCGTCCCGACATTCGGCGCACGGAGGCAAGCCTGCATGCCGCCACCGCGCGGGTGGGCGTTGCGGTCGCCGATTTGTTTCCGCGTTTCACCATCAGTGCCGCGGGCGGCTATCAGGCCCAGGGACTCTCGCATCTCATCGAGTCGGCAAGCCGCTTCCTCAATATCGGGCCGAGCATCGACCTACCGCTCTTCGATGCCGGCCAGCGCCGCGCCACGATCCACCTGCAGGACGTGCGAGCGCAGGAGGCCGCGATCGACTACGCGCGCACGGTGCTCAGCGCCCTGCAGGAGGTGGAGAACGGCGTCGCCGCCTACACCACCGATCAGGACCGGCGTGTCTCGCTCGAAGCGGCATCGGCGGCCAGTCGCGAAGCGCTCACGCTCGCGCGGCAGCGTTATGAAGGTGGTGTGACGAGCTTCATCGAAGTTCTCGATGCGGAGCGGACGCTGCAGCAGAACGAGCTCTCGCTCGCCGAGACCACGACCGCCGTGTCGACCGATCTTGTGGCGTTGTACAAGGCGCTGGGCGGCGGCTGGGAAAACGCGCCGGGAGGGGCGGACTCGGCGCCGCAAAAATCGGTGCCGTAGGGCGCCTCGCTCAGCGGATCGGCAGCACGTGCAGCCGCGCGACCGCACGCAGGGCGAAGCTCGAGTGCACGCGCGCCACGCCCGGCAGGCGCGTGAGCTGCTGACTGTGCACACGCTCGAAATCGGCTGTGTCGGCGACGGCCACGCGTACCAGATAGTCATAGTCGCCAGTCATGAGGTAGCACTCCATGACCTCGGGAATGCGCCGCACCGCCTCCTCGAATGCCTGCAGATCGGTTTGATCCTGACGATCGAGTGTGATGCTCACGAAGACATTGACCGGCAGGCCGGCCTTTTCCTGATCGATGCGCGCGCCATAGCCCGCGATGAGTCCGGAGGTCTCCAGCGCCCTCACGCGACGCAGGCAGGCGGATTCCGACAGATGCACGCGCTCGGCAAGTGCCGCGTTCGTGGTGCGCGCATCCCGCTGTAGCGCATCCAGAATAAGACGGTCCGTACGGTCGAGCTTCATCGGCGCTCAAGCTCCAGGCAGAATATGCGGATCTCTGAATACTTGACGCAATTATCTGCCATTTCGGCCGCCTAGAGCAACGTAAGTTACAAGTAATCTTGCGACCCACGCGATAGGCTTGCGCTATCAGAAATGGGTTCCTTGGGAGTCGGCCTATGCGTATCGGTGTCCCGCGTGAGATCAAGGTCCATG
>Ga0335085_10001844_pt1 | contig 42267 bp, 35 predicted proteins | sample Lox_Sample_45_FD_206712 | JGI IMG/M metagenome (GOLD analysis project Ga0335085, IMG submission 206712) | Soil microbial communities from Loxahatchee National Wildlife Refuge, Florida, United States - Lox_Sample_4.5 | ecosystem: Environmental > Terrestrial > Soil > Wetlands | place: USA... | reverse complement strand
TGATAACCTCCGCCAGGTGAGTGGCCAGAACCGAAGTTTGATCAACTACGGCATAGCCTGCGGCCAAAGCCCGATCGCGAAGGCTGGGGGCGATCCATTTGGCAGGTACGTTGAAAGCCGGCTCGCGCGTCTCCCGCCCCTCCAGCGGCTGTGCCGTCGCCTCCGAGCTGATCGCCAGCAAGCTTTCCTGTGCCAATTCCCAGCGCGCAATTTCCACTCCCCGCAGTCGGATGATGTACTCGCGAGGATTGAGTTGAACGTTGTCGGTGATATGCACGGGGGGGATGATGAATCCCAACTGCAAGGCCAGGTGCTTACGCAGGGCGCGGATGCGCGTCAGTAACTGCCCCCCTTGGGCTTGATCGACAAGCGCCACAAGCCCGTATCCCACTTCCAGGCTTAAATCATCCAGTCGCAGCAGGGTTTCCAATTGTTCTTGCGCCTTTTCGGGAGGCAGCGTGGTGGTGGGAGTCACCGCCTCCGCCTTGGAGGGCGGGATGGATTTTGAGGCGCGGCTTGCGATCCAGGCAAGAAGTCCAGACATGAGGAAGAAGGGGATTTTCGGCAGGCCGGGAATCAGCGCCAGTGTGCCCATGACGCCCGAGACGATCCACAGGGGATCGCTGCGGGGAAGCAACTGACGAGTCAGGTCAGATCCCAAGCTTGATTCGGAGGAAGCCCGCGTGGCCACCATCGCGCCGGCAACCGACACCAAGAGGGATGGGATCATGGTGACCAGGCCGTCGCCCACGGTGAGGATGGTGTAAGTCTTCAGAGCTTCGCTGAGCTGAACGCCGTGGTAGAAAACTCCAATCAGAAAACCCGCAATAATATTGATGGCCGTAATCAGCACGGTGGCCAGGGCGTCTCGCTGGCTAAAGCGCGCCGCGCCGTCCATGGCGCCATAGAACTCTGCTTCGCGGCTAACCGTTTCACGGCGGGCGCGCGCCTGGGCTTCATCGATCAGGCCCGCACCCAGGTCTGCGTCAATGGCCATCTGTTTGCCCGGCAGGGCGTCCAAAGTGAATCGAGCCGTGACTTCGGCGATGCGCACCGCCCCGTGGTTGATCACCAAATACTGGATCGCGATCAAGGCCACAAAAAGGACAAAGCCGACAATGTAATTGCCCCCCACCACAAACTGCCCAAAGGCGCCAATCACATGGCCGGCGGCGTTTGCCCCCTCGTTCCCGTGGAGCAAGATCCGCCGGCTGCTCGCCAGGCCGAGCGACAAGCGGACCAAAGTCAGGAGTAAGAGGAGGGAAGGAAACACGGAAAACTGCACAGGACGGGTAATGTACATCGCCACCAGCAGCACCAGGACGGAGGCCGTGAGGCTGGCGGACAGGAGCAGGTCCAGGGCGAAGGGCGGCAAGGGCACCATCATCACGAATACCAACGCCACGGCCACAAGTGGGACCGCCCAGTCCAGGAAGTTCTTCTTGGGGGCAGACGCCGGATTGGAGGGTGTAGTTTTCACGATTTAGCCATCCGCTGGGCGCGGAAGATGAAGGCCAGGATTTCCGCCACCGCGGTGTAGAGCTTCTCCGGGATCGCCTGGCCGATGTCGGCAGCGCGATAAAGAGCCTGCGCGAGCGGCGGGTTTTCGACGACCGGAATGCCGTGCCAGCGCGCCTCGCGCTTGATGCGTTGGGCAAGCAGGTTGCGCCCCTTGGCCACCACGACGGGTGCGGCCATGGATTCCGGCTTGTACTCCAGCGCCACGGCGTACTCGCTGGGGTTGGTCACCACCACCGTGGCACGCGCTACATCGCGCAACATCCGGCGGCGCCGCATCTCCCGCTGAAGACGCCGAATGCGCCCGCGGATGGCCGGGTGACCTTCCATTTCCTTAAAGTCTTCGCGGACTTCCTGGCGAGTCATGCGCAGTTGGCGCTCAAAATTCATGCGGGCCAGCAGCAGATCGAATCCGGACCACAGGACGAAAACCAGGCCCCCCTTCCAGCAGATTTCATAGATTCGACCAAGCATCCACCCGAGGGAGGGGCGAACTCCGACGCGGCACGATTGCAGGATCTGGCCCCAATCCCGCACCAGGATGGCCAGGGCGATATAGAGCACAAATGCCGACGGGATCAAAGACTTCAAGAGCCCTTGCAGCCCGCTGAGAGAGAACAGCTTCTGCAAATTGCCGGCAGGATTCAGCCGCCGGGGCTTGGGAGTAAGCGCCGCCGGAGCCACCACAAATCCCCCCAGGGAAAAGCTGCCGGCCAGAGCCACCACCCAAACCAGGGCCAGGCTGGGCACAGCCCAAATGCAGATTCGCCACGCCACCCAGTTGAGCACCGGTGTGCCCGCCGCCATATCACTGTGCGCGGCGGAGGCCAGGGTCCGTTCCAGGAGGTTTCGCCAGTCGTCCTTCCAGTTGTGCGGATAAGCCCAGATAAACAGCACCAGGGTCATGAGCGCGAGGGCTGCGGACAACTCCCGGCTGCGCGGGACATCGCCTTCGCGCCGGGCGCGTTGCCGTCGTCGTGGAGTTGCTTGTTCTGTGCGACTTTCGTCCGCCACGCTCTGTGCTCCCTACTGCGATAAGTGCATCAGCCGTTCGCTCATCGCCAGCGCTTCCCCGAAATAACGCTCGAGCAGTCCGGGCCAATACCGCAAGGTTCCCATCACCACAAGAAACGCCGCCGCGCTCTTGACCGAGATTCCTACAAACAGAACCGGAAGTTGCGGCGAAGCCCGCCCCAGAAAACCCAGTGAAATGTCGATGAGGATCGTTGCCAGGAGAGTGGGAACGGCCACTTGCACGGCCATCATCAACATGCCGCCGGCGGCGCGCCAGACCTGCTCGGCCACCACCGCCTTCACCACAAAAACACCTGGCGGACAGTATTGGAAGCTCTTCACCAGCCCACGAAGCAACCAATGGTGCACGTTGAGCTGCAGGAAAATTAGCAGCGCCACCACCTGGTAGAAGTTGGCGAGGAGTGGCGTCTCCGCTTCCGACATGGGGTTGATCAGGTTTGCGAGGGAATGTCCCACCTGGAAACCCACAATCTGCCCAGCCAACTCCACTCCCTCGAAAACGAACTGGAGCGTGATTCCCATGATGAGCCCCACGACGAACTCCCCGCCGGCAACCTGCCATCCTCTGGCCCCGGTGAGAGAAGGCAAACCCGGAGCTACCACGGGGTAGAGCAAGGCGGTCAGCGCTATGGCCAAGCCCGATTTGATGCGAGGGGAAATCGCCGTGCTCGCCAAGAAGGGCGCGAATACCATCAGCGCGCTAACGCGTGCGCCCACGATGAGGACCCGCCCCACTATGGCTTCAAGTCCCAAACCCACGTTTCACTCCCTGCGTTTCAACCGAGACAGCGATGAAAGTCCGCAAACAACTGCACGGTAAAGCTCATCAGCTTCCGCAACATCCACGGCAATAAGACAAAGGTGGTAACAGCCACTGCGACAATCCTCGGCACCGTGGCCACCGTATGCTCTTGAATGGAGGTCATCACCTGGGCAATATTGATCAAGAGGCTGAGCACGGTGGCGACCAATAGAATGGGTGCGGCCAGCAATAAAGTGACCTCCAGAGTCTCGCGAGCCAAATGCACGATCACGTCGGGGTTCATAGACATCCTTCGAGTGGTTAGTGGATAGTGGTCAGTGGCTAGCAACTCTCCACTCAACGCTCTTCACCGCCTCAATAGAAACTCTTCATCAACGAACCGACGACCAGGTTCCAGCCATCCACCATGACGAACAGCAAGATCTTCATCGGAGTGGAAATCACGACGGGGGGCAACTGCATCATTCCCACCGAAGTGGTGATCGACGCCACCACCAGGTCGATCACCAAGAAAGGGAAGAACAAGACCGTTCCGATCTGAAATCCCACCTTCAATTCCGAGAGGATGTAGGCGGGGATGACCACCCGCATTGAAAGGTCATCTGGCCGGCGCGGCCGGGGCTCCTTAGCCAATTCGACAAACAGGGCCAAGTCTTTCTGCCGGGTGTATCTCAGCATGAACCGCCGGAGCGGTTGCGACCCCCGGTTAAGGGCCTCCATGGCTGTAATCTGATTGTTCTGGAGGGGAACGATGGCGGTCTGATAGACGTCGGCCCCCACGGGCTGCATGATGAAATAAGTCAGGAAAAGGGCCAGCCCGATAAGGGTTTGATTGGTCGGGGTGTTTTGGGTTCCCAGCGCCTGCCTCAGGAAGTGAAAGACCACCAGCAATCTTACGAAGGGCGTCATCGCCAGGAGGAGGGCGGGCAGCAGTGTGAGAACCGTAAGGAGGATGACGATATTCCAGGGCACGGAGGTATTGCCTGCCGCGAGCCCCGGTATCACCAATCCACTCTGCGCCGCAGGGGGCGCGGCATAGACCGCCGAGGGGATCACTGCGACGCCGATTCCCATTACCGGCAACCCTGCGCAGCGCAAATACGAACAACATTTCATAAATGAGCTCACCGGCAGACAAAAGGGCCTGGCTCCTGCGGAAGGGAAGGTTCCGGGATGATTCTTCCTTCCTGCAGCCGCGCCAAGAGGGAGAGCGAGTTTCCACTCCCGCCCACCAGAAATTCCTGGCGATCAAATTCGATAACCGCCACAAAGCGCCTTTCACCCAGCGATAAAGTCTCACAGACGCGGAGGCGACGGCTCTTGCGCGCGCTCACCGTGCGTCGAACCCATTGCCCCAGTCTGTTGAAGGCTTGTACCCAAGCACGCTCCGACAGGGGACTTGTTTGGCTTGCGGCATTCGCGTCCATAAATCTTCCACCTTCCCCCTGCTTCTGCTCGGCGACGCAGGTCAAACCATTTCCGTCATCCGCACCGCTAACCGTCCATCAATCACATCGAATTCCGCCCAGGCCACCATGACAGCGTTCACGATGACCGGCACGTGCGCGCCTTCGCGGCGTTTCGTATCTACCAGCGAGTTGACACGGAGCGATAGCAGGTCGCGAATCGTGAAATGTGGAACTTCAAAGGCGACGGACAACTGGCAAGGCAACTCCAGCGCCTCCGGCCATATCTCCCGCGGAGTGTGAACGGTTTCCACGGCCCGCGCTTGTGCTTCAGTGGCCATAAATCAACGTTGCACGAGGAAGTCGGTGAAATAGACTTCCTTGACTCCCAACTCCGGGGCGTGCGCCTGCAGTGCGTGGATAAGTTCATCCTTAAGCTTTTGCTTACCCTCGGGGGCCAGCAACGCGTCAGAGCGCCAGGTGGACAGCACGGCCAAAATGCAATCACGAACGCGCGAAGTGGGAATCCCACCCTCCTTGCCTTCCTTGGCAGAGGGCGAGGTTTCGAGCCCCAAATCGATTCCCACGCGGAGAAAGCGGTTATCTTCGGAATCCGCCAAATTCACCACAAACGGTTCCAGGTGCAGGACGCTTTTGACCTCGGCGGCATGAGAGTCCTTGCTGGCGGCGTTCGGCGCTTTCTTACAGGCCGTACTACCCACGGCTGCCAAAAGGACTAATCCCCAGATCCACCGTCTTCCGTCTCGGGACCTTGCCTTGGGTGCGTTCCGTCGTGACTGAGTGACGTTGGCCATATGGGCATATCCAGAAAAAGCAAATCGCTATCCACAAACGTGGGAAGGGGTCAAAAAACCATTCGATGCAGCCGAGGGGGATGAAGCCTTTATTCGTGCAGGGGTTGCGAGGTGTGTATGGACCTCACCCCGGCATGGTTGCTGCACACGGGCGGGCGAAAAGCGTTCCAAATTGGGAAAGACTCATGAGAGCGTTCCAAGATGGAACCGTCCGATGCTTGAGCAGAGCCTAAGGGTTCTGTGACCGGGCCGTCCGCGAATCTTCTCTATTCTGAATTTCTTATAGTTGGCGCGTGATTCCAGATGCGTTACGATGCTGCTTTCAACTTTGCGAAGGTTGAAGGCAGGGAACCAATCCAAACAAAGGACTCGTCGAAGGGGAGGATGGAATGATTTTGAGTGGACAAGTAGCTTTAATTACCGGAGCATCCAGCGGCATCGGCAGGGCGACGGCTGAGGCGATGGCGCGTGAGGGCGCCCGGGTGGGCGTGAACTACCTGAAGAATCAAAAGGGCGCAGAGGAGACCGTAGACGCAATCCGCAAAGCCGGGGGTGAAGCGATCGCCGTTCGCGCCGACGTTACGCGCCAGCAAGAGGTTCAGGCCCTGGTGGAGGCCGTGCGCAAGCAGTGGGGCCGCATTAACATTCTGGTAAACAATGCGGGAGACCTGATTGCCCGGCATACGCTGGCCGACATGACCGAGGAATACTGGGATCAGATTATGAACTTGAACGTCAAAAGTGTGTTCTTGTGCACAAAGGCCGTGTGGCAAGAAATGGCGGCGCGCAAAAGCGGCTACATCATTAACGTGACCTCCATCGCCGCGCGCAACGGCGGAGGCTTGGGCGCGGCTGCCTATGCGGCCGCAAAAGGGGCTGTGCTGACTTACACAAAAGGTATCGCCAAGGAGCTTGCGCCGCACGGAATCCGCGTGAACGGCATTGCTCCGGGGGTTATCGACACTCCCTATCACGAACGCTATAGCCCGCCCGAACTCATGGCGAAATTCGTGGCCAACATTCCCCAGGGCCGCGTGGGAACTTCCGAGGAAGTCGCAGATGTGATTGTGTTCCTGGCGTCCCCCGCTGCTCGCCACATTCTGGGAGAGACCGTCGAGGTGAACGGCGGATTGTTGATGGATTGACGATACCGGGTTATCGCGCCCTCGAGTCGCGAGGCCATCTCCAAAGGCGTTAAGGCTCACGATCGTCGGTAGTGTTTCACTTTGAATCAGTAGCGGCGAGTTTATCTCGCCATATGGCGGCGTCAAGGTACCTCCACATTAAACTGAGGTACTAGCCGATCGTCTGGCCAGCAATAGCGGGGCCGCATGAAGAAGGTAAGCCAGGCATCGCGGAAGTTCACACATACGATGGAAGCCGCGCGAGCGGCTCTGGGCTTCCGGGCGCATTCGGGTTGGGCGGCACTGGTGGCGATTGCCGGTCCGCCCGGCGCTCCCTCGGTGATCGATAGGCGGAGGATCGAATTGGCCGGCCCCGAGGTTCCCCTCCCCGTCCAGCCGTACCACGCCGCTCAGAAATTAGCAGTGCGAGAGGCTGAAGCCTACGTCCATCGCTTCGCGCGCGAGGCGCAAGATCAGGCTGGAATTGCGTTGCACGCGGCCATGGACCGACTTGGCGCGGCAGGCTGCAAAGTGGTGGGTTGCGGAATTCCTTTGGGCTCAGGCCGGGCCGCGCCCAACTTCGCCGCCGCCCTTGCCTCCCACACGATGCTCCACACCGCCGAGGGGGAACTGTTTCGCTCCGCGCTCATCAAGGCGAGTGAAAACCGCGGCCTGCACGTTTTGGGAATTCGCGAGCGCGATTTGGTGGCGCGCGGCGCGGAGGAACTCGGCATTTCCGCGGAGGCACTCCCCTTGTGCCTATCGGAACTTGGCCGGGCCGTCGGTGCGCCGTGGGGCCAGGACCAGAAACTCGCCGCCCTCGCAGCGTGGATAGTCCTGGCAAGTGTTTAGCTGCGGCACCCTCTTTAGATTCGCAGGCGGAATCCCTATTTAGCGCCGAAGCCGACCAGGGGAAGTCGCACCAAGTGAATCATGGGAGGTCCGGCGCTATCCGCTGGCGCGCCTGACTCTTCCGTAGCCGCCGGAAGAGTTTCTTGGCAAACCAAGGTGAGCATGAATCCAGAACCAGGCCCTCTGGAACCATGACGCGGCCGGCGGGGAAATTTCCTTGGGAGCCCAGAGGGGTCCGGGGATTTGGATTCTAATTTCCAATCCCGTCGCAATCCACTCGCGCAGGACAGCCGCGAGATCAAATTCCGGCGTATGCGTTTCGGAAATGATAAGCATCGTCCGAATTCCCCGCTCCTTCAAAAAAGCTGCCGAAGGAAAGTCCGACGGGAATATCACGGATCGATTGTCGAACATCCCGATGCTGAGCTCCTTGCCTGCGCCCCCGCGACGCCAATCCAAAAGAAATGCGGGTGGCGCGTCGGATGGCAATGCAAGACCGCGCAGATCATCCGCTGCCCCGGCGAGGGCAGAAACAATTGGGCTCATCTCCACCACGGGCGGATACCGCTGCGGGATCACGTCCCCCGAGTCTATCAAACCTAAGCGAACGGGATCGTCCGGTGAGGGAGCCACCTTTTCCCGTGGGCAGGCGTTGTAGAGGGGCACGGGACGATAGCCCTTCCGGGCCATGCGCATACCGAAGAAAACGCCGCGCAACCCTTCGAGATCAATCACCATCCCCGTATCCCGGGAAGCCGCCGGAACTGCTTGCGCCCAATCCTGCGACTCGGAATCACTCAATCCACGTGTGGCATCGGTGATGTAAGCAAAGAGTACGGGCTTGACCCAATTTGACCAAACACCTCCTTCGGGGGCCCACACTGCGTAAACTTGTTCCTTGTTCATAGCGCACCATCCAGGTCATCGGCGATCAGCAGGGCGGCTTCCATTGCCCGGTAGTCGGTCACGGGCCCGCGCGACAGGCGCACGTAGGCCCCCTCGGCCCTTCCGTTGATGGTGTAAATTCCAAGGCAGGGGTAAAGCAACGTTCCCGAGGCGGTGGTGACCGCAAGCGAGACAAAACGGCGTTGGGCAATCCACTTCCCGGATTGTCGCCGGATTTGGCGGCGTATGCGCCGTCGCGCATCGTTTTTGAGCAGAGCCGGGATGACCACATCATCCCCCGTATTTGAGAATGCCGCTTTGAATACCCAATCATCTTCTTCCTTATCGATGTCGCGAGGGTCGACCGATTGGGGAAACAACTCTTCCAATGTGCCTGTGGGGCTGGATAAACGCTGCCATAGGAGCGGCAGCCGTTTGCTTTCCGCCAGCACTGAATAGCCTGGATTGGTGACCACAGTATGAGTGGGCCCAAACATAGATGTCCAACCCGATCGTTCCGGGAGTTCGGCAAGCCATTCACCCTGATAGAACCGAACCAGAAGGTCCAAAGACTGCCCATCGATGTGGGCCCAGCCGTCTCGCCAGCAGAGCTGTTGCGGATGCTGGAGGAAGCCCACTCGCCACCCTTCTTCTTCAAGTATGGAGCCAAGAAAGAATACGAGTTGTTGGTCCTCCGGGTAGCCGGAGGCATAAAGAAGACCGGCGCGCATCCCGCTCCCTAAAGAGGCCGCCACACGTTTCCAGGCCAGGACGGGGTCGCCCGGTGGTTGCGCGGCGGGGTAATGTGCCGCCATCAAGGCGGTGAAGTTTGAGGCCTCAGTATATCCGCCAGGGACGTCGCTGTTGACCTCTGAGACCTTCCAGCCCTCAGTTGTGGCATGAAAGTCGAAGCGCAAGACCCGCAGCCCTCCGGCTGGGGGCCTGTTGGCACAGCCTCGCAGGGCACGCTCCAACTTATGGGGCAACCCCAGAACGGTCCGCAATTCGGGCCGCTCCAACAATTCGGCCTCGATGCTCGCAACCTCTGCCGCCATACGCTCGGCCGCCGCGGCCAATTCGAGCCAAGTACCCCATGACAGAATGAGCGGCTGGGCAAGAAGCACACCCTCATCGCCAATTTGCGTGTCCCACTTGAAGTGGTCCAGCATCATCCTGCGCCGTATGATCGAAAACGTCTCGGCGTTTAGCGTCGGCCCCAGTTGAAGAGCATTACGGTGTGTTGCGAGTGCTGCCTTCATAACTTGCCTTCTATCGCGCCCCGCCTGTTCGCGGAGGGGGGGAAGCCTGTGCCACGTCACGGTTGAGCCGAGCAGCGTTCCACCTTGGTGCTGACCTTAAAGTGAACGCAATATAGGAACGCAGTCGGGGCAGCCTCACGAGTGGCTGGGGAAACCTACTGCGGCGTCACGATGCCCGCGTAGGCCGGAAGGAATGTCGACAGGGATAAGTTGAAGATCCCGTCAGGATCGGGATGGCGGGCCCAGGGGTTGCGGATGTTCACGGTGGCGCTGCCGGAATCATAGCCCAGAACGGTATAGCAATGGGCGTTGACATACCAGGCATCGGCGCCGGGGGGGAGCGCCCCTCCCTTAACGACCTCCTGATAGAATCGGCTGCCGCCCGTGCAGGCCACGATAGGCATGCCCGCCCTTGCGGCTGCGGCCAGCGCTTCGCCGGCCTGGGATTCGGATTGATTCTCCTGGAAGCGTGTGCTGCCCGCCAGGGTTTTCATGACGCGGTCGGCAATGCCGCCCTGTCCCACGGCCCGGTAAGCCCCAAACAACTCGCCGTTCTGCTGGATCATGGCGACCATCTTGTCGAAAAACCCGCCCGACTCCAGCATGCTGACTACGGAGTCCTTCATGGAGTCCGGCACAGTCAGCGCGGACATCTCTTTCTTCAGGCGTGTCTCTAGTTCGGCGCGATCGATGTTCCCGTATTGGTCCACCTGGGCGCGGATGGCCCGGTCGTAAGCCAGCACCAGGGGGTCGCTGGAAGCCACCATTTTCTCCGCCGGCTGCTTGAGCAGCGGAAAGAGGTCGCTGCTGTCAATTGCCTGCAACAGGGACTCGCGCAAAACCCTCTGCGCATAGGCGCGGAACAGCACCGCCACCCATTGCCCGTCGGAAAGGTCGTATCCGCTGTCGTGGGCGTAGCGCAGATCCTCCGGGTAGGCGGTTTCGGTTTTGGCGTCGCCGAAGGTGACGGTGTAGCTGCCGTCGGAGTTGCCGCGAATCATCTTGCGGATGACGTCGGCATGGTGCTGCGCCAGGGCGGCGATGACCGCGTGAAAGTAGCAGCTCCCCAGCTTCCCTTGGCGGACGGCTTGGGGGACAATGCCCCGCGCACTGTAAAGGTCGTCCTGCGCCTTTGCCGCCGTGAAGGCGGATAAAAGAACCGCTACCAGTAGCCCAACCTGCGCGCATTTCAGCATGGCTTGCTCCCGCAAATGACTCCCGGATGAATATCGGTCTTCAACTTTCCGCAAGGATACAAGGTGTTCCGGGGGCCGTCAAAGGGTTTGTGCGTATCGTTTGCCCCATTGCACCTTTCCCTCCGCCGCAAAGACTCTTCACGCTCTCCACCGAAACCGCCGATAACGAAGCGGTGGCGTCGGGGCGCTGCGGGGGGGCCAGGACGTACGGCGTCGCCCTTCAGGTCAGCTCCTTCCGGGCCTGGGCTGGGCAATGCCGTTGTGCCGGCGAGTTCACCTCGCGAGGGGGCAGGGTGTTGCCTCTCCTGCACATCAGAAGCGTTCATTTTTAACATCTTTTTTTGTTGGGTGATTTCGAGAGAGCCTCGAGGAGTGGGGGAGCCTTTGGCGGAGGCCGAACTGCGCTGGGCTTTCATGGCACCAATAGCCTATACATTTTGTCACGAGACAAAATGTCCAGCAGGCGGGAATTGGCGGGAACTGGCGAACGCTCAGGTGAGAACGGAGAATCTGCCGCCGATCTTTGTGCTGCTTAAGCAAGCGAAGAGAGGAGGTGACGAAATGCTGATTTCAGACGGGAATGGGCTGCTTTCCAGCGACCCATGCTTTATGATACAAAGTACTTGACATAAGTCTTTGCTTCGGATATAAATCTCCCCATGCCTTGCGCCGGCCCTGTCCGATCTCGCCGCCTTCGCCCCGCCCCGCTGCACGTTCATGCCATTGAGGATCTGCGTTTCATCCGGCAAACGATGGAAAACGCGGCTTCGTTCACAGCCGTTCCCGGGTGGGGTGGTGTGGCGATGGGCATGACGGCGCTGGCGACGGCGTGCGTGGCTCCCCGGCCCGCCCATGCCCAGGCGTGGCTGCTCACTTGGCTGGCCGCCGCATTGTGCGCGCTTGCCCTGGGCGCTCTGGGAATTTATTGGAAGGCGCGGCGCGTGGGGACCCCGGTCCTTACGCAACCCGGCCGCAAGTTCCTGCTTAGTCTTTTTCCCTCCCTTTTGGCGGGAGCGACGATTTCCCTGGCGATCTACGGCACGGAACTAGCCCGGCTGCTGCCGGGCGTTTGGCTGCTTCTTTACGGGGTGGCCGTGATTTCGGCTGGGACGCTTTCGGTGCGCGTCGTCCCCATGATGGGCCTGTGCTTCATGCTCGCAGGTGGCGTGGCGATGTTCTGTCCGGCCGCCTGGGCCAACGCCATGATGGCGGCGGGATTTGGGGGACTCCATATTTTATTCGGAGCGATCATTGCAAGGAGGTACGGTGGGTAGATCCAATCCCCTCGGCGGGCGTCACCCGCACGAAACACGCAGACCCGAACACGCTGGGCAAAGGGATCGCCAGGCGGCCCCGCCCACCGCGGCGGAACTCGACCGGCTGATTCATGAGCGCATGCGTCTGGGTATTGTCAGCGCGCTGGCGGCCAATGAATCCCTAAGCTTTAACGATTTGAAGAAATTGCTCTCCACTACCGACGGAAATTTGAGCGTCCATGCGCGGAAGCTCGAAGACGCCAAGTATATCGAGTGCGAGAAGTACTTTGAAGGGCGATTGCCCAAAACGGTTTACCGTCTGAGCGCCACCGGGCGGCACGCGCTGGAACGGTACCTGGACCACATGGAAGGCTTCATCGATTCCATGCGCGGGCGCTAGGCGGCGCGGGCAAAATTTTTTGTCTTTGTGCTTTGCGACGCAAAGTACATTACAGCAATATGACGTCCGGCGCGAGACGGGGCGCTCAACCTGCCCAGCATCCTGCGCCCGACGCGTGGCTCAGGAAGAGCCAGGGAGATTCCGAATGTTCATCAGTTTCGAGAATCATGGCCAGAATAGGGAAGACTCGCGCCTCCACGTGGCGATTATCATGGACGGCAGCGGGCGATGGGCGCAGGCGCGCGGGCTTCCCCGCATGGAGGGCCACCGCGCCGGCCGGGCCGCAGTCCGCCGGGCCGTGGCGGCCGCCCGCGAGCGGGGGGTCGGCGTGCTGACCCTCTTTACTTTCTCCACCGACAACTGGGGCCGCCCCGAGAAGGAAGTGGCGGAACTCCTGCGCACCTTCGAAGACTTCTTCCTCCTTGACGCGATGGAATTTGTCTCCCGTGGGATTCGCGTTACGGCCATCGGCAGGCGCGACCGGCTGCCGGATTCCCTATGCGAAGCAATTGCTGGTGCGGAGGCAGCATGCGAAGGGCACGCGCCGCTGCACGTTCGTCTGGCTATCGATTACTCTGGCCGGGAGGCAATCCTCGACGCCGCGCGGCGGTTCCCGCAATTCAGCGATGCGTCCGCCGAAAGCTTCGCCCACTTGGTGACGGGAGCGGAATCTTCCGCCGCGCCAGTGCCGGACGTCGACTTGCTGATCCGGACGGGCGGCGAGCACCGGCTGAGCAATTGTCCCCTTTGGGAGATTGCTTACGCCGAGTTATATTTCACTCCGTGCTTGTGGCCTGACTTCGGCCCCTCGGACTTTGACACGGCCTTGCGGGAATTTGGCACGCGCCACCGGCGCTTCGGGCGAATTCCGGCTGTTGTGTCCTAAGGAGTTCCACCTGTGAATGCTATCGCGAAGTTGGAAATATCCATCCTGGCAGCCGCGCTTGCCCTGGGAGTTTTGGGCGACATTTTGCTGCGAAGCTTTCCCTGGGGTTTGAATTTCGCGCTTTGGGCCTGCCTTTTCGCTGCGGTCATCTGTTTCCTGGGGCGTGCGCGGCGCGAGGCCTTCGCGCAGGGCGGCGGATGGATCCTGTTGCCCATTGCACTTTCACCCCTTGCCTTTCTCTGGCGCGAATCGCCGCCGCTCGATGCCCTGAATCTGCTGGCGTTCTTGACGGCCCTTTCTCTAGCAATGTTGCGCGCCCGTGGTCCCCGGCTGCGCCAATGCAGTCTCATGCAATACGTTTTGGGCGGGCTCTTGGCCGGGTTGAACACCGCGGTGGGGATGTTTCCCCTTCTCCTCAAGGATCGCGAGTGGACCAACGCCTTCGGCTGGATTAATTTGCGAAAATCCCTGGGGGTATTATTGGGCTTGGTTCTCGCCCTTCCGCCCTTATTGATCTTTGGTGGCCTTTTCATGGGGGCCGATGCGGTTTTTCGCAGCCTGGTCTTCCGCTTCGTAGGTGCGGTCCCCAGCCACGCGTTCATCACCGTTTTCATCGCTTATTGCGTCGGGGGGTATTTGCGCGGCTTGATCTTCGGGAAGGAGCGGAACCTGGAAACGTCCAAGCGCCTGCTGCCCATTTCGCTGGGGGCGATTGAAATGGGCGTCATGTTGGGTCTGTTGGACTTTCTCTTTATGTGCTTCGTGGCCGTACAGGTTCGCTATTTCTTTGGCGGCTCGGAGCTGGTCCAGGCCACCACCGGCCTGACTTACGCTCAGTACGCGCGGCAGGGATTCTTCGGCCTCGTCGTGGCCGCGGCCCTGGTTCTGCCCTATCTGTTATTCGTCCATTGGCTCCTGCGGCCGGAAGACGCAGCGGGTCAGCGCCTGTTTCAGTGGCTGGCCGGGGTGCAGATCTTACTGCTTTTCGTCATCATGGCGTCAGCCGTGCAGCGGATGAGGTTGTACCAGGCGGAGTTTGGGCTAAGCGAGCAACGGCTCTACCCCACTGCTTTCATGGGTTGGCTGGCCGTGGTGTTTGTCTGGTTCTGCCTGACTGTGTTGCGCGGGCGACGCGAGCGATTCGCCTTTGGAGCCATGGTCGCAGGATTCCTGCTGGTGGCGGCGCTGCACGCGCTCGATCCCGACGCCTTGATTGCGCGTACTAATTTGGCGCGCGCGCAGGCAGGGCGCACTTTCGACGCTCGCTATGCTGCGAGTCTGGGACCGGACGCGGTTCCCGAGCTGGTTGCCGGCCTCCCGGCACTAGATCCGCAGGACCGCTGCGCGCTGGCGAATGACCTGCTTAGGCGTTGGCCGGCCCCCACAAATCCCGATTGGCGCACATGGAACCTGGCGCGGGCGCGGGCCTGGCACGCTATTAGCGTGAACTCCTCTATGCTGCGTTCGGCCTGTATTCCAAGGTAAAATATCCTGAGCTGAAAGGGCTTTCTCCAAGCTTGACGGAGAAAAGGGGATGAGCATGAGCCTGATCATTGCGGCCGCGCAATCTGCTTCGGTTCCCGGCGACATAAATCGGAATGCGGCAAGCCATGGGCGTGTTGCCGCGGTGGCGGCGGAGTGCGGGGCGCAACTTCTGGTTTTTCCCGAACTGTCGTTGACTGGATATGAGCTTGCCCTAGCCCGCGCCCATCCCGTCCGTCCGGACAGCTCCGAATTGGAACCGCTGAGGCGCCTTTCTCTGGATGCGCACATGACCGTGGTGGCCGGCGGGCCGATGTTGAACGAACACGGGCAACTGCATATAACGGCTTTCATTTTTCATCCTGATGGTTCAGTTTCCATGTACACCAAGCAGCACGTTCATCAGAGTGAAGAACACGTCTTTACGTCGGGGCCTGGTGGGGCGGCGCTGCTCATTGAGAATTCCACCGTCGCTTTGGCGATCTGCGCGGACGCGTCGCATCCGCAGCACGCGGCCCATGCTGCGGCGCATGGTGCCAATGTTTATGCCGTGGGGGCGATGATCACGGAGGATGCCTATGTACGCAAGGCGGGGCTCTTACAAACCTACGCGCGCGAGCACCGCATGGCCGTTCTGCTGGCCAACTATAGTGGCGCGACTGGCGGGGAGGAATCGGCGGGCAAAAGCGCCATCTGGTCTGAGGAAGGCCAGCTTGTAGCAGCTTGTACGGGGTCGGAAGAGGCCCTGTTGATGGCCACTATGCATAACGGTGTCTGGACGGGCAAAGTTTTACCGCTGTCAGCGTCTTCGGCCCCCACCGCCAGTTCCAGTTCTTGACCGGGCGCTGTAATTTGGAAGCCGGCGCGTCGATGCGCACTCTCTTCGCATTAAATCTATGAACGCAAAAACTAAGAACCAGCTTCAGAGAGTACGCAGAATTTGCCTGGCCTTGCCGGGCGCAACTGAGAAGCTCTCGCACGGTGAGCCCACGTTCTTTGTGAAGAAGCGGGTCTTCGCCATGTTTTCCGCCGGCCACCACCAAGATGGCCACGTTGCGGTATTGATCCCTGCATTGCCGGGGGAGCAGGAGGGGCTGATTGCTGGTTTCCCATCGATCTACTATCGGCCGCCGTATGTTGGCGTCAAAGGCTGGGTGGGAATCGAACTCAACGAGGTCGGCGATGACGAACTCGGCGCCCACATCAGTGAAGCCTGGAAATTAATCAACAACGCGCGGCGAAAGTAAGAACCCCATGGTCGCATCCTAAAACTGGGCGTGGATGCGCATCCTCAATGCGGAATGCAGAACGCGAAACGCATCCCCTTGCCGGGCCCAGGGTGCGCATGAGAGAATCCCCCAGTCAGAGCATCTCAGACGAGTAGCAAGTCGCTCCCTTCCAAGTAATCCATATGACCACTCGAAGAGATTTCCTAAGAGGCGCTGGAGTCGCGCTCTATGCCGCCTCATCCGGAGTTCATGCGATAGAGGGTGAGGAGGTGCTGACTGGCTCAAGCTTCAAGGTTGAGCCCTTTGTACAGGTTGGAATTACGCGGATTGTGGGGGCTCAAGATTTGCTGGAGCAGGGATGGGAACTTACCATTCGGAGCGAGGGATATCCCAGCGGAAATCGGTTCCGGCTGGGGATCAAGAACCTTTCCACCAAGGCCCGAAGCGTGGATTATGCCGGCGTTTCTTTCTCGCCGCCGCAATCTGGCGGCAGTCGCCAATGGCGGGTATTTCTCGATAGCGGCCGGAGCGGCTGGTGCGGTGTCAAACGCCTGGACGATCTCGCGCCAGATGAGCATCTCCAACCTACCCATGAACTGCAGACAGGGGGAGGAACGCTCGTCTACCACCTGAGTGATATGGAATCGGTGATATGGGATGCGGGGACTGGTGCCGCGGTCCTGGCCGGATTTCTGCGACAACGTCATGGCCGAAACTTTCTTCGCATCATCCCCGAACCCGTGGCGAGTGACATCCAACGCCTTGAGGCTGTTCAGGAATTGGGTTTTGAAATTGAACCCGCGAGCGAGCAGCCCCTGGACCCTCTGGTGGTCTCCATGGGGAGCGATCCCTATTCCCTGCTCGAGTTGTATGGAGACGCCGTCGCCAGGTATCACGGCAAGCCGTTCAATGGACCTCCCATCGTCGGCATGATGACTTGGTACGGATACCGCACGGCCATCGATGAGAAGATTGTTGTGGAAAATGCCCGACTGATTGCCGAGCTTTTCAGCGGATATCCGCAAGAGATGCAGATTCTGATGCTCTGCGATCACGGCTGGCAGCAGGATGCAAATTGGGGTTATTGGCAGCCGGACGAGAAACGCTTTCCCCACGGGATCAAGTGGCTCTCCGAGCAATTACAGAACATGGGGTTGTCGCTCGGGCTCTGGTACACACCATTTTGCATTACCGGGAACGCACTGAATTACGCACAACTGATACCGCTGGAGTCGCTGGATCCCCAGGGCAAAGCGCATACGTCCAAAGCGTGCGTGTGGGGTCAACTTCCCGGCCAATCCGATTGCATGCCGATTAGTTTCCTGGACGGCGGCAAGCCCGCGGTTCAGGAAATATGGCGCAAAACCCTGTCCCGCATGAAGGAATGGGGAACAAAATACTGGAAACTCGATTTCTTTAACCTCCGAACAAGTACCAGCGAGCAGCGGAAGCTGGGGGTCGGCGATCTCTATGCAAAAACCTACCAGAGCTTTCGGGCGGCCGCAGGCGATGAATCGCTCAACCCGTGCTCGTGCGACACCAACCTCCAGGTGGGATATTGCGACTCGACGCGAATCGCCGCGGACATCGGCAATGCCGGCGACTGGTCTGACACTGTCCAAGGTTTCCGACGGGGCATGGGAACGATTGCGGCACTTTGGTTCAAGCACCGAAAATTCTGGATTAATGATCCCGATTCCGTCCAAATCGGCAAAGGGTGTTCGCTTGCCGAGGCGCGTGTGCGAGCCACCGTAGTGTCGATGAGTGGCGGGCACCTGATGTTGAGCGAAGATCTGCGCACGATTGATCCGGAGCGGCTGGAGATTATCCGCCGCCTGCTCCCCGTCTACCCACATGCGGCCCGCCCACTCGACCTCTTCGCCCACCCGTTCCCCGATGGCTACCCCGCGCTGTGGGCGCTAAGTGTGCCGGCTGGTTTCGGGCCCAAGGTGGCGCTGGCGGTCTTCAACCTGGGACCCGAACCTCAAAAGTACGCGATTACGGCGAAGATGCTGGGCATCGAGAGCGGCCGCGAGTTTCTGGCCATGGAGTGGTGGCAATACCGATGGCTGGGCCGCTTCCGGGGAGACTTTGAGGTTGAAGTGCCCGCCGGCGACGTGGCCATGATCCATGCTCAACCTCGGCAGGAGTACCCCTCGCTGTTATCGGTCTCTCACCATTTCACGGGTGGGTATATTGTTGAGAACGTCGAGTTTGATCCTTCCTCAGGGATCATGAAGGGGGTTCTCGCCACGAAGCCCGGCCTGCGCCTAGTGCTATTTGGCACAGGGGCCGGGGGATGGAAATTGGCGTCCCGCGAAACCTACCACTCGGCGGAGAATTCATGGGGCGGGTGGCAGAGTGAGGTGGCTACTACCGGCCCTCGGACTCCCTTTGCTCTTCAGTTTCAGAGGCAAGGATGAGGAGCCCACGTGTTGGGACCTTCCAGGTTGGGGCCAGATAACCTCACCATCCCCCGCCCCATCTAACTCTGGACCGTGCATTTACCGGTCCTGCTTGCGTGTGTCACCTTCCTCTGTCACCATAACCTACACATGAAGTGGATTGAATCACCCTTTCACGCCGACGACGCCCAGCGCCTGGGGGGCGAGCTCGGGCTTTCGCCTTTGGTAGCGCGCTTGCTCGCGCAGCGAGGGATTACTGAACCCGACGCGGCGCAAGCGTTTCTTCACCCCAGCCTCGCGCACCTCCACTCGCCGGAGCGCATGGCGGGAATGCCAGATGCCGTGGCCCGCCTGCGTCAGGCTCTCGTGCAGCGCGAAAAAATCCTGATTTACGGCGACTACGACGTGGATGGCACCATGGCGGTGGTGGTGCTGCTTACTGCTCTGCGCATCTTGGGTGCGCAAGTCGAGGCTTATGTCCCGCATCGGCTCACCGATGGGTATGGTATGCGCGTGCCGGTCATTGAGGAATCTGCAGCCAACGGCTTTCGCGTGGTAATTAGCGTGGACACGGGAATTCGCGAGCATGCCGTGCTGGAACGGGCGCGCGAACTGGGCGTGGATTGCATTGTGACCGATCATCACCTCCCCGACGGCCACCTGCCTCCAGCGTGCGCCATTCTAAACCCCCGCCGGCCGGACTGCGCCTACCCGGAAAAATCCTTGGCGGGTGTGGGTGTGGCCTTTAAGTTGGCGCAGGCGCTGCTGGGCGAGCGGCTGACCCCACGGCTGCTTCAGTCCTTCTTGAAAGTGGTGGCTATCGGCACGATTGCCGATGTGGTTCCTTTGCTAGGAGAGAATCGCGTAATAGCCCGCTTTGGCCTGGAGGGTTTGCGCCAGCCGGCGCAATCCGGATTAGCCGCGTTGATCGAGCTGGCGGGCTTGGCGGGCCGGGAGATCAGTGCAGGGGACGTGGGTTTTCGCTTGGCGCCGCGCTTGAACGCCGCCGGGCGTATGGAAAACGCTCGCGACGTCATTGACCTTTTCACGCTGCAGGACGCGGCGCGTACGCGCGAAATTGCCGAAAGACTGGAGCGATTAAATCGAGAGCGGCAGCGGGTGGAGGAAGAAATCCTCCGTACGATCTTGACGCAGTTGGAGAAGAAGAGCGGGCTTACTGGGCAATATACTTTGGTGCTCGCGGGGGAGGGATGGCACCGCGGCGTGATCGGCATTGTGGCGCAGCGAGTAGCAGAGCGCTATCATCGTCCGGCCCTGGTAATTGGCATTGAAGACGGTATCGGCGTGGGTTCGGGACGTTCCATCAAGCGCTTTCACCTGCTTGACGCGCTGACGTCGGTCGGGGACCTATTCCAGCGCTTTGGCGGACACGCGCAGGCCGCAGGGTTTGCCTTGGCGGTGGAGCGCATCCCCGAATTGACGCAAAGGTTTGAAGAGTATGCGCACCAGGTTCTAACCAGCGCGGATTTGGAACCCGTCTTGCCAGTCGATGCGATGGTGGATTTGGCCGAAGTGGACTGGCCGCTTTTGCACGAACTCCGGCAATTAGAGCCCTTCGGGATGGGAAACCCTACGCCCGTATTGGGCGCGTGCGGTGTTCGGGTGCTCGCCACACCACGCATCCTGCAAGAGAAGCATCTAAAATTGAAGGTGGGAAATGGTACCCGCGGGCTCGATGCGCTCGGCTGGGGCTGGGCGGTGCGAGCGCCGTCGTTGGACGCCGGCCAGCAGGTCAGTATGGCCTTTACGGTTGAGGAGAATAACTACCAGGGTATGGCCAGCCTGCAATTGATTGTTAAAGATCTGGTTACGTAAGATTGCGGAAAGCGGCAGCGAGCTGCCGCGGAGCAAAGCTGTCGCACGGGAGGGTAAGTCCGCTGCGACGTCGCGCCAAATCAATGAGCGCGCCGAAACGGGGAGTACGTGGCAACCCGAGGAATAGGTTTAGGCCGGATGCGCCGTCAGAGGTGGCTGACCGGCATCGTGATCGGTGGCATTTCGATAACGGCATTGGCCGTCGGCATTGCGTACTGGACCGGCACGAGTCACCAGACCGCGCCTGGGCGCCTTCCTCCCAGCCCCGCTCCCGATGTCCAACAGCAGCGTTCTGGTTTTACCTTCACACGTTCAGACAAAGGCCGCGCCGTATTTACCGTCCACGCCGCTAAAGCCGTTTCCTACGCCAAAAGCAAGGCCACTGAGCTGGATGATGTCCTCGTGGAGGTCTTCGGCTCCAAAGGTGATCGTGGCGACAGGTTGCGAACACGCACCTGCGAGTACAACTCCCAAACCGGTGATTTTCTCAGTCCCGGGCTCGTGGAGATCGAGTTAAGCGGGCGCTCCCGCGACATTCCTGGGGCCGGCGCGCGCGGCAAGCAAAGAATGTACATCCAGACCTCCAAAGTTGCATACAACCAGGGCGACGAATTGGCTGAAACCGACGAGCCCGTCAAGTTTCACATGGGGCCCGCCTCCGGGACCGCCGTTGGCATGATTTACGCCACCACTGACGGCTGGTTGGAACTAAAGCACGACATCGTCGTGGATCTGCCGCAGGGAACGGAGAAAGCTCCGAGGCCGCCCATTCACTTGACGGCTTCCGCCCTGCGTTACGACAAAGAGGGCGGGATGGTGGCCTTGACCGGGCCTGTGGAGGTCACCCAAGCGATGCGCCGGGCCTCCTCGGATAACGCTAACATCACCCTTGACGACCGCAACCGGGTTTCGCAAGTCAACCTGGAAGGGCACGCGAAGGCTTTCGATTCCAACCCTCTCCGCAGCGTCGAGCTCCACGCCGAAACCGTGCAAGGGCGGTTTGCGCCGGACACGGGCGAACTGCGCCATATTGTGGCACTCCGTCACGTCATGGGCGAATCGAAGAGCAAGGGAAGCACCAGCCATCTGACCTCCCAGCAATTTGACCTGGACTTGAAAGGTAAACACTCGCAGCCACTTCAGGGGATGGCGGCAGGAGACGTCCACATCAGCCTGGAATCTCAGCCCGTATTAAACCTCCCGGAAGCGGCCACGGCGCCAAAAGGTCCGGAGAAGAAGACCCTGGCGGCGGCCGCAGTTCGATTTACATTTCGGCCCGACACCCATGGGCTGAAGGATGCTGAAACTGCCGGTCGCGGGTCGCTTGTGGTATCGCCGCCCGACGTGAAGACGGGAGAGAAGGTCGTCACCGCCGGGCAGTTCTTCATGAAATTCGACAGCCGTAGCCGGATAGAGTCGCTGCGCGGAACGGCGCCGACGCAGGTTCTTTTCCGTCCGGCAGCCAATGCGCCCCCGGGAACTCCCACGCAACAGACCCAGGCCGATCATCTGGATGCAGTCTTTGAGGCCGGCCGGCAAACCTTAGGCGAGGTCCGGCAGACTGGGGACTTCCGTTACCGCGATGGGGACCGCCAAGCCAGTGCTGACGAGGCGCACTATGACGGACAAAAGCAAACCATGCTCTTACTCGGCAAGCCGCAGGTGTGGGATGCTAACAGCCGGGTTAAATGCCGGCAAATAGCGATCGACATGCGCACCAGCACCTATGTCGGCGAAGGGCACGTGCAAGCTGTCCACCTGGCAAGCCCCGTTGCGGGCGCCTCCCCCACTCCCAATCCGGGTTTGCCCACTAACGTGCTTGCCGACAAGATGGTGGCGCAGCGGCAAACCCAGACCATTCATTACGAAGGCAACGTCCGGGCCTGGCAAGGGTCAGATGTCGTGGAATCGACGGCGCTGGATGTTTTTCGAACCGAGAGGCGATTGAGCTCCGGTTCACAGGTCCAAACCAGCTACCTGCAACCTGCCCCGAATTCCGGTGGGCAAAAAGCCAATGGTCCTTCCAGCGCAGGATCGCGCCCGGTGACCGTGCGTGCTGACCTGCTGGAGTATTTCGATGAAGGCCGACGAGCTCGCTATCGTGGGAATGTGCATCTGGTTACAGAAGACACCACCCTGCAGTCGGACCGGATGGACGTGTATTTCGCCCAGGGAGACTTTGTGGAGGGTTCAGAAGTCGACCACGCCGAGGCCCAAGGCCATGTGAAGGTCACGCAACCCGGGCGTGTTGGGTCCGGTGACCAAGCGGAGTATTTCGCGGGGCCCGGGAAAATTGTCCTTACTGGCGGCCCACCCACCCTGGTCGATGAGAAGAAGGGCTCTACGACAGGCCAGCGTTTGACATTCTTTATACGCGATGATAGGCTTTTTGTTGATGGAGGTGACCAGTCGCCATCATTATCCAAGCACCGCGTCGCACCATGAGCGGCCATGCAGATTCTCTCCACAGCCGATCTAACGAAGTCTTATAAGGGCCGGAAGGTTGTTGATGACATTAACCTTAGAATTGCTCAAGGCGAAGTGGTGGGCTTGCTGGGACCCAATGGGGCAGGCAAAACCACGACATTTTATATCATCGTAGGCCTGACCAGGCCAGACGCGGGTCAGGTCCTTCTCGACGGGGTGGACATTACCAACTATCCCATGTACCTCCGGGCGAGAGAAGGCATCAGCTACCTCCCACAAGAGCCCTCCATTTTCCGCAAACTTACAGTGGAAGAGAATATAATGGCGGTGCTGGAGACTCGGCCGTTGACGGGGGACCGTCGGCGGGCCCGGTTGGAAGAGTTGATTGAAGACTTGGGCCTTCAGCAGGTGCGCCGGAGTTACGGTTACCTGCTTTCGGGAGGAGAGAGGCGGCGGGTGGAAATAGCCCGATCGCTGGTCATTTCGCCTTCCTTCATTCTTCTTGATGAACCGTTTTCCGGTATTGACCCATTGACGGTTCTGGATATTCAGAAGATCATAGTTCGTTTGAAGGATTCGGGCATTGGAGTGCTGGTGACGGACCACAACGTGCGCGAGACCTTGCAAGTGACGGATCGTGCCTACATCATTAATAATGGACGGATCTTTCGTGCTGGCTCACCGGAAGAGCTCGGCAACGATGCGGAAGTCAAAAGGGTTTACCTGGGCGACTCGTTTCGCCTGGCGATGTAAGGAAGCGCTCAGCGGTCAGGTATCAGCTCCCAGCTAGACCGGGCTGAAAGCTGATATCGGACCGCTGAATGCTCAAAAAGAACTATGGGTGGACCTTCTCCCAGAATCGGCTTGAACCTCAAGGTGGCGCAGAAGCAAATTCTGACGCCCGGATTGGTTCAGATGGTCAGCGTTCTCGCGCTGAACAAGCTAGAACTGCGCGAGATGATCAACCAGGAGATGGTCTCCAATCCGGTACTGGAAGAAGTCGCCGAGGATGTGCCTTCCCTGGAAGAAGTAGCCAAGAAGACCGAGCCCGAGAAGACTGCGACCCCCTCCGCCGAGGTTCCGGCCCATAACGGCGACCGCCAGGATTCCTTCGAGGAAATCGACTTCGGGTCCTTCTTTGACGATTATCTCGACCCGGGTTATAAGTCTCCCGCCGCCGAAGTCATCGAGAAGCCCTCGTTTGAGAATTTCCTCTCACAGCCCACTTCGCTCTCCGACCACCTTGAATGGCAACTAAGCCTGTCAATCTGTACGGATGAAGTCCGGGAAGCCGGCCACTCCATTATCGGCAACCTGAATGAGGACGGCTACCTTACGGCGACGCTCGAAGAAATTGCCCAGTCCGGCAACCACCAGCTTGTGCACGTGGAAGAGGCGCTGACCCTGATTCAGATGTTTGACCCGCTCGGCGTGGCCGCCCGAGATGTTCGGGATTGCCTCCTCATCCAGTTGCGCACGCTCGCCCCTGACAACCCTTTAGCGCAGCAGATTGTGACCGAGCATTTGAAGCAGCTTCAAAACAAACAGTATCGCGAGATTGCACGCGCCCTCGACCGGCCGGTGAAGGCAGTTGAGCGCTGCGTGGAAATTATCCGCAAGCTCGATCCGCGCCCCGGCCAGCGCTATAACAATTCCCAAGCGCGCTTGATTGAGCCGGACGTGGCCTTTGTCCGCTCGGGCGACGGGTATCAGGTGGCTTTGAACGAAGACGGCCTTCCGCAGCTCCGCCTCAGCCATCATTACCGGCGCATGTTGGATGAGGGTGGCACCACGCGCGAAGTGCGCAACTACGTCAAAGAACGCTTCACCTCGGCGATTCAACTCATCAAGAACATCGAGCAGCGCAAACAGACCATCATCCGCGTGTGCGAGTCGATTATCCGCCGCCAGAAGGAATTCCTCGACCGCGGGCTCGACCAACTGCGGCCCATGATGATTAAGGAAGTGGCGGAAGAAGTGGGCGTGCACCCCTCCACCGTCAGCCGCGCTGTGGCCAATAAGTATGCGCACACTCCCCAGGGCGTATATGAATTGCGCTATTTCTTCTCGGAATCCGTGCAAGGGCCGGCGGGCGGACTGACCTCCTTGATCAATCTCAAACGCTTGGTGAAGAAGATGATCGAGGAAGAAGAACCCTTGCATCCCCTCACCGATGAGCAGATTACCCATCGCCTGCGCGATGTGGGCTACTGTGTGACGCGCCGCACCGTGGCCAAGTACCGCGAAGACATGCGCATTCCCAGTACCCACCAGCGCAGGGTCAAAGCGTAAGAGCCGGAAAACGGGGTTCGAAATTCGGAATACTGATTACGGCAAACGGGAACAGGGTCGCTCCTGTGACGCACTTAAACCAAGCGATAACCGCGCCCTTCCATTTTAGTCAAAGCAAAAACCTCAGGTACAAATCAATTCTCTCCCGGGTGCGCGTTCCGTCTCACGAGGTCCGTGACCGGAATTTCGTGCCTGGCATCCCGAAACAACGGAGGTGGTGTTATGCACATTGATTTCACGGGCCGGCAAGTGGAAATCAGCCCTGATCTGCGACGCTACACCGAGGAACGTCTGCGCAAGATCGTTCGCCTGCTGGGCGAGCAGTTTGGGCTGCACGTCATCCTTACCGCTGAGAAGCACCGGCGCATCGCCGAGCTCACCCTGAAGTTCCGCCATCACACCGTGGTGGGGATCGAGGAGACCAGCGACCTGCGGACCTCCGTCAACGGCGCTGTGGAAAAGCTTGAGCGCCAGGCGGTGCGCCTGCTGGAGCGCCGCCGCACCACCAAGCGCCGCCCCAAGCCCACCTCCGCCGTCCTGCTGAACGTTCTGGGCGAGGGCGCCGCGGACCACGAGGATCACCGCATTGTCCATTCCGAACGCCTTCCTCTGAAGCCCATGAGCGTGGCCGAAGCCATTGACGCGCTTGACCGCTCGCGCGCCGGCGCCGTCGTTTTCCGCAACCCTGACAGCGAGCGCGTCAACGTCATATACAATCGCCCCGACGGCCACTTGGGGCTGATTGAGCCTGAACCTTAAGTGCAGTGGATGGTTGCTAGTGGTTAGTGGCTAGCCCGCACACCTCTCCACGATTTTGGAAGGGGCGGGGCTTCACAGACCGCGCAAAAACACAGGGGCGCTCTGGGCATCTGATCTCCGCCGGGGAACTACTCAAGAGCCAGGGGCAACATCCCCGGAAAACGCACGCGCCAGCGGGTCCGACAGTGTAAGGGTCGATCCCCGTTGCCGCCCCGTACTCCAGCCCTGGTCAGCGCGCTGCTCCTTGCGGCGCCCCGTGTGTTGAGGCCACTTCTCGATAGGTAAACTTCTTCTCGACCCCTTCAAACGGTTTGCCATCCACTTCCACGTAGGGGTAGATAAAGTAATTCAGCGGTTCGCCGGCCTGCTTTGGCTGGAGCGCCAAGTCGCGCCCCATGGTGAACTGCACGCGGTTGGCGTCCAAGGCCCCAAAGAAGTAGTCGTGCTTTTTGGGATCCTTCCACGCCTCGGAAATATCCACGGGCACCCAGCCCACGCCGTCCACGTAGTACTCCGCCCAGCAGTGGTAGCCGGGAATGGTGCCATCGCTTCCGGTGGGCACGGGGAAGCCGATCTCGAAGCGCGCCGGGATGCCCTCTGCCCGCGCCATCGAGATGAACAGAGAGTGGAAGTCCGTGCAGTTGCCGTGTTTCGCATCGCATACCCAAAGCGAATCGCCGCGCCCCCAGCCTGTGCCCGACTTGTCGTAGCGCACCGTTTGGAAGACATATTCATAGAGCGCGCGGGCTTTTTCCACAGTGCCTTGCTTGCCGCGCGTATTCTCATCCGCCAACTCCTTCATCCGGCCATCGATGGGAACCAGCCGGTCAGGACGCAGGTACGCCGCCAGGTTTTTGGGGGCGGACTCACTTCCGCGGCGGGCCTTCATGAGGCTGGCAAAATCTCCCCGGGAGTATTCCCTGCGCGTCACCTGGTATTCCACCGTGAACTCCGCGGGCGCGGCCAGGGGGTGCGCCATCTCCGCGTAAAGCATGTGATTGCCGAATGACGTTTCGCGCGTCTCGCGCAGGTGAACTGGCCCGGTCATCTTCTTGACGCTCACTGTCTGGTTCGCATCCGACGTGGCACAGGGGATCCACACGCGAACCTGCGCAGCGCCGGCCGGAAGGTCTTTGAGAGTTACCTGATACGTGAACAGAAACGTCCGCGCAGGCGGCGAGAACTCTCCCGGCCGCCACCCCGCCAGGGGCGGCACGATCACAGCCAGGGCGCACAAAAGCATCAGCATCGGCTTGGGCTTCATGGTCTCCTCCGAATGTATTAGGTTGTGGGTACGCGGGGCAATCGGCACGCGATCGGAGGCGTCACGCTCAGGTGAAGCCGCTGCGGAAGGTGGCGAAGTCGTATAAGTTGGATTTCATTTTCAAGCCCTACACTGGGGACGAACGCTCCATTCTTGGCCGGTTCCACTCACCTTGTCAAGGCGACGGTGTGGGAGGCGTTACTCCGTGACCTCGGAGTGTGTGGTGAAATTGGCCCGAACAGGGAAGCGCGGGGGGGGGGAGGCAGGGGTTCATCGAGTATTCCGACACAAAGTCCGTCGCGAAAATGCAATTTGGGTCAATCTAGCTCTCGGTAGGTGCGTTTTGTCGCCCAACCAGGCTTCAACTATGCAGAAATGTCCGTTTTGAAACTGACAATTTGTCATGCATGTCTTTGTTTTCATACATATCCCCGGATCGACCTTCATTTTTATTCTTTTTGACTGCGAAGCCTCGCCGAGGGTGACTTTTTGTTGGTTTAGGGAGTGCCGAACGCGGCACAGGGAGCGGGAGTGGGAAACTTTCCGGCTGGCCATAATCATAGCCCTTCGCCTCAGGGCCTGTCTTTCCTCTTCCAGTATGCACACATGGCTAGCCTTTGTCAAGCGAAAAAGAACAGCGGGCTGGCCACCTTCACGCAACTAACGGAGCCGAAACAAGTTCGCTTGCGCTACGGCTCACGATTTCGCCCCGTCAGGGCTTCGTCAGCGGGATTACCCCCGCCCACGCTTGCCCTGGCACATCCAGAGGAAGCTGGAGTGCGCTACCTCCGCGTTACCCCGCTGTGCGTTTTGGACAGTTTGTCCAATTCCCACCTGCCAATTCCCGCCTGCTTGACCGTTGCCCCACAGGCCATTATCATCGAGACCGCAATTTATCCCAGTGCTCTATATTCAGGATTTATGGAGAATGAATTGGACTTAAACGGACTTTTGCAAATCTCAAAACCGCAATTCGTTCCACCTCTCCACCCGACGTTCACGCCCGCGGCCTTATGCAATCGGAATTTTCAGGAGTTAGTCCGGAGTTCGGGCCGGGCGGTGCCGCTGGTCATCGGCATCGAACGCGGCGACCATTCGATTTCGGTGTATCGGACGCAGTGTTTGGATGAGGGTTCGGAATCAGCCGGCTTGAACCTCTTCATTGCGGAGCGCCTGGTCAAGATGCTGCTTTGGCAAAAAGGCGGATGGCGCGTCATCGTGGGTGGGCCGCCGCCGGTGGGCGAGCACATCCGGCGGGTCTACTCGTCAAACGGCCCGCGGGCGTTTGACGCAGATTTTATGGGGGGCGTATACGAACATCCGTTTACGGTGGAAATCACCGAGGCTGGTAAAGTTCCCGCGGCAAGTGAGGGTGCCATGCGGCTGGGCGGGCACTTAAGCGGTTGCCGCATCGGCTTTGATCTGGGCGCAAGCGACCGCAAGGTTGCCGCGGTCAAGGATGGCGAGGCCGTCTATACGGAAGAGGTGGTTTGGGACCCTCGGCACGCCACTGACCCGAGCTATCACTTCGAGGAAATTAACACGGCGCTGAAGACTGCGGCTCAGCATTTGCCGCGAGTGGACGCCGTGGGAGGAAGCGCCGCGGGGGTGTATATCAACAACCAGCCGCGAGTGGGCTCGCTTTATCGCGGGGTTCCAAAGGAACTGTTTGATACGCGAATTCGCAACCTCTTTGTGGATTTGCAAAAGGCCTGGGGCGGGATTCCGTTTGCCGTCGTAAACGACGGGGAAGTGACGGCGCTGGCGGGCGCCCTGTCGTTGCGTGACGCGGCGGTCGTCGGCATGGCGTTGGGATCGAGCGAAGCGGGCGGGTACGTGACGCCCACCGGCGAGCTCACCACCTGGCTAAACGAACTGGCGTTTTGCCCTGTCGATATGGACCCGCAGGCTCCCGTAGATGAGTGGTCGGGTGACCGGGGTGTGGGGGGCAATTATTTTTCGCAGCAAGCCGTTTTCCGGCTGGCGCCCCTGGCAGGCATTACCCTTGACCCCGCATTGGGCCCTGCCGAAAAACTCAAGTCGGTTCAGGAGTTGCTGCACCGCGGCGACGAAAAGGCGAAGCTGATCTTTGAAGCCATCGGCTGCTACGCGGGCTACGGCGTGGCGCACTACGCTGACTTCTACGAATTGCGGCATGTGCTTATCCTCGGGCGCGTCACTTCCGGCGAGGGCGGTGAGATCATTCTGGCGCGCGCGCAAGAAGTACTCAAGAAGGAATTTCCGGCACTGGCAGCGAAGGTGGCGCTGCACCTGCCTGACGAATCCACGCGCCGTGTGGGTCAGGCAGTGGCCGCAGCAAGCTTGCCGGTTATCGAGTAGGGATAGGGGTTGGGAGGCAGAGTGCGCTTGGAAAACCGAAGGGCTTGTGCCAAAGACTGCGCAGTAATGTAGCGCCCGGGATCATCGTTAGCGCTTGGCGCCGGCAGACGCGGCGCGATCCGGCTACCGAGAGTAAATTCAGAGTTCAGTTTACCGGCCGAATTTGCCCACCAGGCTGGCAAGGCATTTCTCCAGCAACTCGCGCAGTTCGGTCTGGTCTTCCCAGAAAATCGTGGGCACATCGCCGACGTCAAAGGGAAGTTCTGTTCCTTTCCTGGCGGTCAGGATGACGTCCTTGCCCAGGGCGCGCGCGAAGCCGATTTCGTAAAAGACATTGGGGCTCCATTCACTGATGTCGGCAATCACAAACGCGCTGCGGCGGATACCGGCCTCGACGCGGGGGATGATGCGTTCCAAGGAAGCTGATTCGTCAGTCCGCTCGGCGTCGAATTCGAAGCGCCGGCATACGTCGCGGTAAGACGCAAAGACGTCGCGAAACTCCCTCTTAAACGACATAATGGTGAAAACGCTCCGCGGGGTCACCAGGCGAACAGCAAGATCCACGACCTGCTTGGCGTAGTTGGCCATGTCGGCAGAGAGCTGATTCAGCGTCTCGTACTCCTCCGCCGCGGGGGGGAAATTTTCACGAAGTCGCGCCACCTCCTGATAGTAGATCGTCTCGCCCGCGCCACCAAAGAGAGGGATCCCCAGGATGGGCTTGCGCGCGTAAAAGGCCCAATTCTTGGCCCAGAAGGTACCCTCGCCTCCTGCCACAAAAATCGTCGCGCCGGCCAGCTCGATCTGCTCGGGAATCCGCAACTCCGGGTGATTCATCTGCCAATCTTCCAGGGCCGAGGCGCGCACCCTGCCAATGCTGTGGACCGGCTCAGCGCTTCGCTGGCAATAACTTATAATCATGGCATCGGGATCTCCCCCGTGGCCGGCCAGCCATTCCTGCGCCGAGCTCGCGACCTCCTTGTCCAGGAGGCTCCGGCATCCATTGAGAAGGACATGACCCTGCTTGACGATCTCGCGCCCCAGAGCCACGGCAAATTCATGGCAGCGCGGCAATTCCCGCGGCACGATGCGGAGTGATCCCCCTACGAAAATGCGCATAACTCTTGCCCTCTCCGAAATTTCAAGGCAGCAACACCTCGGGCATTCACCCGAACCGATCCTTGTTTCTCAATCTCCCTCATCGAGGGTGTTGAGCTTGTCCAAAATTGCATCATAAGCCTTCCAATGCCGGGAAACGGGCCAATAAACCTCCACCTTGTTGATTCGGGTGGCGTTCATCAGGCCCACATGGGCCAAGTATGGAGAGCTCCCAAACCCTGTACCATTGCTCATCAGGGCATATCGGACAATCGTCTCCCCCTTTTGATTCTCAGCGGTGACCTTAATGGTGCAACCGACCCCAAAATAGTTGGTCTTCTTGCCGTGCAAGCGTATCTCCACCCAGCTATTGCTAATGTTACTATGATTGATAAGAAAACGATTCACCCAGCGGTCCGCAGGCCACATTCCACCCAGGCTCGAATAGATGTCCTCCTTCCCGTCCCCATTAAAGTCGAAGAAGACAATTCCATGCCCTTTCTGGATTGTCCCGAATCCTTCAAGCATGGAAATGTTTTGGGTGCGCAAGACACAGTTCGTTCCCTCGGATTGCCCCAAGTACATGAGTTTGGGGAGAATGAACCAGCTTTCCGGGTCGCCGGTGCCAAGATAGAAGTCAAAGCATCCATCATTGTTAATGTCGCCGAACGAGGCCCCCATGGCGCCAATGGGGATCTCAAAAAACTCATCGTGTTCCTCAAACTTGCCCTGCGCGGTTTGCACGTAGAGGGTGCTGTGATTGGATTGATTCTTATCCAAGTCTTCGCCGAAGACAGCCATCTGCGTGGCGGTCCGGGCGTCGCCGGTGCCGACCTGAAGGATATCCAATCGCCCATCGTGATTAACATCGAGAAACGCCGCCGTAAAGCCACATCGCGCGGGGGGAATGGCGTCAGTCTTTTCGAATCGTTGGCCTTCGACGTTCTTGAGGAGAACACTGGAGTCTCGAGAGGGGCTGGAAAGGAAAAGGTCGGGATACCCGTCGGAGTTATAGTCACCAAAAGCGGCACCCACGTAGCTCCGGTCCTTGAGCATATCGGCGAGGCCATACTCGGCCGTGCGATCCACAAAGTGGCCGTGGTCGTTGATGAACAGCTTGGAGTCCATGGCCGGCCTGGCAAGCAAGCTGGAGGCGAAGGGGACTTTCATGCTCCACTGCGCGAGAAACAGATCCAGATAACCATCGTTGTTCACATCCGCCCAAGCCGAGACCCAAGTGGCGGCAATTTCATCGTCCGTCATTCCGTCGATCAGTCCGGAGGACGCGGTTACATCGGTAAACGTCCCATTCTGATTATTATGAAAAAGCTGGAAGCGGCCGAGAGGACGTGCGACAAAGAGGTCCGGCCAGCCATCGTTGTCATAATCCGCCGCAGTGATGATAAAAGGTTGCTTGACCCCGGCCAACCCAGCCTTTGCAGTGACATCGACAAATCGAGCCCCGTGATCGTTCTCGTAGAATTTGAGACCTTCGAATTGGCTGCCGGTGATGATATCGAGATAACCGTCTTTGTCGAAGTCCTCCACCGCAACTCCCCGGCCTGTTCCATAGTTGTCCACGCCGAGGTCCTTCGCCTCGTCTGCAAAGGAAAGCGCGCTGTTTTCCTCCGCTGTGCGCCGCGCCCCATCCCCGTAGAATGTATCGATAAACTTGGACTGGATAAGGTACTTTGAGGGAACCTCCTGGGGAAAACCGTTGACCGTCATGTAAGAAAAATTCAGCAGCCACCGGTACAAATCGTTGTGAGAGTCGAATTGATCCAGCAGCCTCTCGAAAAGCTTCGCGGCGGCGCGTGAGTTCTCCGGCTGGTCATGGAACCGGACCAGCGGCAACGTGCACATTTGCTGAAGATCATGGGTGTGGGGCCCCGCGGCCCCCGCTTCTGGGGCTGTCCGCAATTTGGTGAGGCAATTTTGGGCTTCGGCGCCTCGCAGATAGGACATGGCCAACCAAAATAGTTTTGTCTCCGATTCCCCCTTTGCCTTGATGTCACTCTCGATGAGCGTCACTGCACCCGAAAAGTCCCCGAGGTGGTAAGCCATCTTTCCCGCTTCGAAGTCCCCCATGGGCTGCCGGGCAGCTTTCTCAAAGCCATAAATCCCCGTGTCCTCGTTGAGAGCCAGCTTTTGAATGTATTCAGTCCAATAGGAGAGGAAGAGAAAGAAATTCTTATTCTCATTCCATGTGGCGTAGCGTAATTGCGTGGCTATAAAACGGATGAACCCCCGATAACGGTGATAGAAAAGGGCGGCGTAAATCCCCAGCCCGGCCAGGAGGGCAAAAAGCGCAATCCGTGCGACCGTCTTTCTTGTCATCGCCAGTGTCCCTTGCAACCATCACTTCAATCCCAATTTCTTGCCCGCCACCAGCATGCTGATCGCCTCCTGGAGCCGGCGCATTTTCGTGGCCGGTTGTTTAGCAGACTCGATCCAACCAATGTACATTCGCCGGTAGGAGGGCGCAAGCGTCTCAAAAAACCTTGCCGCTACCGGCTGGCTCGAGAGCGCTTCCTGAATGTAAAGTGGAATTTCGGAGAGCGATGGACGGGGCGCATCACCGCTTCGCTCCGTGGGCGGCCGGTTTATTCCCGGGGGCATCAAGCGCCCATCCGTCTTAAGCTGCGCGAAGCGTTGGCGGTTGGCCGTAGACCATTTACTATCAAGCTTGCGCGGCGTGAATTTACGGGCATAACGCGCATCATCAAGGCGCCGAATGAGGCTATCGATCCATCCGAAACATAGCGCCTCATCAACAGCGTCCGCGTAATCGATCGAGGGCTTTCCGGTATGCTGTTTATAGAAAATCAGCCACACCTCAGATTCCTTGGCGTGGTTCTCCGCCAGCCATCTGCGCCACTGCTCAGGAGTCCCGGCCTCCACCGTCTTCAGGGGTTTCGCGGGCACAGTTCACTAGACCTCGGATTGAGCTATTTGGCTGCTGGGCTGCTTGGCCGGTGTGCATTGTCGCTGCCGTATCGGCGAATATCTGGAACGTCCATGATTTGGATCCCCTGCACCGGGTTTTCCACGGCATGAACCAACGCTCCAATCATCTGCTTGAGCGTCACCAGGCCTAATCGCTCGACAGCTCCACGCTTGCTGGGAAATAGCCCCATGATCCAGTAACCCGGCAGAATCAGATACGGCCAACGATGCTCCGGGCCAAGGACGTACCAGGGGCGGAGAATGGTGGCATTCAAATTGTTCGCTTGGATCGCCTCTTCCACTTCAACGCGCGGCTGAATGTAGGCGTGCATCATCGGTGCAGGATGGGCAACGCTGACATAGATAAGGTGACGCACTCCCGATTGCTTGGCTGCCGCCACCGCCGCCATTCCCGATTTGAAATCGACATCACGAAACTGGCGCCCCTTTCGAGGATTAGGCTTCGGCGTCCCCACGAGCTGCACGAGAGTATCAGAGGGCGGAACATTTCGCGCATAGGACTTCGCATCCAGCGCGTCTCCCAGAACCGAAGAGCACTCGGCGGCGAGCTTGTTTTCTGAGCCTGCACGCACCAAGGCCCGAATCTGATGCCCGCGCTTTAGGAGCGCAGGGATCAAGAACCGGCCCATGTAACCTGTGCCCCCGGTGATGAACACATTGGTCATGCGTAGCCCCCCGATAGGGTGATCCACCTTTCTCTTCCAGCCGCAAGAGATGCTGCGGCCAACTCTAAGATGGTCTGTAGTAGCGAATGCTTGGCTGCCGTACTCTGGCAATGGCGTGAGTATACAACGATTGTTCCCTAAAACTGAACGGCCAGTTTGGACTTCATCGTGCCGGACAATGCCTGCTTGCCCGGCAGTGGTGTCATTTGGAAGCGGCATGGGCGTCCCGCCCATGATCGGTCACGGCCAGGATGGCCGTGCCACGGCAAATGACACCACTACCTGCTTGCCCATTGCGGTCGACAAAGGTAGAATGGAAGGCGAGAATTAGTAATGCAACGCGTTGTCTATCTAGTGCTAACGGTCTTGATAATGCAGCTTTCCGGGCTGAGGGCGATGTGTGTCCCCACCAGCCCAACAACGCATGGGTGCTGCCCCGCCAACAGTAAGACCACGCTGCCCAGTTCATCCTCGATTCCGGATTGTTGCCTGACTTCCCTCCTAAACTACCAAGGGTCCATCACCGAGGCCTGCAGCGCCAACCGCCCGTCCGAGTACACGGCGCAATTTGCGGCGGTTTCCGCGCCCGCGGTTAGCTCATTGGTTGGAACCAGCAGGCTCGCTCCACAATTTGCGCTATCTACGAATTCCCCCCCATTAAGTCCTCTTGCGCAATCCTGCACACTCTTGATCTGAACCCTCCTGTTCCGCGAGGGCCCGCTCCGGGTGGTTAACGCCCGATGTTTGATGTTGGTGAGTTGGTGTCCCCTCGCTCTAACCCCTTGCACCTATTTCTAAGCGCGGGTTTAAAAGGGTAGTTTCCGCCACGTCGTGGCTAGGTCCCTTTAATTTCTCGAGTTTCCTCTCCGCCCGGCCGATAGCATGCGGCTTCGGCGGACTTTAGCGAGGGTTCATTATGCTTCGGCATACATCTTTTCTAGTGGTGACATTCATCGGATTAGCCTTCCCCGTTTGGGCGCTTTGCCAGTCAACTTACCGGCCTAAAGCGGAGGCGGAGCCACCGCTGAGCCTGGCCAAGCTGGTGCAGGAGGCCACGGACAGCAATCCGGAGATCCTGGCGGCGCGAGGAATTGTCGAGGCCAAACGCGCCCGCATTCCGCAGGCAGGTGCCTGGCCTGATCCCACGGTCTCCCTCAGCTATGGAGGAAACCTCCTGCCGCCGTTCACCGTGATGAGGGCCGATCCCTCCAGCGTGCGTCAAGTGATGGCGGAGCAGACGATTCCCTATCCCGGCAAGACACGCCTGCGTACGGAGGTCGCTTCCCGCGAGGCCAACGCGGAGCAACTTGGCTATGAGGCCACGGTGCGCCGCGTGGCCGCCGAAGTGAAGCATGCGTATTTCGACCTTGCCTATGTCCATCAGAGCCTGGCCATCGTGCAAAAGGACCGGGAAGCGCTGAGGGGCTTCGAAAAGGTTACGGAGATCCGCTATTCCGTGGGCAAGGCGGCGCAACAGGATGTCTTGCGGGCGCAACTCGAACTCACTCGGCTTTCTCAACGCGAGACGTTGCTTGACCAGCGGCGGCGCACGCTGGAGGCGCAGCTCAACACCTTGCGCAACGTGCCCATAGATTCTCCGTTGGGCGTGCCGGCCGAGGTCCAGCCCAGCACTTTGAATTACTCGCAGGAGCAAATTCTAAACGCTGCCGAGGCGAACTATCCCGTGCTCAAACAACGCCGGACCATGGTGGACCAGAGCCGGCTTTCGGTGGATTTGGCCCGCAAGGAGGTTCGCCCGGACTTCAGCGTCGGATACGCCTACATGCAGCGCGATGCCCTGCCGGATATGTACGGCATTACGCTCTCCACCTCTCTTCCCATCTTTCATCGCCGCAAACAAGACAAGGCCATTGTCGAAGCGGCGGCGAACCTGGAATCCGCCCGGCAAATGGAAGCCAATGAACTCACCGTGATTCGCTATCAGGTGCAGCAGGATTTTCTGGAAGTCCAGTCCACCGAGCAACTCCTGAAACTCTATTCGCAAGGCGTCGCGCCGCAATCGTCGTTGACGCTCGAATCATCCATCACCAGCTATGAAACCGGTGGGGTGGACTTTCTAAACGTCATCAGCAACTTTCAGGCGGTCATTGACGCTGAACTGGATTACCAAATGCAGGTCTCGAATCATGAAAAAGCGCTTGCACGCCTGGAAGAAGTAACCGGATTGAATTTGATCCAACAAGGAGATGTTCACCATGAGTAAGAACAGATACAGGAGCATTGCCACTATCGCTGCTTTGGCGGCCTTCGTTGCGGCCCCTTTGCAGGGCAGCGAACGCCACCACGCCGTGCTGGGCCAATCCGCTGTATTTCTTATATCTGCACGAAGGACGAACGCCGCGGATCAGGCGCCCGGCGGCGGAAAGCTTCTCTTTTACCAGGACCCCATGCATCCCTGGTATCACTCTGACAAGCCGGGCGTTGCGCCGGACTGCGGCATGAAGTTGGTGGCGATCTATGCTCCCGCGGCGGCGGATCAAACGAAGCCGGGCGAACGCAAGATTCTCTATTACCAGGATGCCATGAACCCCTCGTATCGCTCGGACAAACCCGGGTTCGCCCCGGACGGCATGAAGCTCGTTCCGGTCTATGCCTCTGAAACGCCGGCCGCGGCGCTTCCGCCCGGAGGGGTCGAGATCAGTTCCGCGCGCCAGCAAATGATGGGGGTCGCCACAGCCAAGGCGGAATACCGCGCGCTCGACCAAAGCATCCGGTCAGTCGGCCGGGTAGCGATGGACGAGACGCGCCTGGTACACGTCCACGTGAGAACCAGTGGGTGGATCAAAAAGGTCTTCGTCGATTACACGTGGCAGCAAGTGAAGCAAGGCGATCCGCTATTCACATATTACAGCCCCGACTTGCTGGCCACGGAGCAGGAATACCTGCTGGCGCTGAAGGCTCGCGACTCGTTAGCCAAAAGTTCATTTCCGGAAATCGCCAAGGCGGGCGCCTCTCTGTGGGAAGCTGCGCGGCGGCGGCTGGAACTCTGGGATTTGACCGAGGGGGAGATTCACGAGATCGAGCAATCGGGCAAGCCGAACCACGACATCACCATCTATTCACCGGCCACCGGGTATGTGGTGGATCGCAAGGCCTTCCCCAATCAATACGTCAGCCCGGAAATGGATATCTACCAGCTCGCGGACCTCAGCTCGATTTGGGCAGAGGGTGAAATCTACGAATCTGACGCGCCCTCGGTTAGCCTGGGGCAGTCCGCCGTCCTCACTACGGAGGCTCTGCCGAACACTGCTTTGCGCGGAAGGCTCACCTTCATCTCCCCTATTGTCAAACCGGATACACGAACCATAACCGTCCGCATGGAATTTGCCAACCCGGACTTGAAGCTGAAGCCTGGGATGTTCGTAAACGTGGAACTCCATCGTGGCCTGGGGATGCGGCTTACAGTACCCGTTGACGCGGTGCTGGATTCGGGCGCGCATCAACGCGTCTTCGTCGATCGCGGGAAGGGCGTCTTTGAACCGCGCACCGTGACGGTGGGCACGCGCACGGGGGAATACGCTGTGATCCTCAGCGGCCTACGTGCCGGTGAGCTGGTGGTGACCCGCGCGAACTTCCTGATCGATTCGGAAAGCAATCTCCGTCAGTCGGTGGAAGGAATGTCAAAGTGATTCGTAAAATTATCGATTTCTCGGCAAGAAACAAATTCCTGGTCCTCCTGGTCGTGGGTGTAGCGGTGGCCGCCGGGTGGTGGTCGCTCAAGAACGTGCCCTTGGACGCGATCCCCGACCTCTCCGATACCCAGGTCATCATCTACTCGCGCTGGGACCGCAGCCCCGACATCATGGAAGATCAAGTCACGTACCCGATTATTACGGCTCTCCTGGGCGCACCGCACGTGAAGGACATTCGGGGATTTTCCGACTTTGGCTACTCCTACGTTTACATCATCTTTGATGAAGGTACGGATATCTATTGGGCGCGGTCGCGCGCGCTGGAATATCTCTCCAAAATCACTCCTCGTCTTCCCTCCGGCGTGCAGACGGAACTGGGGCCTGATGCCACTTCCATCGGCTGGGTATTCCAGTACGCGTTGGTAGACACAACCGGGCGTCAAACCCCGGACGCGCTGCGTTCGTATCAAGACTGGTACTTGCGCTATTACCTGGAAAGCGTTCCGGGGGTAGCGGAAGTGGCTCCCATCGGGGGATTGGTGCGGCAATACCAGATTCAAGTCGATCCCAACCAGCTCGCTGCATACAAGATTCCGCTGATGAAGGTTGTGGAGGCCGTGCGCAAGAGTAACAACGACGTTGGCGGGCGACTGGTGGAGATCGCCAGCCGCGAGTACATGGTGCGCGGCCGGGGATACGTGCGCTCGCTTGACGACCTGCGGAAGATTGTGGTGGGCGGCGATCCACGCTCGGGCGTACCCATTACCGTGAAGGACATCGGCCAGGTCACCCTGGGGCCCGATCTTCGCCGCGGGATTGCCGACCTCGACGGTAAAGGCGATGTGGTGGGTGGCGTGGTCATCATGCGTTCCGGGGAAAACGCGCTTCACGTCATCGGCCGTGTGAAAGCCCAAATGGATCAGATCCAGTCTTCGCTTCCTCCTGGTGTGAAGATAGTTTCCACATACGACCGGTCGGAGCTGATTCTGCGGTCAATAGACACCCTCAAGCACACTCTCTTTGAGGAAATCGTGATTGTCAGTCTGGTGATTCTGATTTTTCTTTGGCACATTCCCAGCGCTCTGATCCCGATTTTGACCATACCCATCACGGTCCTGATTTCGTTCATTCCCATGAAAGCCGTCGGAGTGACTTCCAACATCATGTCGCTCGGCGGAATCGCCATTGCCATCGGCGCCATGGTGGACGCAGCCATTGTCGTGGTCGAGCAAACCCACAAGAAGCTGGAGATTTGGGAAGCTGAGGGCCGCCGGCGCGATTACCACGCCGTGGTGATTGAAGCCATTCAGGAGGTTGCTCCGGCCAGCTTCTTTTCACTCCTGGTCATTGCGGTTTCATTCATGCCCATCTTCGCCCTGGAAGCGCAGGAGGGAAGACTATTCAAACCGCTTGCCTTTACCAAGAACTTCTCCATGGCCGTCGCTGCCGTTTTGGCGATTACGCTGGACCCCGCCCTGCGGCTGTTCTTCACCCATGCCACGCAATTTGACTTCCGCCCACGCTTCCTGGCCCGGCTCGCGAACGCCGTGCTGGTGGGTAGGATTCACTCGGAGGAAAAGCACCCCATTAGCCGCCTGCTGATCGGAATTTATCGCCCCATCGTCGAATTGGCCGTCCGCCTACGCTGGGTGGTGATTGGCGCGGCCATTGCCGCGGTGGTCCTCACTTGGCCGGTTTTCGAGCGTCTGGGTTCGGAGTTCATGCCGCCGCTCAATGAGGGGACTTTGCTCTACATGCCCTCCACTCTGCCTGGAGTTTCACTTACTGAGGCGCAGCGGTTGTTGGAAATTCAAGACCGCATTCTCAAGGTCTTTCCGGAAGTCGAGCGCGTCTTCGGCAAGGCGGGGCGCGCGGAAACTTCCACGGACCCTGCCCCGCTTTCCATGATGGAGACTACGGTGCTGCTGAAACCCCAGGACCAGTGGCGGAAAAAGCCGCAGTGGTACTCCAACCGCGTCCCGGAGTGGTTGCAGAGAATTCTTCGCCACATTTGGCCCGACCGCATCTCTCAGGACGACCTAGTGGATGAGATGGACCGCGCCCTGCGCATTCCCGGGACGACCAATGCCTGGACCATGCCTATTCGCAACCGTGTGGACATGCTCACCACCGGTGTCCGCACGCCCGTGGGAGTCAAGGTTCTGGGTGCCGATCTCAATAAGGTTCAGCAGATTGGCGTGGAGATCGAACACACCCTGGCGCAGGTGCCGGGAACCCGCAGTGTCTACGCCGAGCGCGTGAGCGGCGGCTATTTCCTGGATTTCGATCTGCGGCGTGACCAACTCGCGCGCTACGGCCTGACGGTGGACGACGTCGAGGCCTACATCATGTCGGCGGTGGGCGGGGAGAACATCAGCACCACGGTGGAGGGCCGCGAACGCTATCCCATTAGTGTCCGCTACCTGCGCGATTATCGCAGTGATTTGGGCTCCCTGGAACGGGTGCTGGTCGCTACTCCCTCCGGATCGCAGATTCCCATCGGCCAGCTTGCGGACATCCGCCTGATCGAAGGACCCAGTATGATTCGTGACGAGAACGGCTTGCTGAGCGGGTACGTTTACGTAGACGTGGCGGGGCGCGATTTGGGGACCTATGTGGAGGAAGCCCAGCGCCTGGTGCATGCACAAGTGGAAACTCATCTGCCCGTCGGTTATAGCCTGAGCTGGAGCGGCCAATATGAATTCCTACAACGCGTCCGCGAGCGACTAAAGCTGGTCGTGCCCATCACTATTTTCCTGGTCTTCATCCTTCTCTACCTCAACACCCGGTCGGTCGTGAAGACGCTCATCATCTTCGCGGCGGTACCGTTTTCAGCCGTGGGCGCAATCTGGTTTCTCCACTGGCTGGGGTACAACATGAGCATTGCTGTCTGGGTGGGTTTGATCGCCTTGATGGGCGTGGACGCGGAGACTGGCGTCTTCATGCTGCTCTATCTCGACCTCGCCTATGAGCATTGGAAGCAGGCGGGTTTGCTGACCAGCTATAAAGGTTTGCAGGACGCTATTGTGCATGGCGCGGCCATGCGCGTTCGTCCCAAGGTGATGACGGTCGGGTGCATGTTCATGGGCCTCTTTCCCATCATGTGGTCTACCGGCACGGGGGCGGACGTGATGAAGCGCATCGCTGCCCCCATGGTGGGCGGCATCTTCACGTCTTTCATTTTAGAGTTGCTCGTTTATCCTGCCATTTATGCGTTATGGAAGTGGAATTTTGAGGTGAAGCGGAGCCTGAGGGAGGAAGTCTCCGAGTAGGCCGGAGGCCGTTTGAGCGGCGGCGCGTTTTGCAATAGACCCCTTCCGGCGTACCATGAAAGGTTAAACTAAAGAGGACGCTCGGCGTGTGCGGAGGAGAAGATGAGAGCTCGCGAAATCGTTATAACGCTCGCTGCGCTGTTGGCGATTGGGGTCACCAGCTTTTTCGCCTATCGCTACGAACAGCGGCGCGAGACGGCGGAGTTGTGCCCCTTCTGCGACCGCGTGGTACATCCTGCTACGGCTTATCATGTGAGGATCGGCAATCACACCATGGCAGCGTGCTGCCCGCGCTGCGGTATGCACGCCCAGGTGCAGGGAAATCCGGGTGCCGCTTCGGCCACCGACGTCAACACGGGAGAGAGGGTTCCCGCCGAATCCGCCACCTATGTCGAGGGTGGCGATGTGCAGTACTGCACGCACGGCGACCAACCGATAACGCGCGAAGCCCAGGGCGTCTCCGTGCGCGAGTACGATCGCTGCCTGCCCACTCTGGTCGCGTTCAAAACTCCGCAAGAAGCCGAGGCTTACCAGCAGCAGCACGGAGGGCGCGTCATGAGCTATACGCAAGCGCTCGCCAGTGTGCGCGAACAATAGCTCCTACTACCGGTGCGCCTGCGCGGCTTGCAGAGCTTCCCGTCGTGCTTGGGTGAGGATCTTGATGGGGTCACCTGTAGGGCGGAATTCCATGGCGACGTACCGATTATAGTTGAGCTCTGCGAGCTTCTTGTAGATGTTGGGGTAGTTGATTTCCCCTGTGCCGGGCTCGTGGCGGCCAGGCACGTCAGCAATGTGAACCAACCCCACCTTGTCGGCATGTTTCTGGAGGTTGGTTATCAAGTTGCCGCCCGAAATTTGCGCATGGAAGAAATCGTACAGGAATTTAACCTGCGGATGATTCACCTCTTCGATAATTTTGAACGCCTCCGGAACCGACCACATGTAGTAATGCGGATTTTCTTCAAGATCGATGTTTTCGAGGAGCAGGGTGATTCCTTTTCCTTCCACTAGTTCCACTGCCCGCTTCAGGCCCTCAACGCAACTGTCGTGCTGAACCTGCGGCGCGAGGCCCGGGACCACGTTGCCCGACATGACGATTAATGTGGGGCATTCAATCTTCTCCATAATCTCCAGTTCATGACGAACATCGGCCAGGAAGGCCTCACGAACGGTTGGGTCGCCCACG
>Ga0335085_10001843_pt1 | contig 42318 bp, 39 predicted proteins | sample Lox_Sample_45_FD_206712 | JGI IMG/M metagenome (GOLD analysis project Ga0335085, IMG submission 206712) | Soil microbial communities from Loxahatchee National Wildlife Refuge, Florida, United States - Lox_Sample_4.5 | ecosystem: Environmental > Terrestrial > Soil > Wetlands | place: USA... | reverse complement strand
CGGCGGCGTGACCGCCCTGCTGGTCGCAGTGGCGCTGGCGGCCTGCTATGTCCCGGCGCGGCGGGCCACGAAGGTGGACCCGATGATTGCGCTGCGGACGGAGTGATCGGCAAGGCCCGTCCGCTCTTCGGAGACATGGCGATCTCCTGTTCGGCAGCGTTCGCGACGTTGGGACGACGTTTACCGCGCGGCCTCGTTCGCCAGCGCCTCGGCGACGCCGATGTTCCCCATGAGCGCGGGTGGCACGTGATGCCGCTCCTCCAGATACGCAGGCGTGTTATACGAGAGCCAGGCTCGCCCCTGGTCGTCCTCCCAGACGAGGATCTTGAGTGGGAGATCGATGGCGACGCCGGGAGCGGCCAGCATCACCGGCGTGCCCGCCTTGGGGCTTCCGAAGATCAGCAGCTTCGTCGGACGCATGCTCAACCCGACTTTCTCCGCCTCGCCGCTGTGATCGATCACCGCAAACAACGTCACGGCACGGCGCCGGAGACTTTCGGTGAGTCGATCGACGGTCTGGGCTACGGAGTGGTTGCTGGGCACGGCCGCGATGCCATTGCCAGAATACGTGGACATGGGTGTCTCCGTCTTCGTTCGAGAGGCGGTCCCGCCGCCTTGCGGGGCGTCGTGGCATCCCACGCATCGGGTGATGAGTCGGTAACTGCGCAAGAAACTCACACCATTACTCACACCACCTGACCGGGGACGAAAACGGCCCCATCGCGGAACTCGCGACCGGGCCGGCGCTTCGACGGATGGAGCGGAGGGGATTCGAACCCCTGACCCCCTGGTTGCAAACCAGGTGCTCTCCCAGCTGAGCTACCGCCCCCGTTAAGGCTGGTAAGATAGTCAGCTGGTCACGGCCGCCGCAGTACCTCGATCACCCGCCCCGACGGATCCACCACGTGAATCGGCAACGGCGCGATGTCGTGTTCCAGCACCACCGCCGGCCCGCTCGGCCCCGCGCGCTCGGAATACGTCTGGGTGAACGGCTCCGCCGCGGCATAATTCACCGTGTACCCGAGATCCCCCATCGACGCGATGGTGAGGAGGCTCAGGGGATTCGCGCCCGCGTTCACGTAGCCCGTCATCAGCTCGTTGTGGAACACCGACTCCCGCCAGTGCCCGTCCGCCGTTCCCGGCCCACCACTGTCCTCGACCGGCACCGGGAGTCCCCCCGTGTAGCTCCCGCCCCCCATCGTCTTGAACGCGGCCAGCGCCTGCGCCCCGACGAAATGGGGATCGGTGCCGCCCGACTGCGACGGATCGGCCAGCAGACTCAGGTCCGTCCAGATCGTGCCGAACCCCAGAATGTGGGCGAATTCGTGGAGCACCACCTCCGGGAACAACCCCGCGGTCTCGAGGTTCGCGACGTCCGCCGTGTCGAGCTCCACCAGTCCGACGATCGGCTGCCGCCCCGACGACCGCACGAAGCACGGCCCCGCCGCGCCCAGAATCTTCCCCGGCCCGTCGATCGAATCGAGATCGACGAAGATCAAGACCGAATTGACGGTTTCATCGATGGCCGGAGAGTTCGGGAAGCAGTCCCCGGGGTTGGCGTCGATCGGAATCGGTGTCACCGCCCCATAGATGATCCGCTGCCAGTGCTGCACGGCGCTGTCCACCGCCGCGGCCCGGCTGGGGCTCACCGGCTTGATGTATTGAACCTCGATGGTGTACGCCTCCCCCTGCCCGGTGGCCGAGAAGGTCACCGAATCGCCGCCGGTGCCGCCGCCCGTGACCTTCGCGGACACCGTGTTCCCCCCGCCCTGCACCGTCCAGCTCCCGAGGCGGGCCACGCCGCCCGTGTCGGTCACGGCGGTCGCCCCGGTCACACTGCCCCCGCCGCCCGTCACCGCGAACGTCACCGTGACCCCCGAGACCCCGTGGCTCCCCGACGTCACCTTCACGGCCGGCGGGAAGTTGATCGGGTACCCGATCAGACCGACCTCGCCGTCTCCGGCCACCTTGGTGACCGTCACCGTCTTCGGCCCCGTGGACCCGCTGCTGCAGGCGTATCCGGCCGTCAGCGCGCACAAAGCGCCCATCGCAACCCAGGACCGACGCCCACGAATGGTCTTCATGAAGTCACCCGATGAGTGGTGGTTCAAGGTTATAGCGGGCGCCGGGCGCCCGCCACACATTAAGCACCGCGGTACCCCGTCGCTCGATCCGTTCGTCGCTCCGGAGGGATGATGATCAGCGATCTCGCCGCTCATTCCCGCGTCTGGCTCGCCCGCTCCGGCGGCTACCTCCTCGGCGCCTCCGAAGCCCGCCTGCTCGAGGCGATCGAGCGCGCCGGCTCCATCAAAGAGGGCGCCGAATCCGCCGAGATGAGCTACCGCACCGCCTGGGCCCGCGTGCGCGAAATGGAGCGCGTGCTGGGCCGCCCGGTGGTGCGCTCCCGCGCCGGCGGCCCGGGCGGCGGCGCCACCATCCTCACCGACGACGCCCGCGGCCTCATCTCCCTGTACCGGGATCTCGACCGGCGGGTGACCGAGCACACGGAGCGCGAGTTCTCGCGCGCCCGCACCCCGGTCACCTGACGCCCGCTACCGCGACACGAACGCCACGTAACTGGCCAGCGACCGCAGGGCATAGCCCGAGGAGGCGGCGGCCTGGTTCACGGACACGATGTACTGCTGCACCTGCCCCACGTCCGGCACGTCGAACCTGAGTACGGTCCCGCTGCCGATGTGGCCGGTGAGCAAAACGTGACTCACGGTGGCGCTGAAGTCCGTGGTCCACAATGTGTCCCCCGCCGCCGCGACCACGTTCGTGACCGTCGTGGGTCCGGAGAGCGTGAGGAGGATCGCCCCGTCGGCGCCGCCGTTCGGATCCTGCAGCTTGACCTGCAGGGTCCCGGGCTGGGGACCGGTGGGCGTGTGCGAGCCGCAGCTGACGAGAAACGCCGCCAGCGCCAGCGTGGAGACGCGCGCGAGCCGGCTCACGGGCGGCCTCCTTTCCGCACCGCCAGGAGCGGCGGAGCGCCGGGCGGCGTCGCGTGTGTCAGCCGGACCCAGGCCAGGAAGTCCCCCAGGTCTCCGTCGAACCCGTTGTGGTTTCCCAGCTGGTCGAGGTAGGCGCGCTGCGCGCCCGTGAGCGGACTCGACCCCGAGATGACCTGCTGCACCACGGCGGCGACCGCCAGCGGCGCCGAGAATCCGGCGTGGAGCGAATAGGGCCGCGCGATGGTCAGGGCGAGGACGGAATCCAGGGCGGTGGTGTCGCCGCTCCAGCCGAGGAAGAAGGAACCGGCGTGAGCGTGCGCGGTGAAGGTGACCGGCGTGCCCGGCGCGAGATAGCTTCCGGCGAGCGCGCTGTCCCGGTCGGCCGTGACGGCGCCCCCCGAGTCGGCGCTGACCGCGGCCCGGTAGGCGCGCGCCAGATTCGCCGAGATCGAGTCGGTGAGGCCGTTGATGGTGATGGCGTGCGACGCCGCCCCTCCGTCCGACCACGACTGGAACACGTAGCGCACCAGTGAGTCGGCCCGGACCTGCGTATCCGCGACCGCAATGGTGTGCGTAGAGCCCGAGTCGAGAAGCACCTGAATCCGGTGGTGCGCGATGCCGTCGAGCTCAATGACCGCTCCGGTGTCGTTGGACGTCACCGTCGTCACGGTGGCGTACCGGAGCTGGAACGACATCTCCCCGCCCGGCGTCACCTGCGTGATCGAGTCCACCGAAAATCCGACGTAGGTGCCGTCCGAGTTCTTCACCGCCCGCGGCGGGCCGAAGGTGGGGTTGTCCGTCACGCCCGGAAAGGGATCGCCGGCGTCGCCGCGATTTGAGCCCGCCGTGCCGGGCGTGGCATCCAGGTTTCCCAGGCCGTCGGCCTGCATCAGGGCAACTCCGTGAATCGTGCCGGGAGGGCCGACGTTGACGCAGTTGACCGGGAAGTTGCACTGCGCCACGAGCTCCGAATCCACGTGCCAGATCAGGAGCCCGCCGCCGCACCCGGCGGGGTTTCCGCTCACGGCGCAATGGATCCGGATCAGCGCCGTGTCGGCCAGCGCCGCCTGCCGGTTCTCGAGCAGGAAATATTCACCCCGCGGATTGGCGCCCCGGGGGCGGACCAGGAAGGCCGTGTCCGAAAGCGGCGCGGCCCCGAACGTGTACACTCCACCCGAGGCGAGCGGCACCACGGTGACCCAGCCCAGCTGGCTGAGCGACCAGGCGTCCATCCGGCTGGGGCTGTAGGGGGCGGTGTAGTTCCCGCTCCCCATCAGGCTCCACTCGCCCACGCCCTCCGACTCCTGCTCGACGTCGTACAGGTCGGGAAGCCCGAACGCGTGCCCCGTCTCGTGCGTGGCGGTCCCGATCGGCATGATGGCGCCGCCGTCGCAGGGCGACGACAGCGGGTCGACGCCGCCCACGCCGCTCTGGAGCGTGTAGTCCGAGATCTTGAGGAACTGTCCCGCGTGGCCGGGCCAGGGAGTCTGAGTCTGATAGTAGCCGCCCGGCAGCGTGACCAGGTTCCACCGGTGGGACCAGAGATGGTTGGCCGGAAGGTTCGACGGCCCGCACGCCCCGTCGATCGCGGGCTGGATGAAGATCACGAGGTTGATGAACCCGGTGGTGCTGTCGAAATCGTACTTCGACCAGTCCGGGTGCATCGTGGCTTCGAGCTTCTGGAGCGCCTCCTTGAGCCCGAGCTGCATGTGCACCTGCGCGGTGCTGCTGAACAGGCCGTTGCACATCGTCCCGCCGAAGGGACTGCCGCTGCAGCTCCCGGGCGCCCCCGCGTAGTAGTTCTCACCCGAATCGAGCGTGACGTACCCCAGCGCATTCCCCTGCAGACTCAGGAGCCCGTTGGACATCTGCTCGTAGAACGTGCGCTCGGTGTACGGATTGCCGCCGGGGGGTGACGAGCCGAACAGGACGGTCGTGTAGTCGCCCGTGTCCCGGCCCGTCTGCGGCAGGGAGCCGCCCGCGTACTGGAATAGGATGGCGGGGATATGCACCGTGCCGGACACGGCTGCCGCCGACGGGTAGGGCGCGCCCGCCGTCACCGGGGCGTTCAGCTCGGCGAACCGCTTCCCGGACAAGAGCGCCGCGCGCTGCGCGGCGACCCGGCGGGCCCACTTCCGGAAAGCGCCGTCGGGGCGGAAGTCGAATCCGGGGATCTCCCACCTCGGCGAATAGCCGGACTGCGCCGAGCCCGCCGCCGGCAGGAGCAGGAGGGCCAGCAGGGCCGGCAGGGTCCACCGCACACGATGATGCATCGAGATACGCCTCCCAGAGACCTTGAGCCTAGTCGCCCGCCGCACCCGCGGCTGTGGGCTCCCTCACCGCCCGCAGGTGGGCCAGGACCCACCCGAGCGCCATGAACCCGATCACGCCGCCCACGACCTTGAGCTCGAAGGATACGGGGCGTTCGACGGCTGGGGGAACCAGTGATACCCCGATCGACAGCAGAACGGCGCCCATCCCCACCCACCCGGCCAGGGTGCCCGCCAGGGTCCGATCCCGCCGCAGCTTCAGGTACGCCGCGAAGATGTACACGTAAGGAATGAAGAAGAGGATGATGGTCGTGCTCGTCAGCGTCACGTACGCGTCCCGGACCGACGCCCCGCTCAGCCCCGCGATGATGAAGATGGTGGCCAGGGCGCCCTGGAACAGGAGGGCGATGTGCGGAGTTCGCCAGGTCGGGTGGACCCGCCCGAAGGCGGCCGGGAGGGCCCGATCCAGGCCCGCCGCATAGGGCAGCCGGGCCGAACCGGTCAACCAGGCCCCGACCCCGCCGACGTTGGAGACCGCCAGCAGGATCGCGATGACCGCGGCGGCCGGTGCCAGGCCGGGGGCGCCGATGCGCTGCACCAGGGCCGCGACGGCCTGCGGCATCCCATTCGTGATCGAGATCGTGTCCGACGGCAGGGCGACGAGCATGGCCAGGGTGCCGAGCAGGTAGATCGCGACGATGACGACGCCGGAGACCAGGACGCCGCGCCGGAGGGTGGCGACCGGATCGCGGACCTCGTCTCCCAGGGAGGGGGCCAGCTCCAGCCCGGCGAAGGCGAAGGTCATCGTGGCGAAGAAGTTGACCAATTGGAAGTCGAAATGGTCGGGCACGAGGGTGCGGGTCGTGAAGTGCGTCGCGCTCCCCCGAGTCACCAGGGCCCAGACCGCGAGGAGGACGAAGGCCAAGGCCGGCAGGTAGGTGCAGTACCCGCCGATGTTCTGCAGCCACTTGCCGATCCTCAAGCCCACGACGTTCAGCCCCACCGCCACCCAGAGCCCGCCCAGGGCCAGGGCACCGACGAACCAGGGGTTGTCCCCCCAGTGAACGCCCCGGGGCCCCGCCGCATAGGCGGCGATGGCGGCGGTGGAGACGAGCAGGGAGGGATAGTAGAAGAGATTGTTGACCCAATATCCCCAGCCGGCCACGAAGCCGTGGCGCGGTCCGAAGGCCCGGGTCACCCACCGGTACATGCCGCCCGCCCGCGGATCGAGGTCGGTGAGCTCGCGCACCACCCGCGCGGAGGGCAGGAAGAAGATCACCATGGCGAGGAGCCAGAGGAGCAGGCTGGCGGGCCCGAACTGGCTGGCGGTGGTGAGCCAGCGCAGCCCCACGATCGCGGTGACGTTGAAGAGCACCACGTCGGGGAGGCGCATCACGCGCGGCAGCGGCTCGCCGCTCACGGATGCACCGTCGCGACGGTCCAGCTCACGGCGGTCCCGAGGAGGGCGCCGCCGAGGGCGTCGGTCGGAAAGTGGCGGCCGGCGGTCACGCGCAGCGCGCTGACGACGGCGGCCCCGGCATAGAGCAGAAACGCGTTCCGGGTGACGTGCGGTGCGTGCCGGCGCCGGGCGACCATCGTGTAGGCCGTGGCGACCGCGAAGGCCAGCTCCGCGTGGCCCGAGGGGAACGACTCGCGGTCGTCGCGGATGTTCGCCGCCGCCGCCGCCGCCGCCTCGGACGTGTAGAGAATGGGCCGGCTCCGATGGACCGCGACCTTGACCCACTGGTCCACGGCGGCCGCCCAGGTCACGGCGTCCGTAAACACGACGGCGTCCGTCACCGCACGGGCCCGCGGCTCGCCCCAGATGGTGCCGAGCGCGGCGGCCCCGCCGACGCCGAGGAGGAGCAGCGTGCTGACGCGGTCGGCCGTGGCGTCGGGAAGGTGCACGGCGACGCGGTCCACACTCCAGAGCGACGCGGGGTTGCAGGGCGCGCAGGGCGCGGAGCCCGCGGGGAGCTTGAGGGGGATCGGGAGGAGCGCGAGCACGCCCCCCGCCGCGATCGCCGCCGCGTCCGGCCAGGCGGCGCGATACGGAGCGCCCTGCGCCGCGAGGGAACCGGCGCTCGTGGAGACCGCGAGGGCGAACAGAAACGCCGGGGGGCGAAACACGATCGGTACAACTTACGTACGCGCGCCGAGGTGTGCTAACTCGTGAAGGCGTGTGACCTTGCGGAATCCCACCGCTCGGGGTAATCTGTACCCGCCTTTCCTTTTACTCTACGAGGTCACGTGGGCAGCCAGACCCTCCAGAACGCGGCGCTGTTCGACAAGTGCAAGTCGTACACCCGGGCCCGTGAGGTGCAGGCCGCCGGGCTGTATCCCTACTTCAAGGCGATTTCCCACTCCGAAGACACCGTCGTGGTGATCGAGGGGAAGCCGCGCATCATGATGGGCTCCAACAACTACCTGGGGCTCACCCACCACCCCGAGGTCCTGGCGGCCGCGAAGTCCGCGCTGGAGCGCTACGGATCGGGGTGCACCGGCAGCCGCTTCCTGAACGGCACCCTGGACCTGCACGAGCGGCTGGAGGCGGAGCTGGCCGAGTTCTTCGGGAAGGAGGCCTGCCTCGTTTTTTCCACCGGCTACCAGGCCAACCTGGGCCTGATCTCGGGCCTCGTGGGCCGCAGCGACATGGTGTTCCTGGACAAGCTCGACCACGCGTCCATCGTGGACGGCGCCAAGATGTCCCAGGGGGAGACCGTCCGCTTCAACCACGGCGACCTGGGCGGGCTCGAGCGGAAGCTGCAGCGCGTGCCCGAGGGCACCGGAACGATGGTCATCGTGGACGGGGTTTACTCGATGGAAGGCGACATCGCCGACCTCCCCGCCCTGCTCCGGGTGACCCAGAAGTACGGGGCCGCCCTCGCGGTGGATGACGCGCACTCGGTGGGTGTCCTGGGCCCCAAGGGGGACGGCACCGCCGCCCATCACGGCGTGGTGGACGAAGTGGACTTGATCGTGGGGACCTTCTCGAAGTCGCTGGCGTCGATCGGCGGCTTCGCGGCCGGCACCGAGTCCGTGATTCACTACCTGCGGCACCACTCGCGGCCGTTGATCTTCACCGCCGCCCTGCCGCCGTCCAACACCGCGGGCGTGCTGGCCGCCCTGCACGTGATGCAGCAGGAGCCGGAGCGGCGGGCGCAGCTCTGGAGGAACACCCGGCACCTGCAGGACGGCCTGCGGAGCCTGGGCTTCGACATCGGGCCCACGGAGACCCCCATCGTCCCGGTGCTCATCGGCCCTCTGGAGAAGACCTTCCTGTTCTGGCGGAAGCTGTTCGACGCGGGGGTCTTCACGAACCCCGTGGTGCCGCCCGCGGTGCCGCCGTCGCAGTGCCGGCTGCGCACCAGCCTGATGGCCACGCACACCCCCGACCAGATCGACCGGGCCCTCGGCATTTTCGCCGAGCTCGGGAAAGAGCTGGGCGTCATTTGAGCCCCGTTCGGATCGCGCCCGTCACGGACGGGCGCGATTTCGAGCGTTTTGTTGCATTTCCGTACGATCTCTACCGGGGGGACCCGCTCTGGGTCCCCCAGCTCCGGATGGACGTCCGGACACTCCTCTCCCGCGAGAAGAACCCCTTCTTCCAGCACGCCGAAGCCGAGTACTTCCTGGCCTGGGACGGTGACCGGGTGGTCGGGCGGATCGCCGCGATCAAGAACGACGCCCACAACCGCGAGCACCACGACCGGGTCGGCTTCTACGGGTTCTTCGAGTCCGAGAACGACCAGCAGGTGGCGAACGCGCTGTTCGACGCCGCCGGGGCCTGGGTCAAGGCCAAGGGGCTGGACACCCTGCGCGGGCCGATGAGCCCGTCGGTGAACGACGAGTGCGGCCTCCTGGTGGACGGGTTCGACACGCCGCCCACGCTGATGATGCCGCACAACCACCGCGACTACGTCACGCTCACCGAGCGGGCGGGATTCACGAAGGCGAAGGATCTCCTGGTGTACGAGAGCACCACCACCCGGCCACCGGACCGCATCCTCCGGGCGGCGGAGGTCGTGGCCAAGCGCAAGGGGATCACGCTGCGGAAGTTCAACCTGAAGCGGTTCGCCGAGGAAGTGGAAATCATCAAGAGGCTCTATAACGAGGCCTGGGAGAAGAACTGGGGCTTCGTGCCGATGACCGACGCCGAGATCGATCATCTCGCCAAGCAACTCAAGCCCGTCGTGGTTCCCGACGTGATCTGCTTCGCGGAGCGCGCCGGCAAGGTGATCGGATTCGCGGTGGCCCTTCCGGACCTGAATGTGGCGCTGAAGCGGAATCCCTCGGGGCGGCTCTTCCCCGGCATCATCAAGATCCTCTGGGCCGCCCGGAAGATCTCGCGGCTCCGGATTCTCCTGCTGGGCGCCCTCCCCGAGTACCGGCAAACCGGCGTGGACGCGCTGATGTATCACTGGATCTGGACCAAGGGCACCGCCCTGGGCTACAACTGGGGCGAAGGCGGCTGGATCCTCGAAGACAATCCCGCGATGAACAACGGCCTCCTCCGCCTCGGCTTCCGCGTCTACAAGACCTACCGGATCTACGACCGCCCGCTGTGAGGGCGTTCGTCACCGGCGGCACGGGGTTCGTCGGGGCCCATCTCGTCCGGGCGCTCCAGGTCCGCGGCGACGACGTCACCTGCCTGGTCCGCTCACCCGCGAAAGCACAGGCCCTGGGATGGACCGGCGTCCGCGCGCTCCCGGGTGACCTCGAGGATGTCGAGGCGCTGGCCCAGGGGTGCGCCGGCGCGGATGTGGTCTATCACGTCGCCGGCCGCATCGCCGCGCGCGGGCTCGCCGAGTTTTTCTCGGCCAATCGCGACGGCACGCGCCGGCTCGTGGAAGCCGCCCACCGGGCCCCCCGCCCGCCCCGCCTGGTGCTGGTCTCCTCGCAGGCCGCGGGCGGGCCCAACGCCCGCGGCACTCCGAGCGACGAATCGGCGCCCCCCGCTCCGGTCACGGACTACGGCCGCTCGAAACTCGCGGCCGAGGAGATCGTCAGGGCCGCGTCGGGACCCTGGGTGATCGTCCGCCCCCCCGTGGTCTACGGGGAGCGCGACACCGAGACCCTCAAGCTGTTCCGGATGGCGCGCGCCGGCGTCGGGGCGGTGTTCAGTGACGGATCGCAGGAACTGTCGGTCATATACGCCGGGGACCTGGCCCAGGCGCTCATCGCCGCCGGGACGCACGACGCCGCGCTGGGCCGGCTCTACTACGCCTGCCACCCCGACATCGTCACGGCCCGGGAGCTGGTCCTGGCCGTCGGGCGCGCCACGGGCAAGATTCCGGCGATCGTGCCCATTCCCGCGGCCGTGGCGCGGGGCGCCCTCTGGGCCATCGGCACGCTCGCCGGCCTGGCGGGCCGGGCCACGATTCTCACGGCGGACAAGGCCCACGAATTCCTGGCACCCGCCTGGACCTGCCGGTCCGACCGCCTGACCCGGGACACCGGCTGGCGGGCGGAAACGGAACTGGCGGCGGGACTCGAACGGACGGCGAGCTGGTACCGGAGGGAGCGCTGGCTGTGAGCGGAGCGGAGCGGCAGGGGTTCACGCGCGACTGGTTGCCCATCGACTGGGCCTGCCTGTCCTACGTGGCGGTCGCCACGGTGGCGCTGGCCCGGGGCGTGGCGGGAGGCGGTGTGCCCCGCTGGGGGTGGCTCGCCCTCGCTCACGTGCTGATGGTCGCACTCGTCTGCCTGGCGCCGCGGGCCCGGGCCCGGGGAGGCGCCGCCCGCTTCTGGGGCGAGTGGTACGCGATGTTCCTGCTCGCCGGGCTGTACGGGGAAGTCGGCGTCCTCACCATCAACGCGGGGCTCCACAACGACGCGCTGATCGAGCGGCTCGAGGTCTTCCTCTTCGGCTCCGAAGTCTCCTATCGCTGGATCCGCGAGATGCCGGTGGTCTGGTTCTCGTGGTTCGTGCACAGCTGCTACCTGTCGTACTACCTGATGCTCTTCGCCTCTCCGGCGGGCCTCTGGATCGTGGGCAAGCGGGAAGCGGCGCGGCAGACCATTTTCGCCATCGTGGTGACCTTCTTCGTGTGCTACGTGGTGTTCCTGTTCTTCCCGGTGGCCGGCCCGCGCTACGCCTTCGCCCTGGCGCACAACGCGGCCACCGAGGTCGCCCCCGCCCGGTGGGCCCAGTGGCTCCTGGACCGCGGCGATTCGTGGGGCGCGGCGTTCCCCTCGTCGCACGTGGCCGCGTCGGTCGTCGCCACCGGAATGGCCTGGCGACACTGGCGCCGCCTCGGCGCGGCGCTCGCGCCCTTCACCCTCGGGCTGATCCTGGCCGTGGTCTATGGACAGTTCCACTACGCGGTGGACGCGCTGTCGGGACTGATGGTGGCCGGGGTGATGCTCGCCGTGATGCAGCTGCAGAAGGTCCCGGAGGAGGATCTCGCGCCGGCGGTGGAACCGCCCGTGCTCGGCGCGCTGGAGCCGTCCTGATCGCCTACATCGGCATCGCCGCCGTTCCCGAATCGCCCACCTGCCGGGACGCGCCCGGCACCAGCCGCAACGCCTGTCGCAGGTCCGCTTGATAGAGGGAGTCACTCTGGTCCACCGGCGGCCACACCTGGTGCCGGTCCGGAATGAAGAGTCCGCCCACGACCCCCATCGCTCCGTCACGAATCGTCTGGCCGGTGGGATTGTCGTACTTCACGGTCACGCGGTAGCGGTGCGCGGGATCGACGTGCGCGCCCAGATGCAGGAGCCCGTACAGGCGCCCCACCGGGATGCTGACGATGTGGTGCGCCGAGTCGGTCACGGGCCGGGCGCGCCAGATGGTCTTGCCGGTGGTGACGTCCGTGAGCTCGAGCGTGGTGCCGTACTCGTGGAGGTGCCCGCCGATGGCGACGATGGATCCCGGAATGGCGGGGCTGCCCTCCCACCACCGCTCGGAATGCCCGGGCGGCAGGTCGAACGACTTGTTCCCCACCGGAAACATGACGTCCATCTGCCAGGTGTAGGCCCGGAAGAAGGGCCAGGGGCGGCCCCGGGGCGTGTAGTCCAGCACCAGGCGAACGCGCGCGTCGGGGTACGAGACCGCGGTCTCGTTCTCGAGCATCGCGCTCAGGATCAGGGTCTGCCCCGCCCGCACCGGGTGGCCGAAGAGCAGCCAGGGAACCTTGGTGTCCCCGGTCTCGGTCCCGGCCGCCAGGAGCCGATGGGCGATGGGGAGAAAGAGCTCCCGCGCTTCGGGATCGATGACGTTGAAATGATGGATCAGGGCGCGGGGCAGGACGTGGCCCGCCGCGTCGACCACGTCCACCGTGAACCCGTAGACCGATCCTCCGGACGGGATCTCGATCCGGGAAACGGGCGGCTGGAGGATCATGTGGTGCATCGTGTGCGCCGGAAGATCGACGGGGTGGAGCTCCACCACGAGCTGCCCCGCCCGCCCCTCGGTCACGTGAGCCAGCGGCAGCGCCGCGATCGCGTGCGGGACGTCGCGCGCGGGCGCGGCGAGCCAGAGGAGCCAGAGCGGCCAGGCGACGAAGACGTTCACGGTTCGTCAATATACACCGGCCCCGGGGGGACTCCCCCGGGGCCGGCACGCCTCATCCGTTTCAGTTCGCGGCGCTTACTTCTTGACCGTGATCGTGATCTTCATCCCCAGCGCCTGATGGGGAAGGCAGAAGCCCTTGTAGACGCCCTCGGGAGCGCCGGCGAACGAGATGTCGTAGTGATCGTTCGGGTTGGTGAGCAGCGCGCCTTCCAGGTTGTCGATCCGGTTGGCCATCGCGGCGTTCAGCACCGCGGCGGCACCCGCCGGAATCGAGTCGGCGTAGAACGAGATGTTGTGGGGGCCGCCGGTGACGTCGATGAAGCGCACGGTCGTGCCCGGGGCGATCGTCAGCGTTTTGGGATCGAACGCGGCCTGGCTCGTCCCGTTGCCCGTCATCTTCACTTCGACCACCGGACCCGCCGGCGCAGACGTCGTGGCGGCGGGCGTGGCCGCCGCGGGAGTCGCGGCCGCGGGAGCCGCGTTCGCGTTCTTGTCACCACCACCGCACGCCGTGGCGCCCAGCGCCACGAGCACGGCCAGAGCTGTCAGACGCATCGGTTCTTCCTCCGAAGGGATTGCGGTATCTTGTGAACTCGTTCACAAGATACCCCGGCCCCGCGCGGAACGGGAGGGCTCCCCCTTTGATTTCCGGACGCGCCCCGGCGACAATTCCCCGGCACCTTCCCGGAGCGTCGATGCGCCGCCTGGTCTTCGTCCTGCTGGTCAGCGCCGCGGCGCTTCCCGCCCGGGCGTCGGCGCAGGCGTGGCATCTGGAAGTCGGGCTCCGCGGCGGGTTCGTCCGCCTGAAGCCCGCCGGTACCGGGCAGGCCGACCAGGTGGATCTCCTCGACCTTCCCGGCGGCGACTACCTCGGCCAGGTCCAGGGCCAAACCGGTCTCTTCGTCACCATCCCGGTGGCGGGCCCTCTCGCGCTCGAGCCATCGCTGTCGCTCCAGCAGAACACGCCGACGTTGATCGTCGGAACGATGTTGCTGGCCGGGCTCCGGGCGGACCTCGCGCTTCCCTACGGGTTCTTCGCGGGGCTCGGAGGTCTCGTGCGATACCGGGACGCCACCCAGTCGGCCACGCAACCCGGTATCCAGGGCGCGGTGGGCTGGCGGGTCCAGGTCCTCGGCCCGGTGTCCGTGCGGGCCGAGGCACAGTTCAACGCCTACCGGCGGACCTCGCAGACCTTCCCGTACGACGCGTACGCCGTCGCGCTCGGCGTGAGCACCCGCCTGGACGATCCCGCGCCCCGGCCGGCGGGGCGCCGCCGTCCCCGCCCCGACTGGGAGCCGATGGTGGGGCTCGCCGGCGGCTACGCTCACCTCCACTTCGTGGGCGCCGGAGACCTGGCGGTCTTCACCGTGCCGGGCGGCGGGACCGGCAGCCTGGCCGGCATCTTCGCCCCGGGCGTTCCCCCGTTCTTCTTGGTGGTTCCGGCCTTCGGCCCCCTCGCGGTCGAGGTCGGCACCGACGCGCACCGCGCGCAATCCGCCGGCCCCAACACGGTGTTCAGCGGCCAGGTCTCCCCCCGCCTCGACCTGTCGCTCAGCCCGCACTGGTACGTCGCGGCGGGAGCCCGCGCGCACGTCCTGGCCGGCACGGGCAAGCCGGTCGTCGTGGTTCCCGGCGCGGCGCTGGCGGCGGGCTGGAGGACCGACGTCACCCCGGACGTGATGATGCGGGCGGAGCTCTTCTACTCGATGGACCACGGCCGCTCCGACTTCGGCATCGATCCCGCGAATGCGCTGGGTTTCTCCCTCGGATTGATGGTAGCGCCCTTGCGCTGACGCGGGCCGTCGCCCGTTGCATTTTCCGGCCGGTCCGGCGACACTCCTTGCCGTGCCGCACGCCGCCGTGCCCCAGCTCGCCCCGGAAGACCTGGCCCGCCGCCTCGACCGCGGCGAGCCGGTACAGGTGCTGGACATCCGCGCCGCCGAACGCCTGGCCGGCGGTCGGGTGACGCTCGGCGAGCGACTGGCCTTCAAGAACGTCAAGGGCTCGACGCTGTACGCCCTGCCCGATCTCGACACGCTGGCGCTCGACCCGGCGGCCCCCGTCGCGGTGATCTGCGGGCACGGGAACTCGAGCCAGCGCGCCGCGCTCTTCCTGCGCGAGCGCGGCGTCGCCGCCTTTTCCGTCACCGGCGGCATGGCCGCCTGGGAACAGGTCGTCGTTCCCCGGACCCTCGCGCCGCCCCCGGGAATGAGCGACCTCGTGCAGATGGATCGGATCGGCAAGGGCGCGCTCGGCTACGTGCTGGCCTCGGACGGCGAGGCGGTGATCGTGGACCCCGGCCGTCACCTCGATCCGTACGCGGCGGTCCTGCGGGACCTGCGGGTGACCCCGCGGGCGGTGGTGGATACCCACGCCCACGCGGACTATCTGTCCGGGGCGAGCGCCGCGGCCCGGCGCTGGAGCATCCCCTATTTCCTGCACGACGCCGACACCCGCTCACCGTTCGACGGCACGCCGGGGCGGCTCGACGTCCGCACCGTCGGGGATGGCGACGTCATCGCCTTCGGGCGGACCACCCTCCAGGTGGAGCACACGCCCGGACACACGCTCGGCAGCATCACCCTGATCGCCGCCGGAGGGGTGGCGCTGACGGGCGATTTCGTGTTCGTGAAATCGATCGGCCGACCGGATTTGGGAGGCCGGGCCACCGAGTGGGGCCCCATGCTCTGGCGGAGCCTCGAGCGAGCGCGCCGGGAGTGGCCGGCGGACCGGATGGTCCTGCCCGCCCACTATTCCGCCGAGGATGAGCGGGGGGCGGACCGGAGCGTGGGGGCGCCGCTGGAGGCCATCCGGCGGAACAACGCGGCCTTCCGGATCGGGGACGCCGGGGAGTTCTCCCGGTGGATCGCCCGGACTCCCCCTCCCCCCGAGAGTTACCGCACCATCAAGCTCGCCAACATCGGGCTCGTGGAGGTCTCCGAGGCCGACGCCGAAGTCCTGGAGGCCGGCGCCAACCAGTGCGCCGCGGGATAGCGACGTCGCCGGTCAGCTTCTCCGCCGCCAGGCGATCAGCTCCGCGGTCACGCTGACCGCGATCTCCTCCGGCGTCGCCGCTCCGATCTCGAGACCCACCGGCACCCGGATGGCGGCCAGCGCCTCCGGCGGCACTCCCGCGGTGCCGAGCGCCTTCAGGATCACCGCGCGCTTCCGCTGGCTGCCCAGGAGTCCCAGGTACCCCACGTCCATCCGGACCACGCGGTCCAGGATCTCGGCGTCGTTCCGGTGTCCGCGGGTGGCCACCACCACGGCGTCCGCCGCGCCGGGGGCGAAGCCGGCCAGCACGCGCCCCGGAAGGTCGGCCTGCACCGACAGTCCCGGAAACCGACCGGGATCCGCGAACTCCGGGCGGTCGTCCGCGATCGTGACCCGGAACCCCGCCGTCGCCGCCGCCCGGGCGATCGCCGCCCCGACGTGCCCGGCCCCGAAGACGAGGAGCCGCGGGGCCGGCACCATCCGCTCCACCACGAAGCGCCGGTCGTCGGAGATCCGGGCGCCGGGGCCCCGGGGCTCCGCGTCCGTGAGGGGCGCGAACGTCTTGCGGGGCCCGTCGGACCAGTCGATCGCGGTGGTGACGGTTCCCGACTCGGCGGACGCGGCGGCCGCGAGGGCCGCCACGTACCCGGGATCGGCGCTCAGCGGCTCGACGAAGATCCGGACCGTGCCGCCGCACGACAGGCCGACGTCGCCGGCGAGATCCGCGTTGAGGTGGTGAGTCACGAGCGCCGGGCGGCCCTCTTCCTGGGCCGACCGGGCGAGGTGGAGCACGTCCGCTTCGACGCACCCGCCCCCCACCGATCCCTCGAGGCGCCCCGCGGGGCCCACGAGCATCTTGGTGCCGGCGGGCACCGGAGTGGAGCCGGAGGTCTGCGCGATGGTCGCGAGGGCGCCCGGGGCCCCGGACCGGGCCAGCGCGAGGGCGCGTCCCCAGAGATTGGCCGGAAGCCCCTTGGGAGTCCCGGACACGGGCTCAGTACACCGCGACGGAGCCGATCATCGACCCGGTGACGAAGTCCGTGGAGTGCAGGGTGCACCGGTACAGGTAGATCCCCGGGGCCGTGAACACCCGGCGCGCGGAGCCGCTGGTCTGAGCCGCCACGTTGCCGATCGAGTCCTGGAACGCGAGGTCGTGCAGCTGGGCACCGCTCCAGACCCAGGTCACGGTGTCCCCCACGGACACGCTGTCCACTTTGGGGACGAAGATGTCGTCCCGGACGCTGACGGTGAGGGTGTGCGCGGCGCCGGGGGCGGTGGCCCCCTTGGAGCAGGTCGCGAGGACGGCGCCCAGCAGGAGCGGGGAGAGCCGTCGGGCCGTCGGGCTCATCGGACGGAGATCTTGCCCCACATGCCGGTTTCCTTCCCCCCGTGATACCGGCAGTGATAGTAGTAGTCGCCCGCGGCGAGCCCCAGCTCGACCGGCAGGCCCGGGGGCAGCGCCCGCTCGCCGCTCGCCGCCCAGGCCGAATCGCCGAGGTTGACGGAGTCCGGGGTCACGGTGTGGAGCAGGGTCCCCACGTTCTGGAAGCAGATGGACTGGCCCACGCTCACCTGGGCCATTTGCGGGCTGAAGGTGTGGTTGTCGGACGCCGTGATCACCAGGACGGTCCCGGCCTGGTTGCCGCCGCATCCCGACCCGTTGCCCGAAGGCGCGCTGGAGCAGGCGACCCCGACCACCGCCCCCGCACCGATCAGCCCGAACCAGAGTTTCCGCATCGTCCCTCCCACGTTGGCGAGCCCACGAGTATATACGCCACAAAGTACGGGGGGCTCCAGCGATGGCTAGAGCCCCCGGAACACCCGCGTCTCCCCCACCGCTAGTGGTGCTCGCGCTCCAACGTGTCCGCCGCGAGGCGCGGAGAGAGCATCGGATACCGGCCCGCGAACCACCCATAGGCGAGCAGGAACAGCCCCGCGAAGAACGCCAGGGCGCCCAGCTCCGGAAGCCCCAGGTGGGGGCCCTGGCCGGCGTTGAGCGAGGGGACCACTTCGAGGTAGCGCTCGAGCCACACGCCGCTGAGGGAGACGGCCGCGAAGAGCGCGAAGGTGGGCGGGAATTTCTTCGGCTTCACGCCCAGGAGCCCGATGAAGGGGATCACGAACACCAGCAGGAACGCCGCGGTGCCCACCGGCCGCCAGGGGCCCCAGAGCCGGTAGAAAATGAAGTACGTCTCCTCGGGCAGGTTGCCGTACCAGATGACGAGGAACTGGGCCCACATCAGGTAGCCCCAGAAGACCGTGAATCCGAAGCAGAGCTTGCCCAGGTCGTGGAGCTGCTTGGGCGAGATCAGGTGCTCGAGCTTCATCGCCCGGCGCATCCAGAGGCCGAGCACCGCGGTGGTCATCAGGGCCGTGAGGAAGCTGCCCATGAAGTAGAAGGCGCCGTAGAGGTTCGAGATCCACCGCGGCGCGAGCGACATGATGAGGTCGAAGCCCAGCAGCGAATAGGCGAACGCCCAGCACACGATCAGGATGGCGGCGTCCCGGCTCACCAGGCCCTTGGACGCCGCGTCGTCAACGGCCGGCTTCCCCGTCGCGAGCTCCTCCACGTCCGGCGCGACGTCGCGGCGGACGAAGCGCCACGACAGCCAGGCCATGAGGGCCAGGAGGATCCAGTTCCGGATCAGCAGGAGGGGTTCGCGGAACCAGAATCCCACCTGCGGGCGGTCCACGGGCAGCGTCTTGAACAGATATTCCCGGCCGAGGACCAGGCCGAGGTAGAGCACGAGGGCGACCACCAGGAACCCGACCCCCGCTTCGGCGAAGCGGATCAGGAGCCCGGCCCAGTGCCCCTTGGCGAGCTTCTGGGTGGCCGCGAAGACCACGAGCGCCTGCGCCAGCGCGGTCCAGAACAGGAAGTTGAAGTGGTACGCCTGCCAGACGCGGGCCGCCTGGCCGGTGAGGAGGCCGCCGGCGAGCACGGCCGCGCCCGCGACCGCCAGGATCGCGCCGGCGGCCCGGAACCGGGCCACCGGCGCCTCGCGCGCCTTCTGGACCAGCTCGGCGCGATTGACGGCGTACGTCGCGGCGCTCACGGCTTCCCTCCGGTGCGGGCCTGTTCCTGGAGACTGCGGATGTAGTTCACGACGTCCCAGCGATCGGTGCCCCGCACCTTGTCCCCGTAGCGGGGCATCAGGCCCCGCCCCATCGGCAGGGCGTAGACCAGCACGCCGTAGATGTAGCCGTCGGGCTTGCGGGACAGCGTGTCGGTGACGAGCGAGCGGACGCCCACGAAGGGGCCGCCGCCCGCGACGGACACGGGGCCGTCCCCGTGGCCCGCGGGGCCGTGACAGACGAGGCAGTAGGTCTCGTAGACCCACTTCCCGCGGTTGAGCGATTCGGACGTGCGGGTCCGGGGGTTGGTGAGCCGCTCGGCCTCGGTGATGGACAGCGAGTCGGGGTCGTGGCCGGTGATCGGGATGGTCCCGGGCGCCGGGAGCCGGGGCATCGCGTACGGCTTGATGCTCCGCTGGTGGCGCATCGTGGCGAACCAGCCGACGTGGTGGACGACGTCGTCCGGGTTGCAGGCGGCCAGCAGGGCGAGCGCCGCCAGGAGGGCCGGCTTACGCACGGCGCACCTCCTCGGCCCCGTGCTGTTTCAGGAAGGCCTCGGTGACGCCGGCCTGGTCGGGCCGGCAGGGCACGAACACCCCGAACTTGTCGTTGGAGAACCGCGGGTCGTACGGGATGGTGCCCTCACGGCGGGCGGCCCGCAGCGCGTTCAGGGCCACGCCCAGAAGCGTGTTCAGCGCCCCGAACAGCACCGTCATCTCGAACATGATGACGACGTAGGGCGGAATGGAGCCGATGGGCTTGCCGCCCACCTGCACCGGCCAGTCGTAGGACATGTAGAGCGTCACCCAGGCACCGATGGAGCAGCCCGCGATGCCGCCGATCAGCGTGTACATCCGCACCGAGCTGACGGGCCGGTCGATGGCGTCCTCCAGCTCGTGGCGCGGCATCGGCGAGAAGACGGTGAAGTCCTCGCGCCCGTCGGACTTCAAGTCCTTCACCGCGCGGGTGGTGTCGTCCAGATGCCCGAACACGCCCAGCACCCCCGGCGTCATCGGGCCGTGGAAGAGGGCCGCCAGCGGATTCTTCACGCGGCCCTCCCGCGCACGGGCGGCGGCAGCACTTCCTTGACCTCGGAAATCGAGACGGCCGGGAAGTTCTTCACGAAGAGCAGGAACCACATGAAGAACCATCCGAAGGAGCCGGCCATGATCCCCCAGTCGGCCCAGGTCGGGTTGTAGCCCGCCTTGATGAACGGCTCGAACGGCTCGCCCGCGAGATGGATGGCGATGAGGGTGAACCGCTCGAACCACATCCCGATGTTGACGAAGATCGAGATGACGAACAGCGCGGTCAGGTTGGTCCGCACCTTCTTGAACCAGAGAATCCAGGGCAGGAACCAGTTGCAGACGTTCATGGTCCAGCCGGCCCACCAGAAGGGGCCGAACGCGCGATAGTAGAACGCCTGGTGCTCCGGAGTGGGGCCGCCGTACCACGCGATGAAGTACTCCGTGGCGTAGGCGAAGCCGACGATCATCCCGGTGAGGAGGCAGAGCTTGGCCAGGTTCTCGAAGTGGCGGATGGTCACCACCTCTTCGAGATGGAAGAGCCGCCGGATGGGGATGAGGAGCGTGATCACCATCGCGACGCCCGAGTAGATGGCGCCGGCCACGAAGTAGGGCGCGAAAATGGTCTCGTGCCACGCGGGGACCTGGGCCATCGCGAAGTCCCAGGACACGACGCTGTGCACCGACAGCACGAGGGGCGTGGCCAGGGCCGCGAGGTACAGGTAGCCGCGCGAGTAGTGCCGCCACTGCTCGTTGGTGCCGCGCCAGCCGAGCGAGGTGATCGCGTAGAGCTTCTTCCGCCACCCCGTCGCCAGGTCGCGCACGGCCGCGATGTCGGGGATCAGGCCCATGATCAGGAAGCAGGTCGACACGGTGAAGTAGGTGCCGATCGCGAACTCATCCCAGATCAGGGGCGACTTGAAGTTGGGCCAGAGCCCCCGCTCGTTCGGATAGGGGATGAGCCAGTAGAAGTACCACTGCCGCCCGATGTGGATCAGCGGGAAGAGCCCCGCCGTCATCACCGCGAAGACCGTCATCGCTTCGGCCACCCGGTACACCGCGGTCCGCCAGGCCGACCGGAACAGATACAGGATGGCGGAGATCAGGGTGCCGGAGTGCGCGATGCCCACCCAGAACACGAAGCAGGTGATGAAGACGGCCCAGTACACCGGGTGCGAGTATCCCGCCATCCCCAGCCCGTACCGGAGCAGGAACAGGAGGCAGATGATCCCGACGCTGAGCAGCGCGACCGCCACGCCCAGCAGGGCGAAGTAACCCCGGCTGGGGTTCCCGAGGGTCCGGTGGATGACGCGGGTGACGTAGTCGTACGTGACGCGCACGCCGGACGTCGACGGAGCCGTGGTCTGCGCCATCAGACCTCCGCTCCGGCCACGACGCGCGCCAGATAGGTGATGCCCGGCTTGGTGTTCAGGCCGGCGAGCACGTGGTACCCGCGCGGGTCCTCGGAGAGCGCGTGCACGCGCGAGTGCGGGTCGTTCAGGTCACCGAACACGATGGCCTCCGACGGACACCCCTGGGCGCAGGCGGGCACGATGTCCCCGTCCTTGAGCGAGCGGTCGTCGATCCGCGCCTGGTGCTCGGCCGAGCGGATGCGCTGGACGCAGAAGGTGCACTTCTCCATCACGCCCTTCTCGCGCACCGTCACGTCCGGGTTGAGCTGCCAGTCGAGCGGGGTGGGCCACGCCTCGTACTCCCCGCCCCGCTCGGCATAGTTGAACCAGTTGAAGAACCGGACCTTGTAGGGACAGTTGTTCGAGCAGTAGCGGGTGCCCACGCACCGGTTGTAGACCTGGCCGTTCAGCCCGTCCGGCGTGTGGTACGCCGCGAACACGGGGCACACCGGCTCGCAGGGCGCGTTCCCGCACTGCTGGCAGAGCATGGGCGTGGTGACGGCGCGGACCGGCCGGCCCTCTTCGTGATTGAAGTACCGCTCGATGCGCATCCAGGGCATGAACCGGCGCCGTTGGACCAGCTCCTCGCCCACGGTCGCGATGTTGTTCTCGGCGTAGCAGGCCGTCACGCAGGCCGAGCACCCGGTGCACTTGGAGAGATCGATGGCCATCGCCCAGCGGGTGGGCTGGCTCGCGTAGTTCCCCAGGGACGCCGCCTCGTGCTGCGCCGCGGCCCAGCCGGCCGCGGCCGAGTCCGAATACTCGGGCAGGGGCTCCCCGGCGAAGGGCTGGTCTCCGGCGTGCAGCCCGGCGGCCCGGCCCAGGGTGAGCAGCTCGACGATTCCCTCGCCGCCTTCGCGGGGATCACCCTCGAGGGTGGCGAGATACCGGTGGTCCCGGGTCTTGTCCACCGTGGCGCGCACGGTGAACGTCCGGCCGCCGTAGCCGTTGGCGCCGCCGGGCAGGAGATCGAAGGCGTTGCCCTCGCGCCCCTTGGCGTAGCGCCCGCCCGCCACGTGCCCCTGCCCGGTGGGCATCGCGAGCACGCCGGGCCGGATGGACGGCGTCACCCAGGCGGCCACCCGCGCCGTGCCGTAGGTCGTCGTCACCAGCAGGAAGTCCCCGTTGTCCACGTTCCAGCTCTTCGCCGTCTCCGGGTGCACTTCCACCCAGCTCTGCCACATGATCTTCGACACCGGGTGCGGAAGCTCCTGGAGCCACGGCTTGTCGGCGCCGCGGCCGTCGAAGAGGGCATAGTGCGGGTACACGATGACCGGCACGTCTCCCTGGTCGCCCGCGAGGACGGGCGCGGCCGCGGCGCCGGCGAAGATCCTCGCCGCGTCGGGCCCGAGGTGCGCGGCCGTGACCGGCGCGTCACCGTACACGCCACCGTGCTGCACGGCCTGCGCCCAGAAGTCGTCCTCGCCCCCGCCGCCGCCGTGGCGGGCGCGGACCGCCTTCCATTTGTCCCGCAGGTAGTCCTTGAAGACCCCCGGCCGTCCGGCGAGCCGGGCGATCACGTCCCCGGCGGCCCGGGCGCCCGCCTGCACCGGCTGCATCGCCGGCTGGAGCAGGGCGAACACGCCGGCCCGGGGCCGCGTGTCCCCCCACTGCTCGAGGGGGTGGAGATCGGGGAGCACGAGGTCCGCGGCACCGGCGGTCTCGTCGAGCATCGTCGTGAAGGCCACGCGGTACGCCTTCGCCGCGGCGGCGGTAAATCCCGCCACGGAGTACGCCGGGTTGACGGCGTGGGTCACGAGGAGGGCGACCTTGCCGGCCGACAGGTCGGCGACCAGGGCGCTGAGGTCGCGGAACGACCCCGCCCCGCCCTGGGCCAGATTGGCCCCGAACTTCACGGTCTTGCCCACCGACCCCGCGACGTAGTTCAGGATGTTCACCGCGGCGACGATCTCCGCGCCGTTCGGGTACTGCGCGGCCATGCCACCCGCGACGGCCAGGCCGCCCTTGGACCCCGCGAACTCGCGGGCCAGCCGCTCGATGGTCTGGGCATCCACGCCGGTGGCCTGCGCCACGGCCTCGGGGGTATGGCGGGCCAGCAGGTCGTGGAGGCGGCCCGCGTCCGCGGGGGCCGCGCCCAGGTGCCCGCTCAGGATCACCTGCGCCATCGCCAGGGCCAGCAGGCCCTCCGTGCCGGGAATCGCGGCGATCCACTCGTCCGCGTTCATCCCTTCGAGCGACATCCGGGGACTCACCGCGACGAACTTCGCCATCGCGGTCTCGCGTCCGGCGTCGAACCCGTGGGCCCGGGAAAATCCGCCCTGGAATCCGACCGGGGAGAGCCAGGTCTCCATGAAGTCGGCGCCGAAGGACAGGAGGTACCGCGCCGACGCGAAGTCGTACGACGGCACCGCCGCCGTGCCGAACGCGAGCCGGTTCCCTTCGCGCAGGGCTTCGAACGCGAACGGCTCGTAGGTCACGTGCCGGCCGCCGACCTGCTTCATCCACTCGTCCACGAGCTCGCCGAAGCTCGACGCCTCGAGCCCGGTCACAAACACGATGCCCTTGCCGCGGGCGTCCTTCACCTTGGCGGCGAGACGCGCGAGGGCGTCGTCCCAGGTGACCTTGACCAGGTTCCCCTGCGCATCCCGGGCCATCGGGTCGGTGACCCGGTCGGGATGATACAGCCCCTGGAGGGACGCCTGCCCCCGGGCGCACAGGCGCCCGGCGTTGACCGGCGACGCGGGGTTGCCTTCGATCTTGATGGCGCGCCCTTCGCGGGTCTTCACCAGAATGCCGCATCCCGCCGGGCACTCCCGGCAGGTGCTCGCGTACCACGTGGGCACGCCCGGGACTTCGTCCTCCGACTGCACCAGATACGGAATGAGCTTCTCGGTGGGCTCGGGGCCGATGCCGCACCCCGCCACCACGGCGGCGCCGCCGCCCGTGACGCCCAGGACCTTCAGGAACCGTCGCCGGTTCATCCCGTCGACCATGTCGTCTCCGCTCGCCATGCTAGTAGTGACACACCGTGCAGTCGCGCGTCACCTTCTTCTCCACGTGGCATCGGATGCACCAGCCCATCCGGAGCGTGGACACCTGCGCGACCTGCGGCGTCTTCGCGATGTCGCCGTGACAGAGGACGCAGGCGTTGTCGCCCAGCGCCTTGATGTGCCGCATATGCGGGAAATGCACGAACCCGGGGAGCGTGTGCACCCGGATCCACTCCGGGGGTTGCCGGTCCGACCAGGCCTTCCGGACCTTCGCGATCTCGGCCTGATGCGAGGGGGTGCTGCCGCCGATCAGCATGTGGCACCCCATGCAGGTCTGCAGGGACGGGATCCCCGGCTCCGTGGAGACGGCGGCCGTATAGTGGCAATACATGCAGGGAATCTGGTCCTGGCCGGCGTGGACGTCGTGGCGGAAGAAGATCGGTTGGCGAGGACCCGCGAGGCGGGCCGTGTCGGTGATCACGGGAGCCTGGTACCGGGGCGCCGTCTGCGCGCGGGCCGCGCCGGCGGCGCAACCGAGCAGGACGAGCGCGACCGCCGCTCGGCACCCAGCGTGCATCGTCATCAATGCGTTGGCCTCGCTGGCGAATCAGTCGAGTTAGAAACGGCACACGGCAACGGCTGTGGGCGCCGGAATGTAGCGCCCACCCGGAAGCCCACACAAGCCGTCACTCGGGTCGCGCCAGGAGATGGTGCTTGAATCGGATCACGTCCACGAACGCATCGACCGTCTCCAGGTCGTCGAATTCCATCCAGCACCACCGGACCCCCGCGTCCCGCGACCCGTCCTTGACGGCCTGGCGCACCGAGCGCGGGAATCCCTCCCCCGGCCCCAGCTCCTCCTCCTCCGCGGGGTTCAAAACGAAGGTGCCGCTCACGCCCGAACGCATCGGATGGAGATAGCCAAGCTTCCGGCCGCCCACTTCGTACATCCACACCCACTTCCACGTGGTCCCGAGAAACACCACCTGCTCGGTCACGTGCTTCAGGGCCCGAATTCCCTCCCGCGCCCGCTTGAACCGCCCCGAGGCGCGTTGAGGTAAATCCCGAATGGGAGAGTCGGATTTCGGCCGCTGGCGGGGACTGATGTACAGGTTGGTCGCCCAATACGCGGCTGGGGGGCTCGTCATTGGCCCCCAAGATAGAGGCCGACGCCCCCTTCGCCTAGACGGCGCTCCCGAGGCGCGTCGCCGCGGCGCGGAAGCGGCCGCCGTCGAGCAGCCGCCCCGCCGCCTGATCGGGCACCGCCATCAGGCCGTGCGGATCCATGCTGAGCTTGATGACGTCGGCGTTGCGCCCGAACCAACGGCTCGAGGGTTCCAGATCGGACGGGTACACGAAACCGGGCAGGCTCGCGACGGCGAGGGGTGCCTGGGAGCCGATCCCCGATTCGGGCATCGTACCGGCCCACAGCCGGGCGCCGAAGCCGCGCGCCACCCGGTAGACCCGGCAGAATTCGGAGAGCCCGCCCATCCGGTGCACCTTGATGTTCCACACCTTCGGCCCGCCAAGCGCGACCACCTGCCGCGCGTGACACTCGCTCCGGAGCGTCTCGTCGAGACAGACGTCGGTCCGCAGGGTCTCGGCCAGCCGGGCGTGCCCCACCAGCTCGTCGGGGGCGAGCGGCTGCTCGATGTAGAGCAGGCCCGCATCGTCCAGGGCCCGCAGCACCCGCTCGTCCTCGGGCCAGCGATAGGCGCCGTTCGCGTCCACCGTCAGGGGCAGCTCCACTCCGGCCATTCCGGCCCGGGCGGCCGTCACGGCCTGGGCATCCCAGCCCGGCGCGACCTTGATCTTGACCCGCCGGTAGCCGCGGCCGACCGCCTCGTACACACGGCGGGTCAAGGTGCCCGGGTCGCGGTCCTCGGGGATGCCGAGGGCGACGCCGCACGGGACGCCGGCGGCGGGAGTTTCCCCCAGCCGCTCGCCCAACAGGCGCGCCAGGCCCACGCCCCGCCGGTGCGCTTCGAGATCCCAGGCCGCCGTTTCCACGCCCGCGATCGCGAAGGGGTTGCCGCGGACGCCGGCGCGCAGGGCCGCATCCAGCGCCTCCGGCCCGTCCAGCTTGCGGCCGAGGATGCGGGGAAGCAGCAGATCCCGGGTCAGCTGGGTCACGCCCGCGAGTGTTTCTTCGGAATAGAAGGGCTGCTCGAACGGGGGCGATTCGCCGTACCCGACGTGGCCCCGGTCGTCGGTCAGCACCACCACGAGGGAGCGCCGCTCGGTGACCGCCCCACCCGAGATGATGAAGGGCTCCACCAGGGGGAGGCGGAGGTCGAAGAGCTCAGCCCGGGTGACGCGCATCGGACAGGTCGAGGAAGTGGAGCTCGCCGCCCCGCCGTTCGATCCGGCCGGCGGCTTCGAGCTCGAGGAGGACGGCGATGAGCCCGTCCTGCGGATCGAAGAACATCTGGTGGAGTACGCGCTGCGTGCGGGACCCCTCGCGGGAGGGATACGCGGAGAGCGGGAGCTGAAACGCGGTGTGCAACTGCACGCTCTCGCATCCACGGAGTGCGTACTCGGCGATCATCCGGCCCGAGCAGACATTGCCGGTTCCGGTGAGGTGCCCCGGGCCGACGCCCGGGGGCACGGCATCCAGCACGCGCAGGTTCCGGTCGCTCAGCTCCCATCCGCCATAGGCGACCTGTCGCTCGACGTCGAAGAGCCGGTTGAACGCGACGAGCGTGTCGGCGCCCCGCGTGGCCCGGATCATCTCCAGCTGAAAGGCGTCGTCGAACCGGGCGTTCATCAGCTTGACCCCCAGCCGCACCGGCGCCGCCGCCCGGACGCGCGCCGCGACCTCCGCGAGCCACCGGAGGACCGTGGGCCCCTGGTCCGACCGCGCATCCCCCGCGAGGGTGGGCGAGAAGTCCTTTTCGAGGGGAAGCGGCTCCGCTCCCCATTCCCGGGCGAGCGCCCGCGTGGTGAAGCGGTACTCCTCGTCCCGGAAGGGCTCGTCGAACAGGGGCAGGTGGTACTTCACCGACGGCACCACCACCATCCCCCCCGCGCGGGTGACGTCACGCGCGATCCGGACCAGCGCCAGGTACTCCGGGAACGGACGGTCCCAGCCCCGCCCTTTCCACGTCACGGTCCAGCCGTCGCGGTCTCCGGCGCGCCGCCGCTCCACCTCCATCCGGGTCTCGTGGGTGGCCCAGGCGCCCATCGTCCGGGCGCCCCGCTCATCCTGGGCGATGACGGTCTTCAGGACGACGAAGGCCAGTCCCGCGGTGAGGTCCGCCTCGAGCTGGGATTCGTGCAGCGAGAGCTGGCCCGAGCCCTTTCCGACGGGGTGCGGCAGGGCAAACCCGAGGTACCGCGCGGAGAGATCGATGCCGTACCGCTCCCGCACGTGGGCCGGAAACTCGCGGGGGAGCTCGCGCCCGAACCGGTCGAAGTCACGCTCGAGCTGCGCGCGCATCCTGCACGGCCCGCCGCACCGTGTCCCGCTCGGCCGGGTCGAGCGCCGGCCCCCAGGGATCGTCGCAGGCGTCATCCGGGATCACGCCCTGCGCGGCCGCGGCCCACAGCATCCGGCGCACGTACCCTTCCATCGGCGCGGTGAACGTGGCCTGCGCGAAGCGGTCCAGGATCCCCGACAAGCGGACGAAGAGCCCGAAGTTGTCCTCCCGGAAGGCGCGGACCAGCTCGGCCTGGAGGTCGGTGAGCGCCGCCCCCATGCCGATCAGGGCCGCCCGCGCGCCCATCGTGAACGAATACCCGAGGAAACGGTCCTCCCCGGTGATCAGGAGCTTCTCGCGGTAGGGGCGGGCCAGGTCCGCGATCCGCTGGAAGGTCATCACCGAGTCCAGCGTCGCCACCTTGATCCCCAGCAGGCCGGGCAGCTGCAGCAGCGCGTGGAGGGTGCGGTTGTCGTAGGCGATCCCGCCCGCGGCCTCGTACAGGTAGAACGCGATGACCGGAAGCTCCCGCGCCAGCGCCGCGTGATACCCCACCGGCTCGTCCGCCCGCGGGAACGCGAGCACGGCGTCCGCGCCGAGGCTCCGCGCTTCCCGCGCCATGTCCACGGAGCTCGCGCCGGCGACGATGATCTTGTCGGGGAGGGCGTCCCGCCACACCTGCAGCACGCGCCGCCGCTGCGCCTCCGACAGATGCAGGCCACGCCCCGTGTGGGCCCACACCGCGACGCCGGCGACCGGCTGCCCGGCCATCCAGCGCGCGTATCCCCGCAGGGCGTCGTCCGCAAGCTCGTGGCCCCGGAACGGCACCGGCACGGCCGGGATCAAACTCCACGCCAGCCGGTCGGGGTCGAGCATCAGCCCGCCACCAGGCGGCGCGCGTTCCCGGCCTCGATCGCCTCACGCGCTTCGGCCGTGAGGTCGAGCAGATCGAGCTTCGCGACCGCGTGCTCCGGGAGCCGCAGGGGCTGTCCGGTGCCGAACAGCAGCCGCCCGGGGCCGACGCTGGCCAGCAGGGCGGCCAGGTGGTCCTCCGGCGGTCCCCAGATCCAGCTGATGTCCCACGAGAGCCGGCCGGCTTCGGGCGGCGTGCACCCGAAATGGACCTCCTCGATGAAGCCCCGGTCGGCGTGCGTCACGATCAGCCGCAGGTCCTGGTCGGCGCGGAGCAGGGCCCGGAGCGCCGCGGCAGGCAGGTCGGGCGCGGTGTCGAGCGGATGCCGCTGGCGCAGATCCTCGAGCCGCACCGCCAGGAGCAAGGGCACGCCGGCGGAGCCGCAGGTGGCGGCGAGGACCCGCATTTCGTGTCCCGCGGGCGCGAGTCCCAGGAACTGCGGATCGCACCGCACCGCGGGGGAGCCCCGCGTCGCCGCCTCGGCCAGGACCTCCTCCCAGTGCGGCAGTCCCGGATGCACCGTGGGCACCGCCTTGAGCCGGGGGTGCGCCACCGTGGTTTCGTACAGCCAGTCGTTCCCTTCGGTCGGATCCTTCCACCACAGCCCGGGCAGATGGGAGACCCAGGCCTCGGTGATGCCGACCCGGTCCATCGCCTGCAGCAGGTGCGCGGGCGTGGTTCCCGGGACCCGGCGCCAGGGATAGGCGCCCAGGAAGGCGTTGACGTCGATGCGCATCAGTCGGCCGGAAAAGAGCCCGGAGGGAAGAGCCCGGCGGCGTTCTTCCAGCGGATCCGCTCCACGTCGCCCGCCGGCAGGAGTTTCTCGAGATACCGGAGCTTGGCCCATCCGGTGCACAGGGTCATGTCGGCCCCCCAGAGGAGCCGGTGCGTGCCGACGGCGTCGACGCAGGCCTCGAGCATTCCGCCGTCCACCCCCGATCCCGACAGGTCGACGAACACGTTGGGCACGTCCCGCACCGCGGCGAGCGAGTGCAGCCAGTCGCCGCCTCCGCCGATGTGCGCCAGGATGAACGCGACGCCCGGGTGCCGGAGGGCCAGGGTGCAGAGCTCGACGGCGTCCGAGGCTTCCTGCTGGGGCCAGTCCCGGCGGCGGTGCTGCCAGATGTGATGGAGCACCGGCAGACGATGCCCGCGGGCGGCGTCGCACACCGGGTCGAGCAGGCCGTCGTCGGCCCGGCGGCTCGCCGCCAGCTTGAGGCCGATCATCCCCGCCTTCACCCCCCGCGCGATCTCCGCGAGCGCGTGCTCCGTGTAGTTGGGGTTGACGCAGACGTATCCGCGCACGCGGCCGGGATGCTCCCGCTGAAACCGGAGCAGCCAGTCGTTCCCGTAGGTGAGATCGGGCATCGAGGGAAAGTAGGTCGGCGAGGTCCGCCCGAAGGTGCCGAGCACCGACGCCACGTGCACCGTCACGCCCATCCGGTCGCCGGCGGCGAGACGGGCGGCGTTGTATTCACGCCAGTCGTTCCGCGGGCTCCGCTCGGGATAGAAATGCGCGTGGACGTCGATCAGCATGCCGGAATCTGCCTCGGTTCACGCCTCGCGCGCCACCAGGCCCAGCACCTCGTCCAGCACCGCGAGCGTGCGGTCCACGTCGCCGTCCGTGTGCCCCAGGGACACGAAGTTGTAGGCGGTGCGCTTGAAGAGGATTCCCCGCTCCGCGGCCGCCGCCGCCACCCGCGCCGAGGTCCGGTCGTCGCGGTAGTGCAGGAAACACATCTCGGCCATCCCCGCGACTCCGGTCACCACCTCGGGGTGGCGGCCCGCGAGTCCGTGGAGTCCGTGGAGCAGGCGGGTGCCCACCCGGTGGAGATGCGCGCACACCCCCTCGGTCGCGAACACCTCGATCGTGGCCCGCGCCGCGGCCAGCGCCACCGATTCGGTCGCCAGGGTCGAGGAGATCCAGGTGCGTGACGCCCCCTCCATCACGGCGGCCGCCCCGCCGACGGCGGCGAGGGGGTATCCGTTCGCGAGCGCCTTCCCCACCACCAGGAGATCGGGGCGGACCTTCCACCGCTCCGCCGCCCCGCCCACGGCGAGACGGAAGGCGGTCTTGATTTCGTCGAAGACGAGCACGGCGCCCGCGCTCTCGGTTTCGCGGCGCAGGACGTCGAGCCACTCGCGCGTGGGCTCCCGCACCACGACCGGCTCGACCACGACGGCGGCCAGGCTCGCGCCCGCTTCCCGGATCAGCGCCCGGGAGCCCGCCGCGTCGTTGAACGGCAGATCCTGACGCAGGGAGCGGACGGGCGCCGGCACTCCTTCGACTCCGCCCTGCGCCCAGTCGAGCCACCCGTGATAGCCGCACGACAGCACCAGGTCCCGTCCGGTGGCGACCCGGGCCAGCCGGACCGCCGCCGCCACGGCCTCGGCGCCGCTCTTGAGGAAGCGCACCCGTTCCACGCCCGGAAGCCGCTCGCACAGGGCCTCCGCCACCTCGCCTTCGAGCGCCGGCGGGAGCGGTCCCACCACGCCGGCGTCGACGGCCGCGTGGGCGGCCCGCGTCACCGCCGGGTGGCCGTATCCCAGCGCCACCGCGCCCAGCCCCATCAGGTAATCCACATACTCCCGCCCGCGCTCGTCCCACACCCGGCACCCGGACGCGCGGGCCGTGAGGCGCGGCGTCCCGGGCCCCGCCTCCGCGCCGAACAGCGCGTCCGGGCGCTTACTCCCGGTCGACGTGAAGCCCGGAATGCGGCGCGATGCGCTCACGGTATTTCACCACCTCGATGGCCATGGCCCGGAGCAGCTTGGCCTCCCGCTGATCCAGGGGCAGGCGGTGCACGACCTCGCGGACGGTCCGCATCACGCCCTCCGGGTTGCGCGTCTTGAAAAAGTCGATCTCGTGGAGCGCGCGGGCCACGTCTCCGAAAAGGCGCTCCAGCTCCGCGACGTCGGCGGGGCCGGCCTCCCGGCGCGGCGCCTTGTACGCGCGCTCCCCCGCCCCGGACGCGAGCGCCACCTCGTAGAGGGCGATCGCCACGGCGTGCCCGAGATTGAGCGATCCGTAGGTGGGCTCCGTGGGCACCGTGACGATCCGGTGGCACCGGTCGAGCGCCTCGTTCGGAAGTCCCTTGTCCTCGCGGCCGAACAGCAGTGCGGCCGTGGCTCCCGCACCAGCCGCCACGAGCTCCGCCGCCGCCTCGCGCGGGCGCCGCAGGTTGCGCTTGGCGGTACGCCCCCGGGCGGTGAAGCCGGCGACGTGGGCGCAATCGGCGAGCGCTTCATCCAGATCACCGCAGAGCCGCACCCGGGCCAGGACGTCCGCCGTCTGGTGCGCGATCCCGCCGATGCGGTGCGCGTCGTACTCCCGGGGGTTCACGAGGCGCAGGTCGCGCAGGCCGAAATTCTTCATCACCCGCACCACGTGGGCGATGTTGACCAGATCCTGCGGCTCGTGCAGGACGACGACGAGGCTCATCCCAAGAGCTCCAGCACTCCGAACCGCGAGGGATCCTGCCGGTCGCCGTGGAGCCACACCCACCCGCCGCCTCCGCTCCAGACCAGCTGGCCCACCCGGCGGAGGCGCTCCGGGAGCATTTCGTTCACGAGGAGGTCGAACCCGAGACGCGCCCCCACGTGCAGGCGCCCGAACTCCGGGCCGGCGACGGCGATCGTGAGCCGGTAGCCGGTGTCCGTGGCCTGCCAGCCCCCCCGGATATCGCCCGGCGCGCCGCGCGTCCCGCCGGCGCCGCGGACCCGGAGCCCTCCGCCCGGCTCCGGGACCACCAGGTACCCGTACACGCCCGGGTCTTCGGGCATCTGGAAGTAGATCTGGACGCCGTCGGAGTGGATGTCGTCCGGCTCATTGTCGAGGCGCGAGGCGGTGGCGTCGGGGGCCCGGAAGGACAGATCCGGCTTCGCCACGTCCACGGCCACGTACAGGGCGCGCTCGTCCCACGCCGCGTAGGCGCGGGCCGAGAAGTCCTCCGGGCCGCTGAACGGCTCCTCGCTCCGCCGGTATTGATCCTCGAGGTCCAGCGTCAGGGGCTCCGACAGATCGAACCCCACGAGGGACCCGTCCAGGGGGGGCGGCGCGCCCACGCGGAGCGCCGCGCCGGTGGCCTGCGGCGGAGGGTCGAAGTCGAGGAACGGGCGGCGGGGGGGCGCCTCGGGCACCCGGCCGCGGAGCGTAATCCGTCCCCCCGGCGTGTCGACGTTCCATCCGTCCAGGTGCCGGCGATGGACCTCCCGCTCCGTGCCGACGGAGATCTCGATGACGTCTCCGGACACCGCGAGCGCGGAGACCGGCTCGCGGGCCAGCACCGCGACGAACCGTGCGCCGACCCCGTCCCGCCTGGCGACGAAAAACGGCGTGGGGTTCCGGGATCCGGGCGGGCCCGGCGCCTCCGCCCGCCACAGCTCACCCTCGAGCGCGAGCCGGACCGACAGCGGCTCGTCGCCGGACCGGGCCTCGAGCGCGATGGGGCCGGGACCCGCGGGCACGAACCGCTCCGCATTTCGGGAGAACGGGTCGCCGAGGTCGGCGGGGTGCCACGTCCCCGGCGACGTCACCGTGACCTCTCCCTGCAGGTGCCAGGGCAGCTCGGTCCGGTGCGGGGCGGCGTCATCCAGCTCGAACACGTCGAGCAGGTACCGGGGGCCGGCGATCAGCGTGCGGGTCAGCCCGCCTACCCGGCCCCGCGCCCACCCCCACGGTTCCCGGAGGTCGTACATCTCCAGTACGGCATCCCGCATCGGCTGAGAGACGCCGTCCAGGCGCGGGGCGTTGTGCGCCAGGGTGGACCGGTACCACGCCAGGTCCGGCGTGACGTACGATCCGGTGCCGAAATCCGGGAGCCAGTGCACGCCGCCCTGATGCAGGGTGAGGTGCAGGCGGTCGGGATGCCCGTGACCGCCCCCGGTCGGTCCGCACTCGAGGCTCGCGTAGCGGCCCGGCGCCCGGAACACCGCGAGCCCGTGATCTTCCAGCAGGTCGCTCCCTCCGCGCCAGGGCTCCACCGGAGCCGGCTGCGGGTTCATCTCGAGCAGGGCCGCCCAGGACAGTCCCGCGCGGTCGGGTGCCGCGGCCGCGCCCGCGTAGGGGGCATCGTGCAGGTAGGACTCGAACAGCTGCTGCGGCTGCGGCGCCGCGGCGTAGAGAGCGGCGAGCCACGCCCGGCCCTGCTCCGAATCGGCGCGGCCGAGCGCCACCTCCCAGGTGTCCAGGTACATCGGCTGCGCCAGGGAGACGCCGTACCGGGCGTCCTTGCGGGCGGGGAAGGTGAGGTCGGGGAGCGCCGACCGGGAAGGCGCGAGCAGCGCGCGCTCGAGCGCCGGCGCGAGCGCGGGGTCGGACGCGAAGTCGACGCCGGCGTGACGCGCCCACGCCGCCCCCGTGACGAGTCCCCGGACGGCGAAGAGGTGGTAGTTCTCGCCTTCGTACCAGAGCCCGTCGGTCCGGTAGCCCCGCAGGTGCGCCGTGAGGCCGGTCTCGCTCTCGAGCGCCCGGCGGCCCAGCTCCTCATCCTCGAACCACACGGCGATGGCGGTCAGCGCCGCGTTGTTCCAGGTCTGCCGGTTCGAGAACCCCTCGTCGAATTCACCGATGAGGTTCGCGGCTTCATCGGCAACCTGGTGGACGGCGGCGGCGGCTTCGTCGTCGAGGGCTCCGGTTTCCCGGAGGAGCCACGCCGCGGCCAGGTAGTTCAGGACCCAGATCGATTCGAGATAGGTCGAGGAAAACAGGCGCGATGGGCCGAGGACGTTGTCCCGATTCGGGTAGCGGAGGTACCGCCTCCCGTACTCCACCAGGAGGTGAGACGCGCCCCGCGCCGCCGGCGCGTGCCCCAGCACCGCCACCGTCGCCATCTCCGCGGCCCGCTCCGCGAGCCACAGATGCTGGTGGCGCGCCCACCACTGATCGTGACGCCGGCCCGACTGCGCCGCGCCGCACGCCGGGCACCGATGCGCTCCGGGGCTCCAGGGGTCGAACACGAGCACGCTCCCGTCCGCCGGACAGAATCCGCCGTCGGCCGAGAGCGCGCCCTTCGCCTCAGGGATGACCGGCGGAGCCGAGAGCACCCGGGTCGCGCGGGCGCGGAGCCGCGCTTCGAGCGTCCGCAGCATCTCCGAAGACGCGAGCGCATCCCGGCGCCGCTCGATGTCTTCCCGGGTCACCACGCGCGTCCCCCCTCGGCGGCCCAGGCCACGGGCAGGACCGTCGCCCCCGCCCCGCGGGCCGCCGTCGCCGCCGCCGCCGCATTGTCCCCCGTCACGAAGAACATGCATCCTCCCGCACCGGCCCCCGCGGCCTTCCCGCCCAGCGCACCGGCCCCCGCAAGCGCTTGCTCCAGACGCCCCATCGCTTCCGTCCGCATCCCCGGGTCGAGCTCCAGCTGACGCTCCCAGTTCCGGCTCAGCACCCGTCCCACCGCCGACAGGTCGGCGCGGCGCAGCGCCTCGGCCATTTCCTCGGCGAGGTCCTTGAGCGCCCGCAGGGCGCCGACCACCCCCCGGTCTCCCCGCTCGTACGCCGCCGCCACCCGGCCGATGGCCGCCCCCGACACGCGGGACTGCCCGGTGTAGCAGAGCACCAGATGCGAGGCGAGGGCGTCCGCGAAGTCCGTCTGGAGCGTGATCGGCTCGACGCCCACGTCCGGGTCGCGAAAGCTAAACCGGTGAAAGCCCCCGTACGCCGCCGCCTGCTGATCCTGCCGGCCTCCCGGCAGTCGGGCCTCCACGGTCTCGAGGTGCCAGGCGTGCGCGGCCAGCTCTCCCGCGTCCCAGTGCTCCCCCCGCGCCCGCGCCAGGCAGGCCACGAGCGCCACGTCCAGCGCGCCCGACCCGCCCAGCCCCGACCCCGGGGGCGCGGCGGAGCGGGTCTTCAGCGTCAAGTTGCCCTGGACCGGGAACATGCGCAGGGCGGCCTTGTGCAGCTCGAGCCGGCCGTCCCGGACCAGTCCGCCGGCGTTCACGCACTCGACCACGGTACCGGTATCCTCGGCCTCGAGCCGGATCAGCGGGCCCCCGATCTCGAGCTCGGCCACGGCGGAGAGGCCGATGGCTCCGTTCACCACGACGCCGCCTTCGCGCGCCGAGAAGGGTGGCACGTCGGTCCAGGCCCCGGCAAAATCGAGGCGCGTGGGAGCTTCGGCCCGGATCCGGGCCGGCAGGTCGCGCCGCCTCACCGGGTCCACCACCGCGCCAGGGTCGGCAACTCGCCCCGCACGTCCATCCGGACGCCGTGCACCCGCCGGTTCATTCCGCTGACGCCGCGCGCGTGGTACAGCCAGATCACCGGATGGGTCTCGGCCAGCACGCGCTGGGCGGCCGCCGGGTCCGCCGGCAGGTCGGCGCCCGTGAGGGAGGCGAGGGTCCCGAGATACGACAGGCCCAGGTCTCCGGGAATGCCCATCACCGCCGCCGTGAATTCGTGGCGGGGGCCGTACACCAGGCCGATGAAGGTCGAGAGCTCGACCTGGCGGATGCCCACGTGGCACCCGACGGAGGCCAGGTCCGCCTGCAGCATCTGCTCGAGCGCCGCTTCGCCGCTTCCCACGGTGAGGAGGTCGAAGGCCGGGCACCGGCCGGCGAGAAGCCGGCGCGCGGAGTCCGGCGCGAAGGGCACGCCGGGAACGGGGACGTACCCCGGCACACCCGGGGGCACCGGACCGTCGGCCGGCCGGGCGAACCCGAACGCATACCCGTCGACGATCGCGCGCCGGTCGATGGCGAGCGCCAGGGCCAGCCGCACCCGCGGGTCGTCGAAGGGCGGGCGGCGGGTGTTGAGCACGATGCCGTAGGGGAAGATCAGGGGATAGTCGAGGACCGTGAGCCGGGGATCGCGGCGCACGAACGGGACGTGCACCGCGCTGATTCCGGCGAAATCGAGCTCGCCGCCCACGAGCGCCGCCAGCTTCGCGGTGGGCTCGTCGACCACGACCACGATGAAGCGGGAGAGCCGCGGCGGGCCGCCGAGGGACGCCGGGAACGTCGAATCGGCCGCGAACACCCAGCGGCGGTTCGGGTCGTGCGCCACGAACCGGAAGGGGCCGTTTCCCACCGGATGCGCGTTCCAGGCGGCCTGGCGCAGGCGGGCGTGGGGCACCGAGTCGAGCAGGTGCGCCGGCAGGATGGCGAGATCGGTGAGGACGTCCGGGAAGGCGCGGGGCGGGCGGGCATACCGGATCACCACGGTCGAGTCGTCGGGCGCCGAGACGGCGCGGACCCGGGCGAGATCGGCGAAGCGGGCGTAGCCCGTGGCGGAGTCCCGCGCGGCGTCCAGGGTCCAGACGACGTCCTGGGCCGTGGTGGGCGCGCCGTCGGCCCAGTGGAGCTCGGTGTGGAGCCGCAACGTGAGGGTCCGCCGGTCGGCGCTCCAGGTCCAGGCCCGCGCCAGGTAGGGCTCGGGCGTCAGGGTCGCGTCGTAGCGGGCGAGCGTGGTGAGGAGCGCGTAGCGCTGGACCTGGCGGGCGAGCGGATGGATGGTCACCAGCGGATTCATCCCCTCCAGGTCGGCCCCTGACGCGTACAGGACCGTGGCGCCGCGGCGCGCGGCGCGGTCGCCGCCGCAGGCGGCGCCGAAGGCCGCGAGAGCGAAGAGCCACCGACCGGGTCGCGTCACGCCGCATTCTAGCGGCGGCTCCGGCCCCGCGCGAGATTGCGCTTCGTGCTCCGCCATTTCCTCGTCCGGCTGGTGACGGGCGCCGCCGTGGTCGCCGGCGTCGTGACCCTCACGTTCGTCCTGCTCCACGCCGCCCCCGGCGACCCGGCCCTGCGTCTGCTCGGGCCCACCGCGACGCCGGGCCAGCTCACGGCCCTCCGCCACGGGCTGGGACTCGACCGGCCCCTGGCCGCGCAGCTGGGATTCTGGCTGGAGCGGTTCGCGCGCGGCGACTGGGGGACGAGCATCGCCACCGGCCGGCCGGTCCTCTCCCTGATCGCCGACGCCTGGCCCGAGACCCTCCGGCTCGTCGGTCTCTCCCTGCTCCTCTCGTACGCGCTGGGTGTCGCGGTGGGCGCGGTCCAGGCGGCCCGCGCGGGCTCACCCCTCGATACGGCGCTGTCGGTGGGATCGGTCACCCTGTTCGCCCTGCCCGGCTACTGGCTCGGACTGATGCTCATCATGGTGGGCACGTACTGGTGGAAGGCTTTCCCGGCGTTCGGGGCCTCGGGGTACGACGCCGACTTCCTGGGACCCTGGGCCCGGGCGGCCGACACCCTGCGCCATCTCGCCCTGCCCCTCCTCACCCTGACCCTCATCGGCGTGGGCAGTGTCGCCCGCTTCGCGCGCGGGGCGATGATCGAGGCCCGGCGCGAGCCCTTCGTCGTCACCGCCCGGGCGAAGGGGCTCGGGCCCGCGAAGGTGGGGCGCCACGTCCGCCGCAACGCCCTGATCCCCGTCCTCACCCTGCTCGGGCTCTCGCTCCCCGCGCTATTTTCCGGAGCGGTCTTCGTCGAAGCGGTGTTCGCCTGGCCGGGCGTCGGACGGGTGCTCGTGGAGGCGGTGCAGGCCCGCGACTATCCGGTAGTGATGGCGGCGACGGCCGTATCGGCCGCCCTCGTGGTGTCGGGGAACCTGATCACGGACCTCGTCGTCACGGGGCTCGATCCCCGCCTGCGGGAGCGGAGCGCGTGACCAGGCTCTGGCACGACCGCCGGGGGCGGACGGGGCTCCTCATCCTGGCGGCCGCAGTCCTGCTCGCGCTCGGCGCCCCGCTCGTCACCGACGGACACCCCGACCGCCAGCGGGACGTCACGGTCACCCGATTCCTGCCGCCGTTCGCCACCGACGTACACGGCGCGCGGCACGTGCTGGGCACCGACCGCTTCGGCCGCGACGTCTGGACCCGCCTCATCTACGGCGCCCGCATCTCACTCGGCGTGGGGACGCTGGCGGTCGCGCTGTCGGTCGCGGTCGGCGTGCTGGTGGGCGGACTGGCGGGAGCCACGCGGGGCCCCCTCGCCCACGGGCTCCTGGGGGTCACCGACTTCGCGCTGGCGTTGCCGCGCATCGTCCTGCTGCTCCTGCTCGCCTCGCTCTGGAAACCGTCCGCCGGACTCGTGATCGTCGTCCTGGGCCTGACCGGCTGGATGGGCATCGCGCGGCTGGTGTTCGGCGAGGTCCGCACCCTCGACGCGCGGGGCTTCGCCCAGAGCGCGCGGGCGCTCGGCGCCGGCACCCTGCGCGTGCTCTGGCGGCACCTCCTCCCCAACGCCCTGACCCCGGTGGTCGTGGCCGCCGCGCTCGGCGTCGGGAACGCCATTCTCCTGGAAGCGGGACTTTCGTATCTCGGGCTCGGAGTCCAGCCGCCGACGCCCTCCTGGGGGAGCATGATCGCCTCGGGGCGGGACACGCTGGTGAACGCCCCCTGGGTCGCCGCCGCCCCCGGCCTCGCGCTCGTGCTCGTGGTCGTCGCCTGCACGCTGGTCGGCGACGCCCTCCGTGACCGCGTCGCGCCCGGCGCGCGTTAGCCGCGCACGATGCCCGCCAGCACGTCGCCGGGCACCTCGTGCCCGCCGTCGAACAGTTTCACCTCGACCGGCACGCCGGCCGCCCGCCAGCGCTCCTCGTCGCCGCGGCGGACCTTGGCCGTGATGAGCTCGTCGCGCTCCCCGCAGACGACGGTCACCCGCCGTCCCCGGAACGCCGCGAGATCCACTTCCGGCGGCAGGGATCCGCCCCACACCACGAGGCGCCGGAGCGGCGCGGAAGTCCGGGCTGCCCAGCGCGTCGCCGTCGCCACTCCCTGCGAAAAGCCGAAGGCGGTCACCGGCAGGTCGCGACCGACCGCCCGCCGGACCTCCGCGTAGACCGCGTCCAGGTAGGCGAGGTAGTCCTCGATCTCGTGGAGGCGATCCTCCCGGGTCATCCACGACGCGCCCATCGCCTGCTGCTGGGCCCGGTCGACGTAGAAGCGCGACAGCCCCTCCGGCGCGACGACGAGCCGCATGCCGTCGAGGAGGGGCGCGAAGACCGGGGCGAACCGGCCGGCCAGCTGCCCGTAGCCGTGGCAGACCAGCCAGAGCTCCTCGAGTGACGGTCCGATCGCGCCCAGCGTGACGTAGCGGGCGGTCCGGGTGACACGGATGAAGTGCTCGTCCACGGGACCTCTAGGAGATGAGGATGGTGACGATCTCGCGCGGCTCGGCCAGGAAGCGCACCGTATGGCCGCGGCCTTCGACCACGAGCGGCTCGGCTTCGCGCTCGTCGGCGCGGACCCGGTGCGCCGCCCGGACGGCGTCGGGCAGACGCCAGGCCCCGACCACCCGCTCCGCCCGGGCATTGTAGCATCGCAGGATCAGCCCCCCCCCGGACCCGGCCTGTGCCGGCTTCACGGCCGACAGCACGAGCCCGCGGCCGTCGAGCGTGACGCCGAACGCGGGCGGGCGCGGCAGGTCGGCGCCCCGGAGCCAGCGCGCCCGGAACGGCAGGAACACATCCTCCCAGAGCTCGGGCAGCGTCTCCCCGCGCTCCAGATCCTGCGCGCTCACGGGCACGAGCGCGAGCTCGATGCGATCGGTCCCCGGGCACTGCGCCTCCGGAGTGGACAGCGGCCACCCGGCGTTTCCGGGACGGGTGGCCAGGCCGGCGCGGGACAGCTCGCCGACGCCCCGCAGCGCCGTGAAGACGAGGTCACCGGACGCGGTCCACTCGTACTCGAAAAACCCCGGCGCGAGGAGCGCGAGTCCCCGGTTCGCGTGCGCCGCGGCGACGAAGCGATGCGCCGGCGCGGTCGGGACCGGCGTCTCGCGGGGAAAGGCCTCGGCGCGCGCGGTGAGCGGAGCCCGGGCGACCGCACCGAAGGCCTGGCCGGAGACGGCGGCTCCCCCGACGCCGACGGGACAGCGCAGGCGGAGGCGGTGATCCCGACCCAGGTTGGTCAGGTCGAGCAGGCAACGGACGACGGGACTGTCGTCGAACAGCTGGATGACGAGACGGAGACGCGCGCCGGGCACGCCGGTCCGGACCTCCAGCCCGGCCACCAGGGGGCCCGCGGCCAGGCGACGGACGCGGACGGGGCCGCGCGCGCGGACCGTCCGGTCGCCTCGCGGCGGGGCGTAGGTGTAGAGATCGCCCGCGTCGCCCCCCTCCTCGAGCCGCAGCAGGTCGGGATACCGCTCGCCCGTCCGGCGGTCCAGGAGCGTCACGGCCCCGGTCGACTCGACCGCCGCCTCGACCAGCGCGTTCCTGAGCACCCGGCCGGTGACCTCCACTCCCGGGGCCCGCCGGGGCGCCTCCCGGGGCCCGGGTACGAGCGCCACGGCCGACATGCCGTCCAGTGGCGGCGCGCGGAAGGCGATCCGCACCTGCTCGACCTCGTCCTGGTCCGGGTAGTGGCGACGGGCGTCCCGCCGCTCGGAGGTCGGGCGCCGGCCCAGCACCTGGACGGGAATCGCCTCGACCGCCGGCGCGACCAAGGCGAAGTCCCCCGCTCCGTTTCCTTCGCGGGGGCGGCGGCTCCCCGGAGGACCCACCGGCACGTCGCGGCGGAACCAGGTGGTGTCGGCCACCACCAGTCCGGACCGGGTTCGCGCCACGGGATTCCAGAGCCACAAGGCCGACCGGCCCTCGGGAATGTCACGCCCCCGGTCGGGGTCGTGTCCCGACAAGTCGTCGGCGGACGCGTCGCACAGCTCCCGCGCCGTGACCTCCACGGACTCGAGGCGCGACGCCAGGGCGCGGGCCACGGAGTCCGCGCACGAGCCGCAAAGCGTGTCGTGAAACTGGCCCCGGATCAGCGTGCGCCAGGCCCGGTCGAGCAGCGGGCGCCGGTCCCGGCCACCCGCGCGGCGCGCGAGAGCGACGAGCGGCTCGGCGATCCGCTCCAAGTGCAGCTCCGCCCTGGAGTGCCGCCGCTTCAGCGGGGCCCGGGTGCCGTGGACGCCCTGCAGGGTCCACGTGTAGCGGTACGACCAGCGCAGCTCGCCCGCCAGCTCCGGGGCCGACCCGGCTTCGCCCGCCACCTCGCGCAGAAATTCGTCCAGCCGGGAGATCCGGACCGCGTGCCCCGGCTCCAGCTCCGCGAGGCGGTCCCGCAGTGCCGGCAGGTCGACCCGGGGAGCGTGGTGATCGGCGCCCACGGGCACCCCGATGTGCGTGGTGGCGGCCCGGCGGACCAGCTCGGCCCGCAGAGGCGCCCACGCCTGCGTCAGCCGGGCGGGATCCACGGGAAGGGCGGCGCCCGCCTCGTATCCCTCCGGGGGAAAATGCCAGAGCGTGATCTCGTCCCCGTCGGGTCCCCGCCACCGGTAGGTGTCGTGCGTCTGCCCCGGTTCCCCCCCCAGGCCGCGCCACAGCGCGCCCGCGCGGAGGCCGAACTCGCGCGCGAGCGTGGGCAGGACGCCGGGGTGTCCGAACGCGTCGGGAGAGTAGAGCGCCTCGAGACGCCCGCCCCAGCGGGCGGCGTCCGCGGCCCCGTACAGGAGATTCCGCACCAGCGACTCGCCCGACGGAATGAGCTCGTCCGCGAGCACGTACCAGGGGCCGAGCTGCAGGCGGCCGGCACGGGCCAGTGCCCGGAGCGCCTCTTCCCGCTCCGGCCGGACGGCCAGGTAGTCCTCGACCAGAACGGTCTGACCGTCGAGCAGAAAGGAACGGTACTGGCCATCCGCCTCGAGGAGGCTGATCAGGTCGTCCAGAGCCGGAACGAGGCGGGCCGTGAACGCCGCGCGCGGCAGATACCACTCGCGGTCCCAGTGAGTGTGGGGGATCAAGTGAAACGTCAGTGTCACGGCCCCTCCGGCCCCTCCTCCCGCGGACGGGACGACGACGACCGCTAGCGGGTGAGCACTCCGGCGAAGGCGTCGAGCGTCCCGTCGTTCGGGG
>Ga0335085_10001841_pt1 | contig 42336 bp, 27 predicted proteins | sample Lox_Sample_45_FD_206712 | JGI IMG/M metagenome (GOLD analysis project Ga0335085, IMG submission 206712) | Soil microbial communities from Loxahatchee National Wildlife Refuge, Florida, United States - Lox_Sample_4.5 | ecosystem: Environmental > Terrestrial > Soil > Wetlands | place: USA... | reverse complement strand
TGTACAGCCAAAAACAAAGATGTCTTTTGTCTTCCTGAGATGTTCAGTAAGCAATGATTCGAAAACCTTATCAAAAATTAGGAAGTTGAGTTGCTCTGGCGATAACACCACAATGGGTATTTCTTCTTTTGCGATATAGAAATTTTTGTGAAAAGTTCCTATCTGTAACCCTAAATCAATTGCGAGATAATTGAAAAAAGCACGAATCATTCTCATATTACTTCCAACATAGTTATCAAAGCAATCTAGATCCCGGTAAAGATATCCGGTAAATTCACGGTAAAATCTTTTCCAGTACTTTCTTTCCATGGCATACTCTTTTTTAGAAAGCTTCACAGCATTTCGAATGCGTAATGGAAACTCTTTTCTCACTGAGAAGTCAATGAGCAATCTTTGAAGGTATCGGTAGTTTTGGATTGTTTCTTTTCGCAGGCGCTTGCCATTTCTTTGTAGACGTCTTCCTGATACAGAATCACGAATAAATTTGTCGAATAGGTCGAGCAAATTGTAATAGTTATCTCTTATCATAATGATTTTACTTTCCATCCTCATACGGAATTCTTCGTCAAAAGTCTTCAATGTTATCCAGTAAAATCTCTTTCGATTGAAGAGCTAAAAATGCGGTGTTTTCTCGAAGCAGATTCTTGCTAATAAAGGCAATTTATAAAAATACCAGACAAGGGGGATTGCCACAGTCTATGCAAGAAATAGCTTTGAAAGATAATAGTGTAATCAAGTGCTGATCCACTTAAACGCAATGAATAGCGTCACTATCAATCGCAATCAGTTCAACACAGCGTACATTTATGTATAAAGTCATTTTTTTCTAACCTCTAAACTTCACCTAATGAAACAATTCACTTTTATCAACCGATTTGTGAGATGCCTACTCTTGGCGATACTCGTTGCAGCTCTTAGCCCTGTGTCATCGGGAGCACAAAGTAAATTCGAAAAGGCCTACGGTGATACTTCGAATGAGTATGGTCGCTATGCGATCACCACTTCTCAAGGAGGGTATGCCATGGCAGGGTACGTTCAAAGAACATCAACCACTAATGACATGTATTTCATTGAGGTAGATTCATGTGGCAATTTCATCCGAGATAGAAGAATTGGAGGAACAAAGGATGAGGAAGCACAAGTAATTACCAAGAACAACTCTGGTGACTATGTTATGGCTGGCTACACCAAGAGTTATGGTTTTGGGCAGTCTGATGCGTACGTTGTTCGTTTGAATAGTCCAGGGCTAAATACTGCAGTGGGATATCCTTTCGGTGATTCTCTTCAGGAAGCAGCTGAATATATGACAATCATGAACAGCGGTAATTATGCCCTTACTGGAGGAACAAATAGTTTGACGTCTGGCGGCTACGACGTATTTTTTGCGAGAGTAACTGCGGCGGGAGCACTAACGACTTTTAGATCATATGGAGGATCAGGCGATGACCGTGGCTATTCTATTCGTCAGACCTCTGACGGCGGCTTCATTATAGCAGGAGGCACTCAAAGCTTTGGAGCTGGGAGTTCAGACTTCTATCTTCTTAAAATCAACTCAACGGGAGGCTTAACATGGACTAAAACTTTTGGGGGTCCAAAGTATGATGAAGCATACGATGTAAAGCAGACACTTGATGGAGGGTATATTCTTGTTGGCAAAACGAGAGACAGAGACTCAACAGGAACCTCAAAGGACGATATTTATATTGTAAAAACTACATCGAGCGGAGCTCTCTCCTGGGCTAAAGTGTATGGAGGGACAGACAACGAAAGTGGCGAATCAGTGATTCAGCTTTCCGATAGCTCCTATGTGGTCGCGGGCTATACGAAAAGCTATGGACATGGAGATTATGATGCGTACCTCCTCAAGCTTAATAAAGCGGGGGGCTTGGTCTGGTCACGAACTTACGGTGGTAATAAAGAAGACAAAGCCTACTCGGTTGAGAAAACAAGCGACAACGGGTTTGTCCTCTGTGGGCACACGAAATCTTTTGGTAGTGGGGGGTTTGATTTCTACCTAATAAAGACAGATAACAACGGTCACACTGGTTGCGATTCTTCAGGAGCAAAGTCATATTCACCACCCGACAGTGTTTCAAGTGGAGGCTCTGCTAAACTGGGTGGCCAGATTACTAGTAACGTGAAAATAGATTCAGCTTCGGTATATCAAGATACTGCCTGTGGTAACTGCCATAGCTTAAAACTCATTCAGGCTTCAACATCCAACAAGAACTTATACGTTTACCCAAATCCTTCGAGTGATGAGATCAATGTCACATTCGTTGGCAATCTTGAAGGAAAATTGGGAATATTGATTTATGATCAGTTAGGTAGTGTTGTTTACAATAAGCAAGGCATTGATGCAAGTTGGATCCTTGAACGATACACGATAAATACCGCTTTCCTCTCAGAGGGAATTTACACGATCCAATTACGCACGGAGCAAGGAATCTTCTCTAGGCTTTTTCTTATCAGTAAATAGAGTATACATCAAATGAAATTAGGCATTTTCTAGTAAAGAGCTAAGCCTCCCAAAGCCTATGCAATTGTCTGCAGTTGCATGGGCTTTTGCATTGAATGAGTTTTTTGCTCACAAATTGATACTTTAGAAAGTTCAAACAGTGACGAGAATTTGACTCGCTCCAATAGGTCAAGAACTATGACCACCTGACTTTTTTATGCCCTTCTCCATGCATGCTACCACTGCTAAAAGGGAGTTTTCTAAAATACCATTCTGAAGGGTTGTTTACGCTTCAGGTGGTGCATAGGTTTGTAAGTTCATAAACACACACCGTTTGCGTATCGTACCACTTTATGATTTGAGGTCGGTTTTAATAACCAAGTGCGCGATCAAATCTGCTTGCAGGTAGAGAGTCCCATGCTTCTCAACAATCTCATAGCCGATTTTGAATGTCCAGCACTTCCACAATTCTTCAAAGAATTTCGATTGCTCTTCAAGCTAGATTGCTAATAAGCGTTTGCTTGTGTTTAAAGAAATAGACCTATGCGTATAAAAGATAACCATAAAAATTTTCAGCACAAACGATTCATCATATGAACAAAGGCAATCTAACATTTAAAGGCACCATTGATTTGAATCAATTCTGGCCTCAGAATATTAAATCTGGAAATACGGCGGATTCCGACGCAGACACCGTCAAAGTAAAAATAGATAAATCATCTGTTAAATTTATTAGTCCCTCAGGGAAATCAAAATCGACCAGTGTTTTTAGTGACGCTGGTTTTTTTCATACTATAAAGAACAAGGCTGGGGTAAAAAGCCTAAAATTCAAACCTGTTATAGACCCCAAAGGTAATATAGATATGCGCCTTCAAGGAATTGATGCACCAGAGCTTCACTACATGACAAGAATATTTGGGAACCCGCTTTACCGGCAGCCGTGGGGTGAAACCTCTACTATCGAGCTTTATAATTTCTTGAAAAGTCATACTGCTAGCAATCTTCTCCTATGCGAAGTAAGTACACAAGTAAATAAACCCAACGACGTATTTGACAAATTCGGACGGTGTGTCGGCGACATATTCATTAAGGATAAAAAAGGCACCTCAATTAATATCAATCACTGGCTAGTGGAGCAAGGGTTCGCTTATCCTGCCTTCTATAACTCCATGACGAACCAAGAAATCAAAGACATTTTAAGCAGAGCCGCTTCAGCAAAGACTAAAAAGCTTAATATCTGGAAATCTCTCTCACTGAAAATGGAGAAGCTTGATCGCTCTTTAACTCATGACAAAAAAGATCCGAGTTATTCGGCCAAAGATGACAAGAAGCCTCCCGTATTATTTCCCAAAATATTTAGACGACTGTGGACATTTGAGATTCAGAATAAACAGGTATTTACTACTGACGGATACCAGAAATTTCTTTTAGCTCAGAAGGATGATCGGTGTTGTAAGACGAGTGACTTTTTAAAGAGTGGGTTTCCTAAGAAAGCCCCACTACTTGGAAGCTTTGTTTCTCCCAACGGCAAAATCAATTTTCTACCTGCAGACATCGTATTTAAAGAGGCTGGGTCTTCATTAAAGAACAGTAAGGACCAATTAATTACCAGTTTTTAGCCTCAATCATCCTTAGTGCTAAAAACCATTCAATGAAGACAGCTATTGATAATAAGATTGAATATTGAAATTGCTAAAAATGCAAATCTGAGTAGGTAACATAAATAATCAAAATCATGAGTAATTCTCAAACAAGAATGCACGGAATTCTTCGTGGCTTGGATGGAGTCAATGCATCAAGCATTTTAGAAGGTCGCTTCGGCCGCATGTTCAGGACATTGCCGAAAGCTGAATTTCCAAAGGAAGCTCTCATTATTCTGGCAGAAAAAATGTCAGCTGAACCCGATAATCCGCCAACTCCGGAAACGGAAAAGGATGATGAAGAGAATTCAGGAATAAGTGCGGGCTATACTTATTTGGGCCAGTTTATCGATCATGACATCACGTTTGACCCAGCAAGCAGTCTTCAAAAGCAGAATGACCCGAATTCATTGGTGGATTTTAGAACACCGAGATTTGATTTAGATAACATGTATGGGCGGGGACCCGATGATCAGCCATATCTGTATGATGCTGATGGTAGGAAGTTGCTCTTGGGTCGCAGCTTAAGTGGAAGTTCTTCTGACGCAAATACTCGAGACGTGCCAAGAAACAATCCTAATAGCGGAGATAAACGCGCCATTATTGGGGATCCACGCAATGATGAAAATGTGATCGTATCGCAATTGCAGGCTACATTTCTAAGGTTTCATAACCGGATGGTTGACGTAATGCCTGATGCGGACTTTGCAACGATTCAACGTGCCGTTCGATGGCACTATCAGTGGGTAATACTGCATGACTTCTTGCCCACTATCATTGGCACCGAAACACTAAGTAAAATATTACCTCACCTAGGGAAGGGAACCAACATACATGAGGACAAGCCGGTACTAAATTTTTATAAATGGCATAAAGAACCGTTCATGCCTGTTGAATTTTCAGTAGCAGCATATCGTTTTGGTCACTCGATGGTTCGACCCATCTATAGGTTGAATACTACTCTTCCAGGAAGATTTGATATTTTTTCAAACAATCCTGCTACAAGCTTGACTGGCTTCAGGGAATTTCCAAAAGAATGGGCAATAGACTGGAGGCTTTTTTTCAATTTTGGTAATAACCCGAATCCTCTGTCGAAAGAAAGAATTCAGCCAGCGTATAAGATAGATAGCTCTTTGGTGAATCCTTTAGCGCATCTTCCTGCAAGCATTGCCTCTGATATACCTAGTCTCGCTCTTCGTAATCTTTTGCGTGGCAAAAGTATGGGACTCCCTTCAGGGCAGGATGTAGCGCGTATTATGAGTATTCCCGTCATTCCCGACACTAAACTGAAGGTGGGTAAGGCAAACCAGGATGGGCAAAAAAGTAATCCCTCAATTTCGGATTTGCATTTGGCATTTAAAAACAATGCTCCCCTCTGGTACTACGTCTTAGCTGAAGCACAGCAGGCATTTAAGAACAATGACACTCCCCTGCATCTTGGGCCACTTGGGGGGCGAATTGTCGGTGAAGTTTTTGTTGGACTTATGCTTGGAGATAGCCATTCCTTTTTAAGTCAAAATCCAGAGTGGAAACCCATAGAAAGCTTTATGAATAAGGGCACATTTGGAATTGCAGAATTAATAACACAGGCAATGAAAGCATAGTAAGATTCATATTCTGACGGTGATGGGTTCGTTAACACTAAACCTGGTGGTAATGCGAAGCTCAAGTTACAACTTGGAATTTAAGATGAATCTAGATTACGCTGATTCAAGACCTTAAAAGTACGTGATCAAGGATTTTTTTAACAATCATCTTTATGGCATTTAAAACCCAAATGAGTGAAATGCAAAGACAAGTTCAATCGCAAAAGAGAGATTCATTGTAAAGCCGCGCCCCTGTTTAAGTAGATAATAGAATGTTGGAGATACCTCATGGAAAAAAATAACCCATCCTCCCTTTTCTTTCATCTTTCAGTGCAACTCTGCGGAGTCGAAAATCTTTCTCCGAGATTATCTGATGTATACTATGAAACTTTTAACAGTGACCCGAGCTCTACTGTAATACTGAAAATATTATTAGACAAGTATCAAAAAATTCTGAACAGCAATGGCCATAATATAATTCAGCGAATACAGAAAGAAATTCTAGATGATAATAAGTTAAAAGACCTTGTAAGGAACATTATTAAGCTTTGGTATCTTGGTTACTGCAGCGGGATTGCAACATTGACGGAACTCAAGGGAGGCGGCTTCTACTTTCACTATGAAGCATTGATTTGGAAAGTAGCTCATGCGCATCCTCCCGGACTCAGTGGCGGCTATTATGGATACTGGAAATATAAACCTGAAACATAGTATGCGGCAGAAATATGACGTGGTGATAATAGGTGCTGGAGTAGCGGGAGCCCTATTTGCTTTTAAGCTATCGCAGAGTCTTCCCGGGCTAAAAATAATTATTCTTGAAGCGGGAGCAAATAGAACTGCGGAGCGAACAGGAATGTCACTCGCGTATGCTGCATCTATTAATAAAAATCCAAGTTCGCCATACAATAAAAATAAAGCTACATATCTAAAGTCTCCCGAGGGGACCGACGATTACTATACCTATTTCGACGGTTCACAAAAGTTTAAGAGCAATTATGAGAAACTTGGTGGTGGCTCAACGTGGCATTGGCTCGGCAATGTGCCCCGCCATTTGCCAAATGATTTCAAGCTAAATTCAATATATGGTAAAGGCGTTGATTGGCCAATAGAATATAAGGACTTGGAAAGCCATTATGCGACGGCTGAACAGGAGCTCGGCGCTTCGGGTAATACTGAAGAATGGAACAATATAGTGGATGGAGCCTATAGAAGTGCGATGTTTCCAATGCCTAAAATATGGCCAAGTTATCTTGAGTTGCATTTAATACAGTCACTAAATGGATTACACATAGACGATAACGTCATTAAGATACGATCTACTCCGCAAGCTCGAAATTCTCAGGCCTATGAAGGCAGACCTGCCTGTGCCGGAAATTCTAGCTGTGTTCCCATTTGCCCCATACAAGCAAAATACGATGCCACCGTTCATATTGAGAAGGCAAAAAGAAATGGTGTAGAAGTATTGTATGAGTCAATTGTGAATAAAATTGAAAAGAATGCCGAGGGTAAAATCATAAAAGTTCATTTCATTAATTGGGATCAGTCTGTTGATTTTGTAGAGGGTAAATTCTTTGTGCTCACCTCCAATGCGATAGAAAGTGCCGTGTTGTTGATGCATTCTGCAATCGCGAACTCATCTGGCAAGGTGGGAAAGTTTCTCATGGATCATCCACAAGGGTACGGCGTTGCATTCAACAATGAACCGGTATTTCCCTTTCGTGGGCCACCGACCACCTCAGGTATAGATGCATTCAGAGATGGCGCATTCCGAAAAAAACATGCAGCATTTAGGATTTCGTTGGGCAATGATGGATGGTCACGGTTTGCAGGCCCGGATAATCCTAATGGGATAGATAACCTTGAAGTACTTCTTGATCAGCAACTAAATGACAAGACTTTTCTTTTAGGTGAATCTCTGAAAAAAGCGATTGAAAACAAAGTCACCCGCATGATTCGGTTCAGCTATTCGACGGAAATGTTACCCCAAGAATCAAATAGAGTGGAATTAGATCCCAACAAAGTGGATCCCATATCCCAAATTCCACGTCCGAAGATAAATTTTGTGATAGATACTGAAGGTAAGTATAATCAGAAAGCATTTGAATCCGCAGGCAGTGTACTTACGAAGATGTTTCACCATTTGAAAATACCTAAGACTAATTTTCATGTTCAAGCCGATAATAAGATATTCTCAGGCGCTGGTCATATCATGGGAACCATGAGGATGGGAAATCACAGTCACGATTCAGTCGTCGATAAAAATCTTAGAACTCACGATCATGAAAACCTGTTTATCATTAGCTCCGGAGTTTTTCCTACCAGTGGAACGGCTAATCCTACACTTACAATCGCAGCTCTCGCAATTCGATTAGCTGAAAGGTTTACGAAAGAGCTAAAAAAAACTAACACCGCATATGCGAAAGTTTCCGGTAAAATATAGAGTGAAGGAGGACATCAAGCATAGGTCAGACATACTGACCCTCCTGAGCGAAGCGTGTGAAATCGAGCATGGATTAGCTTGTTCGTATTTATATTCTGCATTCAGTTTGAAGAGTCATACCCTTGAGAATATCACTGCTGAGCAACTTCAGTATGTACGCAAGTGGGCGTCCCAAATATTTTTCATTGCATCGCAAGAAATGCTTCACTTATCCCAGGCATGGAATTTATTGAAGGCAATCGGCGGAACACCTTACTATTTCAGACCCAATTTTCCACAAAGCAGTAAGTACTACCCATTTCACATCCCATTAAAACTAGAACCTTTTTCGTTTGAAGCATTGCACAGGTTTCTGCTCTATGAACTTCCAACCGTCATTGATGAAAAGGAATATCTTAGGCATCATGTTTTCTTTCATTCAGAAGACAATTATTCGTATCATACCGTGGGCGAACTGTATGAACTCATCGAACAGGGATTTAAGAGTATTGATGAAAAAACCCTTTTCATTGGAAATCATAACTTACAAACTGGCTCTGACGAAATTGATTTTAAGGAAATAATAAGGGTGACGGATCGTGAATCAGCAATTGCCGCAATTAGAATGATTACCAGCCAGGGAGAGGGCACTAGTAATGATACAGAAGATTGTCATTTTGGGATTTTCAAAAAGATTGACAGCGACTATAAAAGCCTTGTAGATGCGGATCCAAATTTTCAGCCAGCAAGGAATACTATCAGCAATCCAATCGTATTCAACAAAGGAAATTATTCCAGCGACGAAGGAGAAATAATAATCAATGAATTGACTAAACAACTGGCCGACATTTTTGATGATATTTACGATCTTATGCTTAAGACGCTGCAACACTGCTTTGCGAACACGAACAATGATAAGGTATTTAACAAAGTTATGGCAGGCGTTGGAATACAAACTATGGTGAGAGTGATCAAGCCGTTAGGTGAACAATTGACCACTTTGCCGGCATTTAATGATTCTCATTTGAAAAAGGCGGGACCGGCATTTGGTTTATCAAGACACATTTCGCTTCCAAATGAGAATAACCTGGCCAAGAAATTGATCGTAGAGAGAGGCAATGAGATTTTATTGAGATTGAATGATAAAACTTTTGACTCAATTGACCTTAGCTTCAAAAATAATTTTTCAGAAATCATAGGAGAGCTTACGCACCCGATCAGGAAACATGCTTCTCAATAAACCGGAAATCTTACGTATCCCTGAACGCTGGTATTTCTAAAAATACCAGAAATAGGGGAATAAAGGGGGTCATATACTAGTAACCTTTAAGGAATCAAATTCTTACCTCAGCCTCACCCCTAAAACCCTTTTCAGAATGGAACCCCTTAAACCCTACGTTTGGCTTAAAAAGTCAAACAACCAATTTAATGCTTACTTCTACATCAACGTCCCAGATGGATATAAGATCGATGGGCTTCAGAACCCAGTTGATGATACATCTACCGGTGTAAGGACGTATAAATACCTGGTGGAGTTTCTCACTGGTGCCTCCGGCCAGATTGTCGGTGCTAGCACAGGCGCACATTCACAACCGTCTGGCATCTCAAAAATTTCAGTGGTTGTGTTTGATGTTAGCAATCCAAACAATCCCGTGAAGCAAGGAATTACAGACACAAACTACGACGATGCGGACGGCTAAACTTAAGTGACAGCCAAATTCTCTTCAAACGACAGGAATTAATTTATTATTTTATATTAGCTGTCAATTAAATTTCTTTTCACCTTCATAAGCCGAAATGAAGTTTTCTTTTCTATTGATTATAGTAATAGCATACCAAAATGTGAGTGCTCAGCAGAAGGTGGATGTTGACTCTATTGCACGAGTAATTCAACAAATGTCGAGTGATACCTCCAAGGTTAATTTATTGATTAAGCTGGCATCCAAAGTTGAAAAAAATAATCCGGAGAAGGCACTTCTGTATAGTAAAGAGGCATTTCTGCTATCCCAACAAGTTCGCTATTCGGAGGGGAAGTCTAAAAGCTTGAATGCAATTGGAGAGGGCTTCAAGTCATTGGGTGCATTTGATTCCGCGCTGTACTACTTCAAAGAAAGTTCCATAGCCGCAACAAAAGAAAACAATCAACAACTTCTTGCAATCGCTTTCAAAAACCTTGGTACAGTGTTTAAGAACCAGGGAATTTATGACTCTGCGTTCGTCTATTACCATAAGGCGTTGGAGATAGCCGAACTTAGAAATGATCTTGGAATTCGCGCCGATTGTCTCAATAATATTGGCAATGTTTTGAGGAATCAAGGAAATATCAATGACGCTATAGGTTATTATTTGCAGTCTCTTGCTCTTCAACAGCAGAACAAAAATCAAGATGGTATAGCTAATGCCACATTAAATCTTGGAATCTGCTATGACATGTTGAAGGATCATCTCAAAGCTCAACGATATTTTAGCGATGCCTTGAAGATTTATTCTTTGTTGAATGATAAAGTTGGTTTGGCGAAATGTAATAACAACTTAGCACAGTCACTTAGAAATCAAGGTAAGTTAGAGGAAGCAATTCCATTTTTTAATGAGACACTGAGACTCTACACAGAACTCGGAGACAAGAACGGAGTCGCAAGTGCAACATTTTCTCTTGCCCAGCTCAATGAAAGTCTCGGAAATAATGAGCAGGCGTTCAATTTGAGCATACAGTCGCTCTCGCTCGCTAAAGAGAATGGCAATTTGAAGATGCAATTAGACATTTATAAATTTCTTCAAAAAATAAGTGTTCACGGAGGCAACTATGAACAAGCGTACAATTATTTGAGTACCGCTGACACGCTGAAAGATTCCCTTTTTAATGAAAACAAAACCAAGATCATTGAAGAATTACAAACTAAATATGAAACCGAAAAAAAAGAACAAGAAATCAAAATCCTTGATCAGGAAAATCGGAACAAAGAACTACAACGCAATATTTTTCTTGCAGGAACAATTGCTTCTTTACTTGCACTGACTGCGATACTTTTCATCTTCATTCAAAGGCAGCACATTGCCAAACAGCGAAGTCAGATTCAAAATCAGAAGATTCAAGAGTTGTTGAAGAAGCAAGAAATCGAGACTTACAACGCGATGCTTGAAGGCCAAGAGGCGGAGCGAAAAAGAATAGCTCTTGACCTACATGACAGATTAGGAAGCATGCTCTCAACCGTTAAGGCATATTTTACAGCTGCAAATCATCGCAGAGAAGTGAATGGACCCTCTGATTCGAAACTTCATGAACAAGCCACCGCGCTTCTTGACCAAACCTTTGATGAACTGAGAAAAATTGCAAATAATCTCAGCACCGGTACAATTACGAGTCTCGGTCTATTACCTGCACTTGAAGATTTGTGTGATACAATTTCACGGGGCAGTAGCGTGCACTGCAGAGTTTTGTCATCGAATATCGATGAACGAATAGACAGTCAGACGGAGATCGGTGTTTACCGTATCACCCAAGAATTGCTTAGTAATGCACTTAAATATGCTCAGGCGAAAAGCATCACCGTGCAAGTAAATAGGATAGATCACATTCTCCAACTATCAGTGGAAGATGATGGCATCGGATACGATTATAATGAAAGGATAAAATCACGCGGAATGGGTCTGAAGAATATTCTGACCCGCGTAGAAAAGTTAAATGGTAAATTTCATGTGGACTCAGCACCGGGGGCTGGCGCATTTGCATTCATAGAAATTCCAATACTGACTGAAAACAGGAATTCACTTCAACAAACCTGAATCAAAATGATTTCCGTAATTATTGCTGACGATCATCAAATGTTCATTGACGGGATAAAGGTTCTGCTTGAGAAAGACCATAATATTTCAATTGTAGGAGAGTCTCTGAATGGGCAACTTCTCCTTGACCTACTACAAAGAAAAAAGACTGACATTGTACTTGTAGACATCAATATGCCGAAAATGGACGGTCTGGATGTAACGAAAATTATTCGTAAGAAATATCCTCACCTAAAAGTCATTATTCTCACCATGTACAATACCAAGCAGTATATTACGAGCATGCTTGCTGCTGGAGCAAGCGGATATATCTTAAAGAACGCTGGCAAAGATGAGCTCGTCAAGGCAATACAGACCGTTTACAATGGGGAGACCTATTACAGCCAGGAGGTGACTGCGGCAGTTATGGATAGCTTTCGCAAGAAGGAAAGCCTTCAAAATACCACGCCAGTGTTTACAAAACGGGAAAAAGACGTACTCCGTTTGTTAGCAGAAGATCTCACCGCTGCTGCGATTGCTGACAAACTCAACATAAGTCATCACACCGTTGACGCACACAGAAAGAATATGCTAAGTAAATGCAATGTTCGCACAACAGTAGGACTGGTAAAGTTTGCCTTAGAAAGGGGCTTAATCGACAGTTAAAAATGGACAAATTCAATGGTGATTATAGATAGCTGTAACAATAACTTTAGAGTTCACGAGGCTAAATAACCTTTAATAACTAATTTAGTAAACTCCCATTAAACGGGTTGTGGATCACTTGGTGAGAGACGACTTTTGAACGCATTGATTGCGACTGTGCACGTTTGCTCATGTATCTTAGTTGACTCTCCTTTCATGCCATACATCGTGTGTGATGGCAAAGTCCGTCGGCGGATAGTATCCCTCTTTCTAATTTCTCATTCAGTCGACGGACTTTTTGTCTTACAAAATACCATTAAGTGTACAAATAGAATATCGCGAAGCAGAAATAGCACCAAAGACTGAACGTGATGTGGCCACTCTTGATCTATGAACTCGCTCCGAATATGGAAATCTGTCTCAGGTTCGAGGTGAACTGCAAGCCGATGACAGTAATTAAAAATTCAATTAATTGTAACTATTTACAAGGACTAAAATATCACTTATGATTTCTGTCCTGATTTTTTTCGTAGTCGTTATTTTCATTCTCGTTGCTATTCGCCCCTCAGAGATCGTTTCTCGTTGGCATCATTTCTTTGATGAAGCGCAGTACTCAAGTGAAGAATTCTATAGAGTGATGACAGAAAGTATTGAGAAGCGAAAGATCCCTAACTCAAAAAGCTGGAGAATCAAATTTTTCGAGTCAACGATTATCTCTGCGCAGAGAGAATATTTGCGAGTGAGTAATGTAGTTTACCTGTTCGACATCTGCGCTGCCCCGTATGCAACTGGTTTCTTTGTCTCATGGTGGCTACGAGAATCGAAGAGTTTAGCCGAACTCGCATTCGAACGAATCTTTCGAGCCAATGTGAGAAAGACGTACTACCAGATGGATTCCCAAACCATGTTCCAGGACGCAGTTCATCAAGCAGTACTCGAGTCTATTGAAGCCATGACCAGTACCAAAGGTGTGAGAGGATTGACAGAATTAGAGCGTCAAATCACTTTTAATCCAAAACTGACCTTTCAAGTTAAGCCACCTCAATGAGCTTCATACGCTCCAAACTGATTAACCGTGCCATTGGAGATGGCAAATTATCGGCTGCAGGACGGAAATAGTGTTTCAAGATGAAACATACAGAAATGAATGGAATTAGATTACTTTCAATTTTTATATTCTTCTATGGCTTCATTTTTCAATCAAAGGCGCAAATAGAAAGTCTTCAAACTAAGGTTATTCAAATCCTTGAACCGCAAACATTCTATTTAAACAGCAAAACAAAAATTGGCGGAAAAAATCGTGTGGACTTTGAAATTTCGCTTCCGCCAAATACTCTTGAGTGGTATTACAGTTTCACTACGGCCGAGAGTCAAAATCTAAATTCGACAAGTAATTTGGAGCTACTTTCCCAACTGAGCAAATTCGTTGATGAAACGGGAATTACAACGGCAGCTTTACAAAGCATCTTCTCTCCAACCGGCACCTTCGTCTGCGATGTGTATCTTATGAACGCACAGGGCAGGCAGGAATTCTATCAAACCACTGAACTAGGAACATGGAGCAACACAAAACCAAGTGCATATCTTGAGGGAACCCGTGAGAATTTCAAAAATGGAGTAGTACCAATTCTGCACGAAACTAACGGTGCTTATTATTTAGGTTTTAGAAACCCAAGTACTACGCAAGGAGAGTGGATTACACTTGAGGTTGCTGCAGTAGTACAAGAAAGAGAAATACTTGATGAATGGTCGAGTGCGAACCGACAACTATTGTTTAATAACTTTTCGAAGCAATTCATCTCCCAGAATAGTGAAAGCGATGAAGTCTGCAGGTGTGCTGTTGAAAAAATCACCAGCCAAAAGAAACCCAGTCAGTTTATTTCCTTAAGCGAGTCTGAACAGTCCACACTTTATAACCAAATACTTGACTCTTGTTATGCGGAAACGGGGCACATTGATCTTAAGAACTACCAACAATATATAAATAGCTCAGTGAGTGAATTGGTAGCAGACATTCTTGCTAAAGATTTCTCCTCATGTGCAAGCAAATCAATTGAGCTTATTAAGCTTGGCTATGACGCATACAATGATGCTGGTTCATGTTTGTTGCTAACAAAGAATTTCGATTCTGCCTTAAAATATCTTGCTCAAGGATCAGTGAAAGATCCTGCAAACCTGTACATCCAAGGTAATTTAGCTCACGCCTACCTGTTAACAGATCACTTCGAGGATGCCAAGAAAATTTACCTTAAGAACAAAAAAACAAAGTTGTCAAAAGACTTGAGTTGGAAACAGATGATTGATCAGGATTTTAACGCTTTTGAGCAGGCTGGAATACAGAATCCACATTTCGATGAAATCCGGAAGTTGCTTAAAATAAAGGAGAAGCACTAAAAATAGGGTTGAGGGAGATTTGATGACAAGTGCAACTTCAGAATGGCTGACCACCCAATTCTACGACTGGGAGAAGCGAGGGAGAGGATGGTTTCTCTTTGACACTCCTATTGAGCTTGAGCCACCCTTTCATCCATTCTTCTTTCATGGACTTGTTCAAGCACCAATAATCGATGATGGGAGGAGACCAACAATTGTCTCAAACATTGTTGACTTCATTCGGCGCAGGTCTACTCAGATAAAAGCAACCGAAGCATTTCCTGAGATTGCTCCCGTAGAGCCATTCATCTCTGAAACAAATGAGGCACTGAAGGTATTCTCTATCTCCCTTCCGAAAGAACATCATGTTGGTCTTGAAGAGACAGAGCAATTGCTTCTTATGCTCTCTTATCTTAAGAAGCCGGTGAGCTTTGAAATTGTAGGAAGCGAACATTCTATTGCTCTTCAATTCACCTGTCGTGAAAATGAATCAAGTCACTTAGTAAGTCAAATCAAAGCATACTTTCCGGAGAGCATCATTCTTGAAAAAGGTGATGCTCTCTCAGAAAGCCTCAAGAATCTAGACCTCTTCGGATCAGCCATTGACTTCGGTCTCCGAGAGGAATTCATGAGACCACTCACTATGACCAAGAACTTTGACCTCGATCCCTTCACAGGTCTCTTCGGTATTCTTGAAAACCTTGCTGAAAATGAACATGCCGTTATTCAGGTGCTTTTCACCGGAGCAGTAAATCCCTGGGCGGAGAGTACTCTTCGCTCTGTGATGGATAACGAGGAAGATGACTTCTTTGTGGATGCACCAGACATGGTTCCGCTTGCCAAAGAGAAAATCTCTGCTCCGCTCTTCGCTGTTACTTTACGGGTGTTAGGAATTAGCATAACGTTTCAGAAAGCTTTCATCCTCTCTCAGAACCTCACTCAAGCGTTCGTTCGTATTAGTACTTCCCAAGGTAATAGTCTTCTGCCCCTATATACCGAGACCTACGATTTTGAGACTCGCCTTAACGATATACTTCTTAGGGAATCACATCGTCTCGGTATGCTCTTAAACTCTCGTGAGCTAGCCACCTTTGTTCATTATCCATCACCAAGTGTGGTCTCTTCAAAACTTGAAAGAGATAAGAGAAAAACAAAAGCAGCACCGAAGATTACTGAAGGACATTCATTTGTTCTTGGTATGAATGAACATCAAGGGAAGATCAAAGAAGTAAGTGAGAGTAGTGATCAGCGTTTGAAGCACACGCACATCGTTGGTGCAACCGGGACAGGTAAATCAACGTTTCTACAGAACCTCATTGTTGAAGACATTACTCAAGGAAATGGAATTGCAGTTCTTGACCCACACGGTGATTTAATCGAAAGCATCATTTCATATATTCCCGAAGGAAGAGTTGAGGACGTTGTTATTATTGATCCTGCAGACTCAGAGTTTCCAATTGGCTTCAACATACTTTCAGCACACTCTGAAATTGAAAAAGAAATTCTCTCTTCTGACTTAGTCGCCGGATTCAGAAGACTCTCTACCAGTTGGGGAGATCAAATGAACTCTGTATTTGCCAATGCAATTCTTGCCTTTCTTGAAAGTGATGAAGGAGGAACTCTTGCAGACGTGAGAAGATTTCTTGTAGAGAAAAGTTTCAGAGATTCATTTCTCAAAGCAGTTCCAGAGCCAAACGTAACTTACTATTGGCAGAAGGAATATCCGCTCCTGCGAACAAATTCCATTGGCCCCATTCTCACACGCCTCGATACCTTTCTTCGTCCCAAACTTATACGAAACATGGTCTCGCAGAAGAAGGGGCTCGATTTTGAAAATCTCCTTGATTCAAAAAAAATCATCCTAATAAAACTTTCACAAGGATTAATTGGAACAGAGAACAGCTACCTGTTAGGTACAGTGATTGTCTCTAAGATTCACCAAGCAGCAATGGCCCGACAAGCCAAAACTAAAGCAGATCGAAGTGATTTCTTTCTCTACATTGACGAGTTCCAGAATTTCATTACACCCTCAATGTCCTCGATCCTCTCTGGTGCACGGAAGTACCATTTAGGTTTAATACTCGCACACCAGGATATGCAGCAGCTTGTAAAGATTGATAGTGAGCTTGCAAGTTCAGTGCTCTCAAATGCAGGCACACGAATTTGTTTCAGAGTTGGTGATGCAGATGCAAAACGGTTTGCTGATGGGTTTTCTTCTTTTGAATCAGAAGACTTGCAGAATTTAAATACCGGAGAAGCAATTGCTCGAGTTGATCGACCTGAATTTGATTTCTCTCTTTCAGTCGAGCCATTAAGTGCTACTCCAATCACTGAAGAACAAAAACTAAATATCATCTCTCGTTCAAGGATAAAGTACAGCACCCCTCGAGTAGAGGTTGAAAGAATATTACGAGTAACCCGTGATGAAATTGAAGTCACACAGGAAGTGGAAGTACGAAAGGAACCACCGCCACAAGTAATCAAAGGGAAAGTTGAACGCACACTAGTTGAAGAAAAGAAAGAGGAAGTTGTAGCAGAAATCAAAAGCAACACAGTTGAAAAACTCAAGAAACAAAAGGAGCAAAGTCAGCACCGATATTTGCAATCACTGATAAAGAAAATGGCAGAGTCACGTGGTTATAAAGCTTTGATTGAAGAAGGAACGGAAGATGGAAAAGGAAGAGTTGACGTACACCTTGAGCGAAACAAAAAGAAAATTGCTGTTGAAATTTCAATCACTACTGAATCTGAATGGGAGAAACACAATATCGAAAAGTGCCTTGCTTCAGGATATGATATTGTCATTGCATGTTCAACAGAAAAGAAAACTTTGGATGCAATACAACAGAAGCTAGAGGAAACATTGAATGAAGAGCAGCTCGAAAAGATTCATGTTTTCGAACCTGAATCACTTTTCTCATTTCTGGATTCAGAAATTGCAAAGGATGCTTCAACTGAATCTACGATAAAAGGATTTCGAGTGAAAGTGGAATACCAACCAGTGTCAGAGAATGAAATGATAAAGAAAAGAGAAATGGCCTCGCGGCTGGTTATTGATTCAATGAAGAAGATCAAGAAACAATGAGGCGAATATGTAACTTTGGATAGAAACTCTCACGATGAAATCTACACTTACAATCATCTCACTTTTTCTGGTTTTCACATCACACGCTCAAACAATCATTCCTGATAGTGCTAAGAATTACATTGGAAAAGAAGTCACCGTGTGCGGAGATGTGAAAGGAACGTACACGAGTAAAAGTGATGGTACGATATTTCTGAATTTTGGTCACGACTATCCTGATCAAGTTTTCTCGGTAGTTATCTTCAGTGATAATGCAAAGAAGTTTTCACAGAGTCCTGCAACCATGTTTAAAGCAAAGAATGTCTGTGTTACCGGAACAATACAGATGTATAAAAGCAAACCTGAGATCGCAGTATCAAAAGTTGAACAGATCAAACTTAAATAGCAGTGTTATCACAACAAGCATTTCGAAACATTCCCACAAAGGCAGAACAGTTCAGCACTGTTCTTAAGCAAGGAGCATTTGCAGATGAACGATTCATTTATGGGAAGTATGAAATCAAGACGTACTCACTTTCCGATTTCTTTGTTGAAACGTGGACCAATCTCACGACACATGAGATTGATAAAATTGTCGTTCTCGAAAATGAAGAAGAGTGGTCAGGATTTCTTGAAAGTGTCAAACTGAGAACTCTTTTTTAATTCCTTTGAATAAGGTTTTCAATTTTTCCAGCGTTGTTTCAACAGGTTCAAACTCCCCGGACTCCCAACTGCCGACAGTAGAAGCATTCACCCCAAGAATACGCCCCAATTCTTTGTGGCTTAACCCATGTGTCAGCCGATACTCTTTGACCCGTCCACGAAGTGTCCTGAGATCAGAGGGTAGGGGATTGTAGCCCAAAAAGGCGATGATTTTGGGCATGTGTTGGATTTGAGGAATAGCCCTATCGTTCTCCCAATAGGTCACAGAATCGCAACTAACGCCTATAATTCGAGCTACATCCCTTTGGAGCAGTCTAAGATCCATTCTTCGCCTTTTTATGTGATCTGCAAGCGTTTTGAGCGTTTTAGGGTACTTTATAGGCTTAGGTGCTGGGGCTGTAACCTCAAAACCGCAGAAAGCCAACGCAGGTATGCCCGTGCGGCTACTACAATCATCCGGAGAAGGAATGTGTCTGCGCTCCCGGTGTTGTTCAAAAATATCTGAACAGAATTTCGGGACCACTGCTTGATCGTATCGACTTGCATGTTGAAGTCACGCCTGTGCCATTCAGGGAACTCTCGAGCGTGAAAGCTACAGAGAAGAGTGTTTCAATTCGCGAGCGTGTGATCAAGGCACGACAGATTCAAGAAGAAAGATTCAAAGCACAAAAAGGAATTCATGCGAATTCGCAAATGACAACAAAGCTGATGAGAGAGTACTGCACCATTCCTGCTGCAGGTGAAAATCTTATCAAGACTGCGATGGAAAAACTCGGATTATCTGCACGTGCATATGACCGCATTTTGAAGGTGGCGCGCACAATTGCTGATTTGGCTGGAACAGAGGAAATCAAAATCGAACATCTCGCAGAAGCAATTCAATACAGAAGTTTGGATAAAGAAAATTGGGCGGCTTGAAGCATTTCGGATATCAGATTGTCAATTTCGAATTGAGAACCTATCTCTCAATGATAAATTTTCCTTGAGACAATTTTTCATTCTCAACAACTCTCAGCAAATACATTCCATTCTGCAATGAGGAAACATCGAGTGCTGAATTTCCGTCCACAGTTTCTTCCTTCAAAATTTGCCCCGACATGTCGCAGATTTGAATGGTTGCTGAAGTTTTCTCCTCTGAATTCATGACCAAATAAATTCTTTCACTGACAGGATTCGGAAAAATTTTCAGCGCAGCATTTTCATTGCTAACCGAATTCACACCAGTAACATAAGTCGGCAATTCGGTTCCTCCCGCATCTTGATACCGGGCCACCCATTCCTGGTAATATTGATTGGCAATGGATGCATTGTGCACGACGACGGTATTCTCATCATTCTTGGTGTTCGCAGAGTACGTCCAGTTGTGCGAGCCGGTGAGCACGAGCGGATCGAGAGCAGGCGCATTCGCATCAGCGAGCAGATATTTGTTGTGCACGAGGTATGTGAAGTCGGCGAGAAATAAAGTGTTGGGCATGTCAAGCTTCAACGTATGGTATGCACCATAACTACCGGTTGTGTCATCAATAATGCCGCCGGCCCATACGCCATCAGAAATTCGCAGATCAATCGAATCAGAAATTTCCGTGCGGGTGTAAGTGTACACACAAAATTCAAGATCATAATCCGCAGAAGCAATCTTGCGCGTGATTTCTGCCTGTGTGTTATCACTTGGACTAAAATACAATTCCACTCTGTTTCCTCCGATGTTGAACTCCTTCGGTGTGTTATCGGTTTTGTAAGGTCCGAAAGTTCCGCCCCACATTTCGTCAAATTCCATCTCATAGGCTTTCGCCAAACTCTGATCCTGAAAAATGATGATGTTGTTTGCATCTGTGTTCACTTGCTCGTCAGTGAAATTCGTGGAGCCCGTCCACACAATCGGATCATTCGCATCCGATGAATTCGCATCGATGATCATGAACTTGTTGTGCATGATGTTGTAGTTGGAGGAAGTCGGGCTCAGCAGCTTGTTGTTGCTTCCGATATTCAGTTGACTCCATGCGCTGCTCTCCATGTTTGATCCGTCGCCAATCACTCTAACAGTTACACCACGGGTATAAGCCGCATTCATCGCGTCTACGATTCCATTATAATTATCCATATCATAGATCGCAATATCCATTGTGTATTTTGAGCGATTCATGTAAGCGATGAGTGTATCGGCCGTTGCATTACCAAGAGAAATAGCATTCGCACCCTGCGCCACGGAGTTGTCAACGCTTCTAACGAAATAGCATTTTATGCTTCCGGAAGAGAGTGATTGCGTCATCATCGGAAGAACGGAAGAAAAAGAAGTGTCGCCACTTCCATTCACTGATGCAGCTTTCACGTAGTAGAGAGTTGCTGCGCTTAAACCCGTGATTGAAAGATTGTGACTGGAAGTCATCGTGGCATCACTAACAGAATTTCCGAGTGAAGTTGTTGTTCCGTAAAATAGAATTGTATTTCCGTTCGATTGTGTGCTGAATGAAATATCGAATGAAGTTGTGGCAATATTATGCTGCAATAAAGTTGCATTTATAATCTGCGGGTGTGATTCGAGAAAAGAAATCATTAGAACAAAAAAAGTAGTTGCCCTCTTCATGAATAAAATTTCGGTTGCCAAATCTATTCAATGAACAGAAAATGTCGCAGAGTTGATGCACGAAACGAATATGTGCCGGTAAGCTAACTTCGCCTCCGCTTCTCAATGAATTATCTCACACTCGAAAACATTTCAAAATCTTTTGCTGATAAAATTCTCTTCGAGAAAATTTCCATCAGCATCAACAAGGGAGAGAAGGTGGCGCTCGTTGCGAAGAACGGAACGGGAAAAACTACACTGTTGAAAATTGCTTCGCGAAAGGAAAATCCTGACGAGGGAAAAGTTTATCTCCGCAAGGAAATCAAGACCGGTTATCTCGAGCAGGATCCTGATTTCTCTCCCGAGAAATCGGTAATCGATGAAGTGTTCGATTCATCGCAACCGATTCTGGATGCGATAAAAAATTATGAGCATTGCTTGCTTCATCCGGAAGAAAAACAAAATCTGCAACAGGCAACGGAGAAAATGGAATTGCTGAGAGCGTGGACATATGAAGCGGAAGTGAAGCAAATTCTTTCACGGCTTCGCATCAGCAACCTCGAACAAAAAATCAAAACACTCAGCGGCGGCCAGAAAAAAAGAGTAGCGCTCGCAAAAGTTTTGATCGATGATCCTGATTTCCTGATCATGGATGAACCAACCAATCATCTCGATCTGGAAATGATTGAGTGGCTTGAAAATTATCTTGGCAAATCGAACCGCACTTTATTTCTTATCACGCATGATCGCGTGTTCCTCGAAAATGTTTGCAATGAAATCATTGAGTTGGACGATGGAAAAATTTATCGCTACAAAGGAAATTACTCATATTATTTAGAAAAGAAGTCGCTGCGCGATGAAGTGGAGGAAGCAAATCTCGACAAAGCGAAAAATCTTTTGCGGAAAGAATTGGCGTGGATGCGCAAGCAACCAAAAGCGCGCACAACAAAATCGAAATCGCGCATCGATACTTTTTATGAGCTGAAAGAAAAAGCAAGTGTTGATCTTTCAGAAGATGAAATGAAACTCGAGATCAACATCGCCCGCCTCGGAGGAAAAATTCTCGAGTTTCATCACGTTCACAAATCGTACGGTAATCTGAAAATCCTTGACAACTTCAGTTACAAATTCAAATCGCGAGAGCGTGTGGGTTTGGTGGGAAGAAACGGCGTGGGCAAATCGACGCTGCTCAATCTGATGATCGGGAAAGAAAAACCCGACAGCGGAAAAATTGTAAAGGGCGACACAGTGGTTTTTGGTTTTTATTCTCAGGAAGGAATTCGCTTGAAAGAAGACAAGCGTTTGATTGAAGCGGTGAAAGAAATTGCAGATTTCATTCCGCTCACGAAAGGAAAAACAATTTCCGCTTCGCAACTGCTCGAGCGGTTTCTGTTTCCTTCTTCGATGCATTACACTTACGTTTCAAAACTGAGTGGTGGCGAGAAGCGAAGATTGTATCTGCTCACTGTTCTATTGAAGAATCCCAACTTCCTCATTCTCGATGAGCCAACGAACGATCTCGACATTCTTACGTTGAACGTGCTCGAAGAATTTTTGCTCGATTTTCCGGGTTGCCTTGCCATCGTTTCTCACGACCGCCATTTCATGAATAAGCTTGTCGATCATCTGTTCGTGTTTGAAGGTGATGGAATGGTCACGGATTTTCCCGGCAACTACAATGAATATTTGTTTTCACGCAGTGAAAAACTTTCTGAAGAAAAATCAGAAACCCCGAAAGAACAACCGAAGAAATCCAATAAAGAGAAATCGCGATTGAGCTATCATGAGAAGCGCGAATTCACCCAGTTGGAAAAAGAGCTTGATGAATTAGAAAAAAGAAAGGCACAGTTAACTGAAGAAATGAATTCCGGTTTGCTGGATTACGAAGCACTACAAAAAAAATCGCTTGAATACGGCGAGGTGACAAAAGCAATAGAGGAAAAGACGGATCGGTGGTTAGTACTTTCAGAGTTGTCGACTTGAATTCAAATCTTCTTGCTCAAGAATTCTCCTGTAAAACTTCTTTTCACCTTCACCAATTCCTCGGGCGTTCCCTGGAAAACAAGATAACCGCCGCCGTTGCCGCCTTCGGGGCCGAGATCGATGATGTGATCCGCGCACTTGATCACTTCCACATTGTGTTCGATGATGATCACGCTGTGGCCGTTTTCAATCAGCATGTCGAATGACTTGAGCAGTTTGCTGATGTCGTGAAAATGCAAACCGGTTGTTGGTTCATCGAAAATGAAGAGCACCGGTTTGCCAACATTTCCTTTTCCGAGAAATGAAGCGAGTTTCACGCGTTGCGCTTCACCGCCGCTGAGTGTGGAAGACGATTGTCCGAGTTTCACGTAACCCATTCCCACATCCTGCAGCGGCTTGATCATCTCCACGATTTTTTCTTCTTCCCAGAAAAATTCAATCGCTTCATCCACGCTCATGTCGAGCACGTCGGCAATGTTCTTGTCTTTGTACATGACTTCGAGCACTTCATCTTTGAATCGCTTCCCATGACACTCTTCGCAAACGAGATGCACATCGGCGAGGAATTGCATCTCGACAATAATTTCTCCTTCGCCTTTGCATACTTCACATCTTCCGCCTTCCACGTTGAATGAAAAATGTTTTGGCTTGAAGCCTTTGATACGTGAAGCACTGAGATTAGAGAAGAGATCTCGAATGGCATCGTACGCTTTGATGTAGGTGACGGGATTACTGCGCGAAGATTTTCCCAGCGGATTCTGATCCACCATTTCGATTTGCGAAATCATTTTCACATCGCCTTTCAAATCCTTGTGCAAACCTGCTTTCTCGCCGTAACCGGAAATTATTTTCTGCAAAGCCGGAAAAAGAATTTTTCTCACGAGCGTAGTCTTGCCTGAGCCGCTCACACCTGTCACCACCGTCATTGCATTCAGCGGAAAAGTGACATCGATGTTTTTCAGATTGTGCTCACTCGCTCCGAGAAGCTGAATCGAGTTGATCCATTTTCTGCGAATCTTCGGAACAGGAATCGTCAACTCATTAGTGAGATATTTTGCAGTCAGACTTTCTTCACTCGAAAAAATATCTTCGAAGCTTCCGTTGTAAATCACTTCGCCGCCGTGAATGCCGGCAAGCGGACCCATGTCAATGATGTGATCACTCTGCCGCATGATTTCCTCTTCATGCTCGACCACGATCACGGTATTGCCAAGGTCACGAAGCTTGTGCAGCACCTTCACAAGTTGTGCGGTATCGCGCGGATGCAAACCGACGCTCGGCTCATCGAGCAAATACAATGATGAAGTAAGATTGCTTCCGAGTGTGCGCGTGAGATGAATGCGCTGCGTTTCTCCTCCGGAAAGCGTGGATGAAAGACGATTGAGCGTGAGATAACCCAATCCCACTTCCAGCATTACCTGCAGGCGATTATTTATTTCGAGAAGAATTCTTTTCGCAATTTCATTTTCCTTTTCATTCAGCTTCAGTTCATCAAAAAAAATTTTCACTTCTGAAATCGGAAGAATCACCAAATCATTGATCGCCTTGCCACCGATCTTCACATACTGTGTTTCTTTTCGCAACCGTGTTCCGCGGCATTCGGGACAAGTTGTTTTTCCGCGATAGCGCGCGAGCATCACGCGATACTGAATTTTGTACGTCTGCGTTTCGAGGTATTTGAAAAATTCATTCAGTCCGTACGTTTCATCATCACCTTCCCACAAAAATCTTTTCTGCTTTTCACTCAAATCCTTATACGCGCGATGAATCGGAAAATCATTTCTCTTCGATTTTTTGATGAAGTCATCTTTCCATTCACTCATCTTTTCGCCATTCCACGCAGCAACCGCGCCTTCATACACGGAAAGATTTTTATTCGGGATCACGAGGTCTTCATCAATTCCGATCACCGATCCGAATCCTTCACAAGTTTTGCAGGCGCCATAAGGATTATTGAAGTTGAAAAATTGCGGCGACGGTTCATCGAATTGCATTCCGTCCAATTCAAAGCGGTTCGAAAAATGTTTTTCTCCATTGCGCTCGGTGTAAATGATACACTCGCCTTCACTCTCGAAAAATGCGATCTGAACTGAATCGGCCAAACGGGTTTGTGTATCATGATCATTTTTCTTTAATGCAATACGATCGATGACGATGCTGATGTGCGAAGCAATTTTTTCCTCTTCCTTTTTCGAAAGCCGTTCAAGCAACTCATCAATCTTCTCGATTTTCCCCTCGAGGAACACGCGGACATATCCTTTTTGAAGAATGATGTTCAATTCTTCCTTCACGCTTCGGTGATGAATTTTTTTGAATGGAGAAAGAACAAAAATTGTATTCCCTTCTTCAAGTGAATTCACATAATTCACCACATCCGTAACTGTATGCTTCTTTACTTCTTTTCCTGAAACCGGTGAAATGGTTTTTCCGATTCGCGCGAAAAGAATTCTCAGGTAATCATAAATTTCAGTAAGGGTCCCAACAGTTGATCTCGATGTTCGGGTAGAAACTTTTTGCTCAATGGCAATGGCAGGAGAGATGCCTTTGATGTAATCGACATCGGGTTTATTCATGCGCATGAGGAACTGTCGCGCATAAGCGGAAAGCGATTCAACATAACGGCGCTGTCCTTCGGCATAAAGTGTATCAATCGTGAGCGAGGATTTTCCTGAGCCGGAAACACCGGTGACTACAACAAGTTTATTGCGCGGAATTTCTACGTCAATATTCTTCAGATTGTGAGTGCGCGCACCTTTGATGAAAATTTTTTTCTCCGCAGAGTTTGGTTTTTCAAAAACTTTATTTGATATTTGACTTAGCATTTCACCCATTATTTAAGCAACCAATCGTAAAATCTATCGTAAAAAGCTACTCAGATCCAACAATCACTGAGCGTATAGGTTGCATTTTCTACTCTTAATTTTCTGAAATCAGAATTATGATTGTGTTGCTCCCATGCAACGATTATGGGATCAATACAATCTAACACAAAACTAAATCTTCTTTCTGTTGAGCTGACGTTTACTCGGTCTTGAATTTTAATGACCACGGTGCTAATGCACCATCGCCGCGGCTGAAAACCGGCCGCTGCTAAAACCTAAAAACGTAAACGTCTATGGAGAACACCCTCGTTACCGATGAAGCCCTCGTTCAGCAATATGTACGGGGACACGAGCCTGCTCTTGAATTATTAATCAGGCGGCACAAAAACAAAGTATTCACTTCCATTTTCATGTTTGTGCGCGACCAATATGTCGCGGAAGATTTGTTTCAGGACACGTTCATGAAAGCAGTACGTACACTCCGCGCCGGTGAATACACCGAGGAAGGAAAATTTCTTCCGTGGGTCATGCGTATCGCACATAATCTGTGTATTGATTACTATCGCAGGGTAAAGCGTACGCCTACTGTTACTACTTCTGACGGCTATGATATTTTCGACATTCTGAAATTCTCCAACGGCAATCCGGAGAAAGAATACATCCGCAAGCAATCACACGAAAAAATACGTGAGATGATGGAGCGGCTTCCTGATGAGCAAAGAGAGGTTGTCATACTTCGCCAATGGTCTGAACTAAGTTTCAAGGAAATTGCAGAAATTACGGGAGTAAGTATCAACACAGCGCTGGGACGTATGCGCTATGCACTAATCAATATGCGCAGGATGAAAGAGGAATATCAGGTGGCGATTTAAAAAAGCTAAAAGCCAAAAGCCAAATAAAGTCGCGTTTGACTTTTGGCTTTTTACTTTTCACTTTTTAAAAAATCATTCACCGCCTTAAAGACTTCTTTCGGCTCGTAACCTTTTCCGATTAAAAAATTTGAGAGTTTTTGTTTTTTGGCGAAAATATTTTTTTCATGAAGTGTGGCAGCTTTCTTTTCAAGCAACCTGATTAAAGTTTCTCTGTAATCATCATCCTTCAGTTCATTCACTGCTTTGTTGATGAGGTACGTTGAAACTCCTTTTCGTTTCAGTTCCTGCTCAATTTTTTTCTTGCCCCAATTCTTCATCCTGAATTTGCCTCCGGCGAAAGCCGTTGCAAAGCGTTCTTCATTCAGAAATCCATCTTCAATTAATCTTGCCATCACTTGCTCTAAATCTATACCTCGCAAGCCGAGTTCAACGAGCTTGTACCTCACTTCGTGATGACTACGCTCCTGAAATGCGCAATATTTTTTCATGCGCTCAAGCGCTTCATTCGGCGTGAGAATTTTTTTTGGAGAAGGAAATGCCATTCACCGAATATAGCTAAGTGCTTTAATTAATGATGAGAAGTTTCGTTATGCACGTAACAGAGCCATCTGAATTCGCCGCCCAAACCAGATAAACACCTGTTTTCGCTCTCTCGCCGCTATAATTTTTTCCGTCCCAAACCACCTGCCCTCCATTGGCGGTGGTCCTGTAAATAAGGACGCCATCGGCATCGGTAATTTTCACATCGGCATTATTGACCACACCGGAAATAGCAATCGGTCCATCGTATGTTTCTCTTACCGGATTTGGAAATACGAGCGGCCCGCAAGATGCATCGGATCCTTCAGTTGCATCGCCGCGATAAACCACAAGACCATGATCAGTTCCAATATAAACTTCACCTGTGCTATTGTCAATGGCCAGCGCATTCACGAAATCAGAAAGCATCGGGCTATTGTCAAAATTGAAATGAAGTAATTGTTGAGTACCATCGGCGGAGAAAAGCCATACCCCGTCATCGGTTGCAATCCATTTTCTGTTTGCGCCATCCACCACAATGCGGTGCACATTTTCTGTGGCAAGAAGATAGCCGTTGTATCCGCCGCTGTTCACAATGATCTGTTGTGCTTCGCAGCCACCCTGATAAAAGACATCGCCCGGACAGTAGAAAACTGCTATGCCCGTTTCTGTTCCTAGCCAAATGCTTCCGTCTTTGTCTTCGGCCAAACAATTCACGGCAAGCGTGGGAAGGTTTCCGCTGCCGGGCACATTCACCAAAAGTTTCCATTGATCATCGGAAGGGTCATCGAGCGAAGCACCATAGTTATAGACCATCACCCCTTGGCGCGGAATGATGAACCAAACCTGATTGAACTCATCGAAAGCAATATCAGTCACCCAATTTTGATCAATGGGAAACGGAGGATGAAATTTCAGCCAGGTGCCATCACTTTTTCTCACGCACACGGGATTGAGTGAGCCGATGTTTGAAACCCACATGTTACCGTGTTGATCGAATTCGATGTCGGCTGCCTTCACTCGCTGAAAATCGCCTACTGTTCCTGTGAGCGAGCTATTCGTGGTATCAAAATGATTGGTGATTCCTAAATTATCATCAAATTCGAAAATGCCATTAGTCATGTTTCCGAAGTAAACAAGATTGTTGGCCGGATTGATGGTAGAGCAAACATTATCCCAGATACCGGCCAGTTCCGGATCGGAATATCCATCGTGATGTCCCCATAAGCCATTGATCTTCGTAAAAAATCCATCTGAATTATAAGTAAACCCGTATGATGCATTCCATCCGCCGGGCGCCACATATACACTGTGGCTTTTGCTGTTCACTGCAAGATCAAAGACATTCGATGTCCACGGCCCGTTGGGAAAAATTGATTCTGTGTTTCCGGCCGAATAGACTTGCAAACCATTGTAGAGATCGGCGATCCAAATGCTACTGCCTGCTTCTATCGATTCATACGGCTGCGGCGTACTGATGAAATCGGAATCCCCTGATGAATAAAGAACTGTGGTGTGTGCTCCGGCAGAACCGATGTTGGCAATCACAAGTGCATCACTAAATGCATGCATTTTCTTTACGTCGAATCCTGATCTTACAAAATAAGGTGACCAGAATCCTGAAGAAAACTGAAACACCGTGTCTTTTTTAGAAGCGAGAATCAGATTGTTGTAATTAACTGCATCCGTATAATTTCCGGGGAATGATCCTTCTTCACTGGTAAACAGGTGCCAACGGGAAAAGTCAGCAAGAAATGGATCACTTAATTCACCGCGGTAAATTCCGCCGGCAGTCGCCGCATACAAGTAAGTATCGTCCGAAGTTATACCATTCACCTGAATGTTGCCTCCAAAAGGACCGATGTAGTAAGTATCCTTAATTTCATTTTTCGCAACATCAAGAACAACGATGCCGAATCCGCAACCGATATATGCGAAGTCGCCTAGAAAATAAACGCAGTAAATCGATTTATTACCGACAATGTTCGCACGTTTGATGTCAGAAATATTAGTGAACACCCCGTTTTTAAGAATATCAATATTGCTGTTGGAATAACAAATGATCAGAAGATCATGCACCTTGTCATAAGCAAGTAATGACGTTTCAATGTCAGACATTCCATCGACCTTGCTGTAAGTTTGCATGGATCGGTCATTAATATCGACTGAGTAAAATGAAAGTTGTGTGGCACAATACACTTTGTTGCTGGAAGCCGTTACACTTGTTGCATTGCGGTAGGGAATTTCCGTTCTCCATTGGCCGAGCGATAGAGGTTGAGCATGTATAATTCCAACACAAAAAAGAAAAACTGCAATCGAAGTGAAGAGATTTTTCATGCCGCGCGAAAATACAATCTTTGACATGTGCAGTGAAAACGACAAGATTAGCGAATTATTTCATTCTTGTTCATTGATCAAGCGAATCCTTTCGAAGCCGACTTGTTTTTTGCTCTATCTTGGCGCAATCTGATTTCAATATTGCTGATGAGAAGAAAAATTATTCTTTCACTCCTTATTATATCTGCCGTTTCCTTCACGATCATCTATTCCCTGAATTCCTGCAACAATCATCCTGAAACACCCGTGGTGAAACAGGATACGGTGGTTGAGCTGAAAGGAGATTTTGTCGGCGATAAAAAATGCGGATCATGCCACACGAAGGAATATGCTGACTGGAAAACTTCCGATCATTTTCATGCAATGATGATAGCGAATGATTCAACAGTGGAAGGAAATTTCAACGATGTCACTTATTCTGCCGATGGCGTCACTTCGCATTTCTTTAAGAAGGATGGAAAATTTTTCGTGAATACGCAGGGAAATGACGGACTGAATCATGATTACCCGATCGATTACACGTTCGGGATTCATCCATTGCAACAATATCTCGTTCCGTTTCCCGGCGGACGAATGCAGTGTACGCGGCAATGCTGGGATACAAAAAATCAAAAATGGTTTCAGCAGTATCCGAATCAGACGATGGATTATCGAGACTGGCTTCACTGGACCGGCGGCGCGCAAACGTGGAATGCCATGTGTGCTTCTTGCCACTCCACAAACCTTCAAACCAATTACAATGTTGCGGCAGATACATTTCACACAACATGGTCAATCATCAACGTAAGTTGTGAAGCGTGTCATGGCCCGGGAAGAAAACATGTTGACTATGTTTCTTCTCCTGATTATGACAAGAAAGAAAAAGTGCCGGGTTCTTATCTCGTTCTCGATTCAAATGCAACTTCAGTTCAGCAAATAACTGCATGTGCTCCATGCCATAGCAGAAGAATGACGATTGATGAATCGCCGTTCACTTCGATGCAACTGCTCGATCACTACATTCCTGAAGTGCCGCACACGCCGCTCTATCATCCCGATGGGCAAATCGATGAAGAGGATTATGAATACAGTTCATTCTCGCAGAGCCGAATGTTCATGCACAATGTGAAATGCAGCAATTGCCATAATCCTCACAGCGGAAGTTTACTCTTAACGGGGAATGCCCTTTGCCTTCAATGCCATCAAAAAAAACTGGATTCGCCTGAACATTTTTTTCATCCTGTAAATTCCGCCGGCGCGCAATGCATTAACTGCCACATGCCCACGAAATATTACATGGTGAATGATGAACGCCGCGATCACAGCTTGCGGATTCCACGACCCGATCAGTCAGTGAAATACGGAACACCGAACGCTTGCAATAACTGTCACACTGATAAAAGTGCGCAATGGGCATCAGATCAAATCGTAAAATGGTTCGGCCCGGATCGCCGTTATCATTTCAGCGATGATCTTATTCCGGGTTCGCTGGGAAATTCCGAATCGGCCTCTCACCTGCAAAAACTTTGTTTGCCTGATACCAATGTTCCTTCCATCATTCACGCTACGGCGCTTTACTACATGTCTTTTTCTTACGATGAAAAAAATATTACCCCGCTTACGCAGGCATTAAAAAATTCTGATCCGCTCGTGCGCTACACCGCCCTGCGATCATTGAGATATTATCCCGCTGCGCAATGGCTGAATGATGCCAAGCCGTTGCTGAGCGATCCGGTAAAAGGTGTCCGAATTGCAGCTGCTGATCTGATGATTGAATATACCGATAGTCTGGATGCGGCTTCACTTCAATCATTTGGCGCTGCGAAAAATGAGATGGATAATTTTCTTCTGAAGCAGGCGGCTTTTCCCATGGGAAGAATGATGATGGGTGATGTGAAATCGCGCGAGAAAAATTTCACGGATGCTGAGCACGATTATCAGAAAGCTCTTCAGATGGACAGCCTGCTCATTCCTGCACGCGTGAATCTTTCCACGATGTATGACATGACAGGGAAAACAGAAAGTGCCTTGAAACAATTATTGATTGCTTCGAAGATCGAACCAAATAACGAGCAGGTAAATTATTATCTCGCACTCATATACGTTGAACTGAATGACAATAATTCCGCTCTGAAATATTTTGCAAAAGCAGCTTCCGTTTCAAAAAACACCAGAGTGTTTTATAACTACGGCCTTCTGCTTGAAAAGATGAAAAGAAATGATGATGCGGAAAAAATTTACAAGAAAGGTTTATCGGTGGATCCTAATGATCGTGATCTGAATTATGTGATGGCACTATTTTATTACAACAGGAAGCGAAACACTGAAGCACTGCCCTATGCAATGAAATTGCTGCAACAAAATCCTCAGGATCCAAACACGCAACAGTTGTATCAGGCGCTGAATGCCCCGAAGTGATTTCTGATGAAGCTTATTCTGCTGAATCTGCAAATTAAACAGATGTCATTTATCACTCTTCCGTCGCACGTCATTTAGTACTTTTGCCCGCCTTTATGGTTTGGAATTTCATAGCACGAAGCCTTATCCGTTATCGCATTCTGTTCATGATTGCACTGGCGGCGTTCACGTGTGTGATGCTCTATCATGCACGCATGGTGCACATGAATTATAGCAATCCGCAGGTTATTCCTTCGAGCAATCCCAAATACGCGCAGTATCTGGATTTCAAAAAAGAATTCGGCGAGGACGGCAATGTAATGGTGCTCGGCATTCAGAGTGATCGGCTGTTCACCGCAAATGTTTTCAATGCGTGGAATCAACTTGCTGATGAAATCAAAACGGTTCCCGGCGTGGATGAAGTGATCACGATTGGCAAAAGCGTGACGTTTGAAAAGGACACACTGAACAAACGCCTCCATCTCACTCAGCTTTTTCCACCATACATTGATTCGCAGCAGGAGCTGGATTCTTTGAAGGACAAATATTTTCAGCTCCAGTTTTACAAAGGACTTCTTTACAATCCAAGTACGGATGCCACACTCATGGCTGTGCACATTAACAGCGCGCGGCTGAATTCAAAACTCAGGGTGGAAACAGTCCAGAAAATTCAGGAATACGGAAAAGTTTTTTCAGAGCAAACACATCTTGAAGTTTATTACAGTGGCATGCCGCTTATCCGCACAGTGATGACCACTGAAATTGCCGATGAGCTGCGTTTATTTCTGATTCTTGCTGCAGTCGCAACATTACTCGTGCTGCTGATTCTGCTTCGCTCTGTTTTTCCTGTGATTGTTTCATTTGCCGTTGTTGCGATTGCCGTGATCTGGACACTCGGCACTATCGAGTGGCTCGGCTATCAGATCACTATTCTCACCGGACTCATTCCGCCGCTGGTCGTAGTGATTTCAATTACCAATTGTGTATATCTGTTGAATAAATATCATCTCGAATACGTGAAGCATGGAAACAAGATCAAGGCGCTCACACGCGTGATTGAAAAGATCGGACTGGCGACGATGTTCACGAACCTCACGGCAGCGATTGGCTTCGGCGTTTTCTATTTCACAAAATCGCAAATATTAAAAGAATTTGGATTAATCGCCGGGCTGAACATCGTGGGCATCTTCATCATCTCCATTATTCTTATTCCCGGTGTATACAGCTTTCTTCCTGAACCGAAGGAGAAACACACGAATTATCTTGAGAACCGAGTGCTCAACTTCATTTTGCGGCGACTTGATCATCTCGTGCACTATCAGCGTAAATGGATTTTTCTCGGCACGGTTACCATTGTTGTGATTGCGCTGATCGGTTGTCTGCGATTGAAAACGACGGGATACATCGTCGATGACATTCCGCACGGCGATAAACTTTATACTGATCTTAAATTTTTCGAGAAGAATTTTCACGGCGTGATGCCGCTTGAAATTTTAGTTGATACAAAAAAGAAAGGTGGTGTGCTTTCTCCGGCACGATTGAAGAAAATCGATCAGTTGCAGGATACGCTGGCAGAGTTTCCTGAATTCTCGAGACCGATTTCCATTGTGGAAGGAGTGAAGTTCATCAGACAATGTTATTACAATGGCGATTCTTCATACTATCAGCTACCGAATGAAATTGAAAGACCATTCATCTTTTCTTATCTCGGAAATACGAAAGACACAACACATATCCTCAGCGAATTTCTTGACAGCTCAAAGCAGGTAGCGCGGCTTTCCATGACGATGGCAGACATCGGCACAGTGAAAATGGAAGGGCTGATGAAAAAGCTGGAGCCGAAAATTTATTCCGTGCTCGACACATCAAAATATAAAGTGACAATAACCGGTGCAAGCGTTATTTTTCTCGAGGGAAATCAATACATCATCCAGGGATTGACGAGCAGCCTTATCCTCGCATTTTTCCTCATCGCCATTTGCATGGGATATCTTTTCCGTTCTTGGCGGATGATTGTGTTCTCTCTCATCCCGAATTTGATTCCGCTCATCATCACGGCGGGAATCATGGGCTATTTCGATATTCCGCTGAAGCCATCAACAGTGCTCATTTTCTCCATTGCATTTGGTATTGCGATTGACAATGCGATTCGCTTTCTCGCAAAATATCAACAGGAACTACATCGCCACGATTGGAATGTCACGAAAACAGTTTCGGTGGCTCTGTATGAAGCGGGCATCAGCATCATCTACACATCGATCATTCTGTTTTTCGGATTCATCATTTTCACCCTCTCACATTTTGGCGGTACATTTTATCTGGGGCTGCTCACATCGATAACACTCGTTGTGGCCATGTTCAACAATTTGCTTTTGCTTCCGTCGCTGTTGCTTGCATTGAGAAACTGGGTGGATCGCGGCACGCTGAAGCAATTGACGCCGGCTGATGAAATTGATCTGCTTGAAGAAGGCGAGGAAGGGCCTGCGGCGATTATTCATGATGAACATTAATTGGTGAATTAGTAATTGGTAATTAAAGAGGAATGCAGAAGTATCCCGAATATAAAAACCTAAATCTTCCCGAAATCGACAAAGCGGTTTTGAAATTTTGGGAGGAAGAAAAAATTTTCGAGCAGAGTGTTTCTTCACGTGAAGGAAAAACTCCGTTTGTTTTTTATGAAGGTCCGCCTTCCGCGAATGGTCGACCGGGTATTCATCATGTGATCTCGCGCACGATCAAAGATCTTTTTTGCCGCTACAAAACTTTGAAAGGTTTTCAGGTGAAAAGAAAAAGCGGTTGGGACACGCACGGCTTGCCGGTGGAATTGAGCGTTGAAAAAATGCTCGGAATACGAAAGGACGATATCGGAAAGAAAATTTCAGTTGAAGAATACAACAAGATCTGTCGTCAGGAAGTGATGAAGTACAAAGATGTTTGGGAAGACCTCACCAAAAAAATGGGTTACTGGGTCGATCTCGAACATCCGTATGTGACTTTTGAAAATTCATATATCGAAACGCTGTGGTGGCTTCTGAAAAAATTTTACGAGAAAGGTTATCTATACGAGGGTTACACAATTCAACCGTATTCCCCTGCGGCAGGAACAGGATTGAGTACGCACGAACTCAATCAGCCCGGCACGTATAAACCGCTTAAGGACACTTCAATTATTGCGCAATTCAAAGTGATTCGCGATGAGAAGAGTGAATTTCTTTTCAAGGATGTTGAAACGGATTTGTATTTCATTGCGTGGACGACAACGCCTTGGACACTACCTTCAAACTGTGCACTGGCTGTCGGTGAGAAGATTACCTATTCGCTTGTTCAAACTTTCAATCCATACACATACAAACCGATCACCGTTATTCTCGCGAAAGAATTGATCGGAAAATATTTTCACGAGAAGAATGCATTGCTGAATCTCGAAGATTACAAAGACGGCGACAAAGAAATCCCGTTTAAAATTTTGGGAGAAGCAGATGGAAAAGATCTCGAGTGGATTCGCTACGAACAGTTGATGCCTTACGTCCAACCGGAAGGAAAAGCATTTGTCGTTATCGTTGGAGATTTTGTTTCTACTGAAGAAGGAACCGGCATCGTGCACACAGCTTCACTCTTTGGCGCCGATGATTTTCGAGTGTGCAATCAAAAAGGAATCGCTTCCATTTTAGTTACGGATGAAAACGGAAGAAAATCTCCGCTCGTTGATCTGCAGGGAAGATTTGTAAAACAGGTCACGGATTTCGCAGGAGAATATGTGAAGGAGCAATATTATTCTGATGAAGAAAAAGAAGCGGAGCGACAGAAACAGGGCGGATCAAAATATCTCAGTGTTGATGAGCGCATCGCAATCAAGCTGAGAAAAGAAAACAAAGCATTCAAGACTGAAAAGTATGAGCACCCTTATCCGCACTGCTGGCGCACGGATAAGCCTGTGCTTTATTATCCGCTCAATTCATGGTTCATCAAAGTCACCGCTTGCAAGGATCGGCTTGTTGAGTTGAATAAGACAATCAACTGGAAACCGCCATCAACGGGTGAAGGTCGTTTTGGAAACTGGCTGGAAAATATTCAGGACTGGAATCTTTCGCGCTCGCGGTATTGGGGAACACCACTTCCCATTTGGAGAACGGATGATGGGAGTGAGGAAAAGTGCATTGGTTCTGTTGATGAATTGAAAAAGGAAATTGAGAATGCACTTGCGTTTGGGATTGAAGAGTCCACTGCCAAGTTGGTTTCAGAAATTTTGAAGAATGAAAGCATTGATCTTCACAAACCATTTGTCGATGATGTCATTCTCATTTCTGCAAAAGGAAAACCCATGAAGCGGGTGCCTGATTTAATCGACGTTTGGTTTGACAGCGGTGCCATGCCTTATGCACAATGGCACTATCCATTCGAAAATGAAGAAACTTTTAAAGAAAATTTTCCGGCAGATTACATAGCGGAAGGTGTTGATCAAACACGCGGTTGGTTTTATACACTTCATGTGATTGCCGGAATGCTCTTCGATTCTGTCGCCTATAAAAATGTAATCGCAAACGGATTAGTGCTTGATAAATTCGGCAACAAAATGTCGAAGCGATTGGGAAATACTGTCGAGCCATTCGACACGATTTTAAAATACGGTGCTGATGCTACACGGTGGTATCTCATGAGCAATGCGCAACCCTGGGACAATCTCAAATTTGATTTTGCAGGAATTGAAGAAGTGCGGCGCAAATTGTTCGGTACCCTTTACAACACGTATGCATTCTTCGCTCTTTATGCCAACATTGATTCATTCGAAATGGATGAGCGGCATATTGTTCCGGCTGCTGGGAGAAGTGAAATGGACCGATGGATTCTTTCCAAACTACACTCATTAATAAATGCGGTTGACGGTTTCTACAATAATTACGATCCCACTCCGGCAGCACGATTGATTGAAGAATTTGTTGATCGCCATTTGAGCAACTGGTATGTGCGATTGTCGAGGAGAAGATTCTGGAAAGGAGAGATGAATGAAGATAAGAAAGCTGCTTATGAAACGCTGTTCGAATGCCTGAAAGTTGTCGCGCAATTAATGAGTCCGATTTCTCCCTTCTTTTCCGATTGGTTATTTGGCAACCTCACAAACGGAATTAAAGAGAAATCTGAACAAAGCAATTCATCATTAAGGTTGCCTTCAGTTCATCTCACTGAATTTCCGAAAGCAAATGAAGAGGTAATCAAGGTCGACCTGGAAGAAAGAATGGAACTGGCTCAGGATATTTCATCGCTTATTCTGTCAATTCGAAAGAAAGTCAACATAAAAGTTCGGCAGCCATTGCAAAAGATTCTGATTCCCTCCACAGGAAAACATTTTGAGGAGCAAATTAGAATGGTGAAAGACCTGATTCTTTCTGAAGTAAACCTGAAAGAACTGGAATTCATGCAGGCCGATGCCGGGTTCATTAAGAAAAAGGTAAAGCCAAATTTCAAGTTGCTTGGAAATAAGTTGGGAAAGAAAATGAAAGCCGTTCAGGAATTATTGAGTGCGCTAAACCAGGACCAAATCCGCGGACTGGAAAGTTCAGGATCAATCACTTTAAAGATTGATGAAGAAGAAGTTCAGATTGCTTCGGGTGAAGTTGAGGTCATTTCGGAAGACATTCCCGGTTGGCAAGTGGCATCCGATGGCAAAGTCACTGTGGCGCTTGATGTTACCGTTACTGAATCATTAAGAGAAGAAGGCAATGCCCGCGAGATCGTAAATCAGATTCAAAAACTCCGCAAAGAACTGGACTTCAATGTCACTGATCGCATTGAAGTTGAGCTCGAGAACCGAACTGAAATTATTTCTTCTGTCTTAAACTTTAAGAAATATATTTGCGCCGAAATTTTGGCAGATACTTTCGAATTGGCTGATCAAGTCGACGGGAGTAACATCATAGAAGTGAACGATCTTCCTGTCAAAATCATTATCAAACGCAAAACAGTTTAGGTATGGCTAAGAGTAGTAAGAAGAAGGCCAAATCCTCGGGAAAATCGGTTAAAAAGGCCTCAAAATCAGCTAAGCCAGCTAAGAAAAATTCCAAGCCGGTAAAGAAGGCCGTGAAGAAAACGGTTAAGCCGGCAGCAAAAAAGGCGGTAAAGAAGGTCACGAAAAAGCCAGCCAGGCCTGTAAGGAGTGCCACGCATAAGAAATCGACATCATCAGTAAACTCCGGAGTTCATGCGCAACCGGCAATCAAACACGTGTCCAAACATATTATCTCGCACACCTCTTCATCAAAAAGATCCAAGGACCTTATGCTGAAGACCCGTTACAGCGATAAAGAATTGGAAGAATTCCGGCAGTTGATTCTCGAGAAGCTTGAAGCGGCCAAAAATGAACTCAAGTACCTTCAGGATCAGATCAGCCACAAAGGAGATAACAACACCAGCGACACTGAAAACACTTTTGCATCCAGTGACGACGGAAGTAATACCATGGAGCGGGAGTATCTCACACAAATGGCCGCTCGTCAAAGGTTGTACATCGATCACCTCGATAAAGCACTGATCCGCATCAAGAACAAAACCTATGGCATCTGCCGCGTAACGGGTAAACTTATTGAGAAGGAACGTCTTCGCGCCGTTCCTCACGCTACATTAAGTATGGAAGCTAAATTACTGCAACAGCATCCGCAGCCGCAAAGCGTGTGAGATTCCTTCGTCCGTTATCACTTATTGTATTGGTATTGGCGCTGGACCAAGCGTTGAAATTTTGGATCAAGCTTGATTTTACTTACAACGAAAGCAAAAGGATTTTCAGCTGGTTCTATCTCTACTTTATCGAGAATGAAGGCATGGCTTTCGGCATGACCTGGGGTGGCGAAGCCGGTAAACTCATGCTCAGCTTATTCCGCTTGCTGGCTGTTGTTCTTATCGGCATATATCTCGTAAGTATCATCAACAAGAACGCACATCGTGGGTTCATTACTGCAATGTCACTAATCTTTGCAGGGGCCCTGGGCAACATCATTGATTCGGTTTTTTACGGAACAATATTTTCTAATAGTACGGCTTCCTCGCCCGCGGTTTTATTTCCTGCCGGAGGCGGCTATGCTCCGCTTCTTCACGGCCGCGTGGTGGACATGCTTTACTTTCCTTTGTTCGAAGGATTCCTTCCCAAGTGGCTTCCGATCTACGGTGGCGACTACTTCATTTTCTTCAGACCCATTTTCAACATTGCCGATGCTTCAATAACCTGCGGAGTGCTCATGATCATTATTTTTCAGAAAAGATTTTTCAGGAAGGAGGATGCCACCGGTGCATCAGTAATGGCAGATGCTTCTGCCGAGAATTCAGATCCGGTTCAAACCAATGATTAAAATATCTCACAGGATCAAGGAAACAACCGAGGTATGTTTCGCGTTTGCATTCTCTCAGAGTGAAATCCGGAATTTGTTAAGACTTTTCAAAAGTTGATTTTTGTAAAAGATTAAAATTTAGAATTGACGTAGTATTGTTGAGTGAATTTATAGTTATAAAGTTGTCTTCTGTTTTCATCCTAAAATCGTTTTCAATATGAAGCGAAATCATTACCCCTACCTTCTACGTTCCGTCTTTTACACACCTCTTCTTGTTGTCTTCTTTTGCTCACAACTTTTTGCCGGTGCGCCGTTAACGCCTGCTAACGTTCAGCTGAGTGACATCAATACACATTCGGTTAATGTGAAGTGGAATAAAGTGGATGGCGAAACCTATTCTGTCCGCTTTCGCGCCTCTGATGAAATTTCATGGACGCAGGTTGATGGCGTCACTGATTCTTATCTGCTGCTCAATCGCCTCCGTCCGAAAATGAATTACCAGGTTCAGGTGATGGCTGAAAACAGCGATGGTCAATCTTCATGGTCAACAGGGCAATCATTTCAATCGAAACCAGCGCCTACAGGTCCGAACATGCTGGTGATTTACATGGATGACTCGCGGTATGATTGTTACGGTGTAACCGGAAATCATCCATGGATGTCAACTCCTGCCATCGACAGGATTGCGAATGAAGGCGTGAACTTTAAATACTGCTTTCCCGCCTTGTCGCTTTGCGAACCAAGCCGTGCTTCCATCATGACCGGTTTATATCCGCATCATCACGGCGTAACTTCAAATGCCCTTACTGCCGACACCTTTCTTCACATCACCATTGCTCAAATTCTTCATTCAGCAGGCTACTATACGGGGTTCATCGGCAAATATGGTTTTGAAAAATTTCCGATTCCGGGCTGGGATTACTACTGCCAGTCATCCAATGATCCGTATTGGAATGCCGGTTATCAGTACAATCAAAAACAGTTTAACATTATTCCGGGGCACAAGACAAACATTTTCACTTACAAAGCCTTTGAATTTCTTGAGAGTGTTCCGGCGGGAAACAAATGGTGTCTGTTTCTTGCACATAAAGCGCCGCATGTTCCGCTGGATCCGCGCGCTGAAGATTCCACGATGTTCAAATACACCAATATGATCTTGCCTCCCAACCGCAGCATGTACACGAAAAATTTTCCTTCCACCTATTGGTGCAATGAGCTTAGTGAAGACTCATCAGAATTGGTTGACGATTACAGAAGCTGGTATGAGCTCATTGAAGGCGGTGAATGGAGTGTTGACACTATTCTGGGCTACCTCGACCAGCATAATATTACTGACAGCACCCTCATCATTTTCACCAGTGACAATGGATTGCTGAAGGGCGAGCACATGCTTGGCGGAAAAGAGCTCGCACTCGAAGAGTCCATCCGGTTACCGATGTTCATCCGCTATCCGAAATGGTTTGCGCCGCATACGCAGATTGACAGCGAATTTGTGATGAACATTGATATTGCTCCCACGCTGCTCGATGCCGCAGGCATACCCGACACCTTCGGAATGGATGGCACTTCTATTCGTGCTTTCGTTGATGGCGAAGCGCACCGGCGGCAATTGTTCTATGAATTCTTTTACCGCGGCGTCAATTCGCCGTGCAATCCCACCTTTACGGCCGTGCGCGATTTCAATTACATCTATATTCAAAACGGATGCACGTCGAGCATTGATGAATTCTATGATCTCACGAAAGATTCCCTGGAAAATGAAAACCTGATCAATGCGCCGAATTATTTCGCCAAGATTGACAGCTACAAAACCATACTGGCGAATTTGAAAGTGCAGTATGATTACATCAACATCGTGGATACGCTGCTTAACTGCTACAATCCCAACGTCGATTCATCGGTGGTGCTGAACGTTGGCATTCCGGTGATTTCTACCTTTGCCCATGATCAACTTGTGGTCTATCCCAATCCTACCAGCACCTATGTGACTGTTGATTTGGGAATCATTACAGAAAACGCAGAGATTTCCATCTATAACACTTCAGGGCAAGTGATGTATCACAAGGAAGGAATTGAGAGCTACGATGATGAGGTGTACCAGGAAATCAATGTCTCGAAATTTCCGCCCGGTTACTATGTAATTAAGGTTACCGCCAATCATCAGGTGGCCACGATGCCTTTTGTGAAGATTGCACAGTGAAATTGAGGAATGAAATTGTAACGGCGAATCGGGAGGTTCGCCGTTTTTGTTTTTCATCAATTCGATGCATTTAACACAAGTTGGTATATTAGTCGATCCTTTCTTATGCCTTCGACTGCCTCTTCAAATAATTTTTCAAGCATTCAGGATTACTATTCATACGGGATGCTAGAGCCTTTGAGAAGTTTCTCCAATGAAAATTATAGGTTTGGATTTAATGGAAAAGAGAATGATAACGAATCAGTAGGTACCGGCGACTATGAAAATTATGGAATGAGAATTTACGATTCAAGAGTGGGCAGATTTATTTCAATTGATCCCTTATTCAACAAGTTTCCGTGGTGGTCGCCATATGCCTTTGCAGGCGATAATCCAATCTGGGCAAAAGATTTGGATGGCTTAGAGACCGATAAAGTGAATGACAAGTTATCATACACTCCGACACCAGTTTTGACTAATTCTGAACAGGTAAAACTTTTCCAAGAACGTCAAATTGCTCATGCCATAGGTGCAGGACTTGCAGATATTGTTTACGAAGACAGAACATCTTCTGAACGAAGTGGTGCCACAACGATACTTGAATCAAGAACTTCAGTTTCAATTGGAAAAGACAATACGGTAAAGGTAGTAATTGATTTACGCTCCCGATATCAAATAAAAAAAGGAGGGGGAGCAATTTATGAGGTAAGTTTTGAAGCTGGTAAAGAAGGACTACCAGAGATAACAGAGTATTTAGCT
>Ga0335085_10001840_pt1 | contig 42348 bp, 38 predicted proteins | sample Lox_Sample_45_FD_206712 | JGI IMG/M metagenome (GOLD analysis project Ga0335085, IMG submission 206712) | Soil microbial communities from Loxahatchee National Wildlife Refuge, Florida, United States - Lox_Sample_4.5 | ecosystem: Environmental > Terrestrial > Soil > Wetlands | place: USA... | reverse complement strand
CCGCGCCTCTCCCTTGTGTAACACTTTAGTGCCTTATCTATGCGCCACATCGGTGACATACGTCACAGCTTATGCGGTCGTGAACATCGTACATTTCTCTCTTGTGGGCAAGATTTCCCGCCCGAGCAAAAGAAGCCTGGGTGGAGCACCCGCACGGAGTGCAACTGAGCTATGTCGCGCAAGAGCAAACAATCCGACGAATGGCTGGACACCCTGCTTCCGGCGCGCCAGTTTCCGCAGACGCCGCTGATCCCCGGTGGCGGCACGGTCACGACGTCCGAGTCCGTACTGGAGATCCCGCTCGACAGCCTCGATGCCAATCCCTACCAGACGCGCACCGCGCTGGACGAAAAGTCCCTCGACGAGCTGGCCGACTCGATCAAGAGCATCGGACTGATGGAGCCTATCGTGGTGCGCACCAGTGGCGGCGGCCGCTACCAGGTCATCGCCGGAGAGCGGCGCGTGAAGGCCTGCTACCTGGCCGGCGTGTATAAGATTCCGGCGGTGGTGCGCAACGTCAGCGACCAGCAGGCCGCGGCCATGACCATCATCGAGAACCTGCTGCGCGAGGACGTCAATCCCATGGACCAGGCACAGGGCTTGCGGCGCCTGGCCGAGGAGTTCGGCTTCAGCCGGGGACAGATTGCAGCGCGCACCGGCAAGAGCCGCGCCTCTATCTGTAACTTTCTCCGCCTGCTGCAACTGCCGCCGCGGGTGCAGGAGATGCTGCGCCGGGGCAGGCTGAGCCTGAGCCATGGCAAGGCGCTGCTGGCGCTCTCCAACTTTGAGGATTCCCTGGTGGTGGAGTACGCGCAGAAGATCGCGCCGCTGTCGGTCCGCAAGGCGGAAGAGCTGATCGCGGGTTTTCTCGGCGCCCCCGGCTCCGATCCGACCCTGATACCGGGCCGCTACCTGCGCCCGAAGTTGTGCATCGCCGAGCATCAACTCGGCAAGACCCTGGCCACGCCGGTTGCCATCATTGAAAGCCGGGGGAAAGGGCACATCCGCATTCCCTTCGCCGATCTGTATGAGTTCCAGCGGCTGTACACCTTCCTCACCGGCGAGAAGATGGAGCTGGCGTACCCGCCCCGCAGCGAGAAAGCCGGATAGGCCAGGTCAGGGTAGAGTGACGAACTACATGCCCCACCCAACCGAACAAGAATTGGGTGGGGCACTCGGCGCCCGGCCGGACGGTTAGACGGTGCTCGAATTACCCGGGCTTATGGTATCGCGGCTGGGCACGACTCTACTCGAATTGTTTGATGTCCCCGTACCGAAGTACTGTTTTTGAGGGTGGGCCGAACCGGCAGGCCAATTCAGCCAGGTTCTGGCAAGTCACTACACGCCAGCGGATCGGACGTTTTACGCCGGTGGGATATGGGGTTGTTCCATTGTCGAACGGAGTCGTCCCCAGGTCCAGGTCACCGGTTAGGCTTCTATGACAGGACTCCTGCGCTGGCTTATGCCAGCATACCATCGGACCCTCTTCCCCGGGGCCGAAGTTGGCACAGGCGCCACCTGCGGTCCGGCATGAGCTGTCACAAGGCTTGTGGTCCGGCACCGAAATGTACATTAAACAACCGCCGCCGCTTTTGGAAGCCTGTCCCGAAGGCGAGACCTTGAGGGTTACTGATCCGGTGATGGTTTGCGCAGTCGCTCCCGGAACAACGTCCCCAGGTTGCACCATATAGCGCAACGCGTTTGGTTGTGCCATGCCGACGGTGGGTACCAACATCATACAAGCTGCTAAGAACAGACCAACTTTCTTCATCGCCCCTCCACTTTCAGATTTGTGGGGAAGATACTAACCGAACGGGGTGAGGTTGGCAGCTTAAAATTTCCTTAATTCTTGCTTGCCCACCCTATTGCACAGGTCGGGCGGCGGGCCTATCCCGGGACGTGGAACGTGGGCGTCGTCTTATCCCGCAGCCCAGCTATCCATGAACGACGTCCCGGCATCCTGATTTTGTATTTCGATCTTCTGGAAGACGAACTGGACCTGTTCCAGTTCCGACAGGTTGATCTCGGTGGCCGCGGGCTGCGGGCTGGAGGCATCGGCGGTGCTCTGGCCCACCGCCATGATGCTGGCGTTGATGAGCGTGATGGTCTGGTAGACGGTGGTCGTGCCATCGGCGGCGACGCGCTCAAATTCGAACTCCACCGTTTCCAGCGCTTCGTGCGTTGCCAGGGCAGCGAGAATCTGCGGACTGGCCGCGCCCCACTGCTTTACGATTGTGACGGGGCTCCATTGCCGCTTTCCGCTGGAAAACCCCGTAGCCGGGTCGTAGGGGGCCTGGACACCGGAGGAAAACGTCAACACGGGAATCCACTTGAACTTCCGGCTCTCGTTGGTGGTTTCGCTCTTGAACTGCCCCTGCCTGGCTCCCATGATGCTCATCCAAGCCTGCAATGCCATACGACACCTCCCGGGCGGTGGTTTAGCCTACCAGACTCCGAGCCTGAGGATTAACAGAACGTTAATTGTGAGCGGCCATCGCCACTCGCGGATTGCAGTATAATCCCCGACCACCGAAGGGGCGCTATGGCTCCCGGTTCAAGGAGAGTGCAATGTCAAACCATTTCACGGGACTCAGCCTAGGCCCGCCGATGGGCGATCAACGGCTCGACCTCTGCGACTTGTATGCCTTCCAGTCGCCCGCTGACAAAAACCGAACCGTGATCATCCTCAACGCAAATCCCAATGCGGATGCGCTTCACCCCGACGCCATCTATCGGGTCAACATCGATAACGACGGCGATTACCTGACGGACCTGGCGTTCAGCTATGTGTTCTCGAAGCCGCAGAACGGCAGGCAGACCTTCAGCGTGTTCATGGCGAAGGGCACGGAGTCGCGGTCGCCCGAAGCGGTGGGGACGAAGATCGTCGCCGACGCCGAGGCTTCCTTCGGCGCCCAGCCGAACATCGTCACGTCGGGGCCTTACACGTTCTTCGCCGGCAGCCGCAGCGACGCGTTCTTTTTCGACTTCGACGGAATCAAGAACCTGTTCGATACCAGCGGCAAACGGAACTTCACCGAGCCGCATCTCGGCGGCAAGTCTCCCTGGACCGGAGTGGATTCGAACACGGAGGCGAACGTGTTTTCCACGGTCATCGAACTGCCTACGGCTGAGATCGATCCCAAGCCGGTGATACGCGTCTGGGGACGGTGCAGCTTAAGAGAGGACGGCAAACTGCTGCACGTGGACCGCGCCGGCCATCCCAGCGTGAGCAGCTTCTTCAACACCGATGACACCAAGTTGGAATACAACGCGAGCGAACCGGTCAACGACCGCAACCGGTGGCTCGAGCAGTTCATTCACCTGATGGGGCATACCGGTAATTACACGCGCGAGGAAGCCATCGCCGCGATCGATAAGGAAGGCACTCTTCCCGATGTGCTGACCTTCGATCCGTCCAAGCAGGCAACCTATCCCAATGGCCGGGTCTTCAGCGACGACGTGATCAATTACCGGCTCGCGTTTCTGACGAAGAATGAGTGTCCGCCGACAGGGCTCAAACCGCACACCGACATCCTGAAGGAGTTCCCGTACATCGGCACGCCGCATGCGAAGCGTGCGGCTGCATGACACCGTAAGACGGGGAACACCCGGAAAACCAAGCGGAGCGTGTCCCACCCTCTGGCCAACGTCAGGCGAGAAGGGCGGGGCACCCCCGGCACACCAAGCCGGACATGAACGCGCGGCAAAGGGTTTATCCGCCGCCGCTATAGATCAGCTGACTCTGCCAGAGTTCGAGGTCGCTCTGTGACTCGTTCTGCTGTTGCTTCTGCTTGGCGTGCTTTTTCGGCTTTACCTTGCAATCGCTCTGCGCCGAAGAGACCTGGTCTTTGGACCCTTCGACGCCACCTTGCGGCGTCTGAGCCTGCCCGGTCTGCGAGGATTGCGGTTGAGGTTGCTGGTTTTGCTTGCCGTCTGCTGCCAGAGCAGAAGTCGCCAGACAGAACAGGGTGGCAGTGATAAGAAGTGCGTTTCGCTTCATTGTTAGCTCCTTTCTTGGTGGCGTTCTCGCCACTCAGTGGTGCTAACTGGAGACCGGCTGATTTATTCCCGTGTCGCACTCTCGACGAAAATCGCCATTGCGCGCCGAAGCGGACTGTGTAAACGAATTCCCGGAACGTACGAACCGCGATGGTGGTGGTTACCCTGCCTCCCAAATCTTCTTAACCTCGTGGATTCAGGCGCATTCCCTGATAAGATTCTGCGCTATGCCGACACGTAAAGCCGAGAAACTCGCATCGCTCGATGCCGTCTTCGACGAGATGAAGGCCCTGCTCGCCCGTCATGCCAGGCTGTTCACCGTTCGCGAAGGATATGTCAAGAACAAGCGCGACTACCACCTCATCCTGGAGAAGCAGGTCGTGATCGACGGGCGCCCGAGGAAGGAACTGTGGTTCGCCAGCATCATCCAGCAGAAAGACTCGGTTGGGTTTTACTTCACGCCGCCCGACGTCAAGGAGAAACTCTCCCCCGAGCTGCTGTCGCATCTGGATGGCAAGAGTTGTTTTCACTTCAAGTCACTGACGCCGGCGTTGAAAAAAGATTTGGCAACAGCCTTGAAGCTTGGACTCGAGGCCTACCGCAAGAAGAACTGGCTCTGAGACGGCCTTCGTCTGTCGAAACTCGTGCTCCCAAGAATGAGGCGAACTAGCCTGCACCGCAAAGAGGCGCCGCCGTCGGATTGCTCTGGCGTGACGGACGGACAACGCCCAAGCTCCTGCTGAGGTATGGTGTTGTCATGCGAGCGCAGATCAAGCTCGGCCGAATTGCCGGCATCACCATCGGGCTGCACTATAGCTGGTTCATCATTGCTCTGCTCATCACGCTCTCGCTGACCGAACACTTCCGGATCGCGATGCCGCAGTGGAGCAGCGCCGTGATATGGTCGGCATCCATTGTCACCGCTGTACTGTTTTTCGTGACCCTGCTGCTGCACGAGCTGGCGCACTCGCTGCTGGCGAAATCCAGAGGCTTGCGGGTACGGGCCATAACGCTGTTTGCGCTCGGAGGCGTGTCGCAAATCGAGTCGGAAGCTCCGGATGCCAAAACCGAGTTCTGGGTCGCTATCGCCGGCCCGCTGTCCAGCCTCGCCATCGGCCTAGTGTGCCTTTGGCTGGCGCGTCTGTCCGGCTGGGCCAAGGGCGCCGAACCCGACACCCCGTTCGCCGCTGTCTTGGTGTGGCTGGGCTACATCAACTTCATGCTGGCCGCGTTCAACATGGTTCCAGGTTATCCGCTGGACGGCGGCAGGGTGCTGCGGGCCATTATCTGGTTCTTCAATCGCAACGCCGTACGGGCCACCCAGTTGGCTGCCCGCGTGGGTCAGGGCGTCGCCTTGCTGTTCATCCTGTTTGGTCTTTTTCGCTTCTTCGTCGGAGAGAACTTTGGCGGCCTGTGGCTGGCATTCATCGGCTGGTTTTTGCTGGACGCGTCTCGCAGTAGCTATGCACAGGTGGAACTCGTGGACCAACTTCACGACCGGAAGGTGGCCGACATCATGGATCGCGACTGTCCGACGGTCGAGTCTCATCTGAGCCTGGAGGACTTCGTTCACGAATACCTGCTGCGCAGCGGGCGCAGATGTTTCGTGGTGGTGCAGGACGGGAATCTGGCCGGACTGATTACTCCCAATGAGGTCCGGCAAGTTGAGCGGGAGCACTGGGCGCAGACCAGTGTGCAAAGTGTAATGCGGCCGGTTTCTCAGCTTCAGACCGTGACGCCCGAAACGCCGGTGATCCAGGCGCTGGAGCTTATGGGGAGCGCGGACATCAATCAGCTTCCGGTGGTTTCGGATGGCCAGCTCCAGGGAATCTTTTCACGCGGTAATATCATGGGAGCTCTGCGAAACCGCGCGGAAGTCTTGCGGCGTTGAGAGTAAAGACACAAGGAGCGCGATAACGTCCCATGTACCTTCGAAGCCTGAGTATCGCCCGTTTTATGAGGAGCTTCCTCACCGGCCTGTCGATCGCCGGGCTTGCCTTCGTGAGCATGCCCGGTTCTTTGGTCACGGTTGCGCAAGAAGCCAGAAAAATCGTGCAAGCTTCACAAACCGGCAGTACCGGAGCCGTGGCTCACGGCAAGTACATCGTGGAAGATGTTGCCATGTGCGGCAACTGTCACACGCCCCGAAACGCCGATGGTGAACTGGAGCGTAGCCGCTGGCTGGCGGGCGCGCCCGTGCCCTACCTGCCGGCCCGGCCCAACTCAGATTGGCCGATCGTGGCGCCTCGCCTTGCCGGCTTGCCGCCGACCAATGACGCCGGAATGATCACCCTGTTGACGACCGGAATCTGGATTACGGGCAAGCCCCTGCGTGACCCAATGCCGCATTTTCACATGACGCGCCCGGATGCGGAGGACGTACTGGCTTATCTGAAGTCGCTTACCCCCAGGCAATAGACGCGAAGGCCGGCGGGTGCAGGAGTGGGGGCGTAGATGAGCTCGCACACAGTCTCGAGGGGAGGATGGAATGAGCTTGCAAAGGCGCCAATTACTTCAAATTTTGTCGTATGCTGTCGGGGCCGGCTTCATGCTGCCGCGGAATGAATTGACCATGGCGGCCCAGAACTCCGCGCAGCCGGCGAGTCCAGCTCCGCCTGCGAAGGGCGCTACGAAACATGAATCGAAAGGAAAGGAAATGGAAAAAGTAGCCGGAATCGGAGGGTTGTTCTTCCGCGCTCATGATCCCAAAGCGTTGGGGAACTGGTACCAGCAATACTTGGGGATCGCGCTCACCCCAACGGGCGGCGAGGGCGAAACCGTTTGGCAGCAAGAGGCCGGACCGACCGTCTTCAGTCCCTTTCCCGAAACCACCAAGTATTTCGGGGATCCTACCAAGGTCTGGATGGTGAACTTTCGAGTGCATGACCTCGACAAAATGGTGGCCCAGCTACGAGCGGCAGGAATTGAGGTCAAAGACCCGGAATCGTATCCCAACGTTGGGCGCTTCGCACGTCTGCATGACCCTGAGGGAAATCCCATCGAATTGTGGCAACCTGCATGATTCGGCGCTCCACATTCGGTGATTCCGGACTTAATCAGAATTTCGTCAGGTGAGCTCACCCAATCCCACGTCGTGGTACATCTCCAGGTAGTGACAGCGTGGGCAGAGAACCAGGCGAACCGGCAGGGCACTGGTCAGGTTAATGCTCTCGCCCTTGGGCTCGCTGGAATGTGGGTCTATGCGTCCGGGGAGGCCAAAGCTGGTATCCAGCAGGGTTCTGTCGGCGTGGCATTTGGGGCACTCTCGGTTGAATCCCAGTGACATAGCAGCCCTCCACGGGCAACACAGGTTTCAGCCCGGCTTGCGTAAGCCGCGAAGAGACTGGCCGCAGCGAGCTACCGGTCACCTTATCCTCTCACGTTGTTGAGGAAGGATGGGATGGAGAATCGCCGGAGACCGCCTCGCCTCAGGGGCTAAGCCCGTACCTTCCGAGCCAGTTCCGGCACGTCTGAAGCCGTGCCCTTTCAAAACCGTAGGATGTCAACAGAGCCACACAGCATCGAGTGGCTTCGGGCTGCGGTTTTCGTGATTGACACGGCCGTCAAGCAGGCAAAAGGCCGTGCGGAATGGGAAAATCGATCTACGTGCAGTTGCAACGTGACACATGCTCGTACATGGGGTCGGCGTGAGGATGAAGAAGAGCCGGAAAGCGACGGTTTATGAATCAGCGCTGTCGCGTTCGTGGTTTTCCCGATCGAGGTTGTGGTGTTCGGCAGTGTTGCTTTGCCTGTTCGTCCTTCTTCCGCCGGCGTTTGGAGTGGATCGCGAGGCCTTCACCATTACCCGCTATCAGCTCGAAGTGCAAATGGACCGGAGCACGCACGTGATGGCCGTGACCGGAAAGCTCACCTTGCGCAACGATTCCGGCCAGCCGCAGAAACTGATCACGTTGCAGGTTTCATCGTCGCTGGCGTGGAACGGCATCGCGCTGGATGCACAGCCACTGCAGTGGCTCGGCGATAACTACACTTCCGACATCGATCATACCGGCAGCCTGTCGGAGGCGATCGTCACCTTGCCCAGGGAAGCCGCGCCGGCGACAACAGTCACGCTCGATGTTCAATACGGTGGCACCATCAAGCCCGACGCCACCCGCCTGACGCGCACAGGAGTGCCCGCCGAGATCGCGGCCCGCAACGACTGGGACCAGATCAGCGATGCATTCACCGCTGTGCGCGGGCTTGGCTATGTCGTCTGGTATCCGGTGGCGATCACGGCCGTGAGTCTGAGCGAGGGCAACACGGTCTTCGACGCGATCGCACGTTGGAAGCAGCGGCATGAGCGCAGCGCATTTGACGCGCGCCTCATCGTGACAGAACCAGCATCGCCAGGGCCGCTTTGCATTGCGGTCAATGCGCCAAGCTCGGGTTGTGGTGAAAGCCGCAGTCTGGGCACAACCGAAGCCGGCGGTGCAACGAAAGAATTCACCAACACTCTGAACCTGGACGGACTGGGAGAAATTGTTCCGACGTTCGCCATTGCCGACTACGTCGAGCTGGCGCGTCCGGCCATCACACTGCTGCACCTTCCCGAGCACCTCTCGCTGGCGCGTGACTATGCCCTCGCCGCGGAGTCGAACGAGCCTCTGCTTCATGAGTGGCTGCCGGAGAGCGCCCCGCCCCCTCGACCCGGCTCGGGACAAGCCTTGCCGGCGCAGGCGCACGGGCAGGCCTCAACTCTGGCGCGCGTGATTGAGCTGACCGACGCCAACGCTAATCCGTGGCAGAACGGTCCCGTGCTCTTCGCACCATTGCGTCAAGCTCCGACTGCGACGCTGCAGCTTCTGCTGTTGCCGGCGCAGGTGAGTGCCCGGTTTCATTCTCCGCGCCCATGGATACAGGACGGCCTGGCACGCTTTCTGCAAGTCAAGACCATCGAGAACAGCTCCGGCCGCCGTGCGGCTCTGGAGTACCTCGATCAGTATCGCGAGCCGCTGGCCGAGGCCGAAGTTCTGGCGCGTCCCAAGCCGGGAGCGGCCGCGCCGGTCCTGGACAAGAGCGAAGCCGACAACACGCTGCTGAACACGAACGACGAACTCTACCTGCGTGGTAAAGGCGGCTTCGTGTTCTGGATGCTGCGGGACATGGTGGGCGATGAAGCCCTGCAGCGTGCTCTCGCCGGCTATCGCGGCGGCGCCGATAAGAACCCTGCGTACCTGCAGAGGCTGGTTGAGTCCAGTTCGAAACGCGATCTGGAGTGGTTCTTCGATGATTGGGTGTACCGCGATCGCGGTCTGCCCGACTTTCACGTCGAGTCGGTCTATCCCCGGCCCCTGCTCAGTGAGACGCAGAAGAATTACATGGTGACCGCGACCATCGAGAACCGTGGGCATGCGGGCGCCGAAGTGCCGGTGCTGATCCAGACCCCCTCCGGGGAGAAGAGCGTGCGGGTCATCGTGAAGGGAGGAGAAAAAGGTGTCGGCCGCATCGAAGTACCGGTCCCTCCCACCAAGATCGTGGTTAACGACGGCAGCGTTCCCGAAGCCGACATGCGCAACAAGACCTACGACGTGCCCGCACCTCAGCAATGAATGGATAGAGGCTGCGCCCGACGGTATGCGAAGATACGGAGTCGAGGAGTGACCTGCCCCGGCGAATGAGGCCGTGGGCCGCGACGCTATGCAGGCATGGGATGTCATCGTCGTTGGTGCCGGACCCGCGGGCTGTGCCGCTGCCTATGACCTGGCGACGAGCGGCAGGTCCGTGCTGCTGCTCGATCGTTGCGACTTCCCACGTCCCAAAGCCTGTGCCGGCGGCCTCACCATCAAGGCCGTGCGCGCCCTGCGCTACTCCATCAAGCCTGTCGTGGTGGCGACGGTTTACGGCATCCAGGTCAGCAAGAACTTCGAGCACTCTGCCAGCCTGAACAGCTCGAAGCCCCTGTGCCTGATGACAGTGCGCGAGGACCTGGACGCCTTCTGTTTGAACCAGACCATCGCAGCCGGAGCAGAATTCCGCAGGATTGCGCACATTCACGAAGTGCGCGAATTGCCGGACAGCGTGGTTCTTTCCACCGCGGCAGGCGACTTGCAGGCGCGCTTTCTGATTGGAGCCGACGGGGCAAACAGTCACGTGCGCCGGCTGCTGGGCGATGCAACGTGGTTCCGTGCGGGCTTTGGCCTGGAAGCCCAAGTCGCCTCGTCACATCATGGTTCCGACATGCATCTCGATTTCGGCGTGGTGCGCGATGGCTACGGCTGGGTCTTTCCCAAGGATGGGCACTTCAATGTCGGCCTGTACAGCGAATCGCAGCAGCACAAGATCACGCGGAGCACACTGGCGGAATACATCCGGAAGAAGCTGGGAACGGATAAGTTTGACTGCATGATCGGCCAGTATCTTGGCATGGGCGGCAGGGGCAATCCGCACCGTCACCGGCGCGTCCTGCTGGTCGGCGACGCCGCCGGCCTGGTTGACCCGTTGACCGGCGAGGGCATCTATCACGCCATCGTGAGCGGGCAAGCCGCAGCACGCGCCATCAACTGCGAACTGGCTGAGGGCGTGCCGGCGGTCGAGACCTTCCGACACGAAATGCGTGACGTCCAACTCGATCTGGGGCTCTCCCAGCGCGCCGCCAGGCGTTTCTACGGGGACCTCGACTGGGGATACGCCGCGTTGACGTTTCCCCTGGTCAAAAGCGTGGCTGTACGAGCGTATCGGCAAGGGCTGAACTTTGGGCGCGCTCTGAAGCGCTATTCGTTCATCGTGCCCTATCTCTCGCCCACACGGGACAGCCGCTGGCAGAACATCGCCGAGGCGTGATAGCGGTGGTAACATCCCCGCCGCTGCTAAGGCCAACGAGGCAAGGGAGATTGATTTCAGGCCGGGACGGTAACTTCGGCTCCCCGAACCAACCCGTGCGGCATTGGTTTTTGATACTGCCGTGCCTTGTGCAATAGGGACAGATGTCCACGCAAATGGCCACAGAGATGCCTGCTGAACGACATCATCTGGGCAAAACCGGCGCCGCCGAATTTGGGCTGCCCCTGCTTCACCACTAAGGAACTAAAGGCACCATGAATTATGACCCGTGTATGTATGAGCACTTCGTTGCTCGCCTAACTGAGAACGGCGGGGCGCTACCGCTGAACCAAAACGAAGCGATCATGTGGTGGGTTGTAGTTCTCCAACGCGAGTTGGCTGAAGCCAATCCCAGTAGCGAGTCCGGCGAGATAGACAAGACTCCAAAGTTGATGGTGCTCGGGTTAGACGGCGATGACGAGTTGTTCACGGAAGTGGTAGTTACCGAGGATAATCCGGAGAACCTCGTAGATGAAACGTGGGCTCCGATAGAGCTGTGGGCGTCCAACGACGGGTGAGCCGTGAACCTGTCCTGTTCAACAGAACCCGGTTTGAGGTACCACAGTAACGCGCAAATCGCTCGTGTGGTGACCGAGACATGGCTTGCGGAGCAGATGTATTGCGCTGCTTGCGTCTCCGATTCTCTGACACGCAAGCCCAACAACTTCGCAGGCGTTGATTTCACCTGTCCAAAGTGCCCCTCCCTTTATCAACTGAAGAGCCGGAAAACAGCATTGACGAACCGTATTGTTGATGCTGGATACGAGAAAATGATTGAAGCGATACATTCGGAGCAAGTGCCTAACCTGGTCTTACTCCAGTATTCGCCATCATGGCGCGTCGTCAATCTGCTTCTGATACCCAGCTTCTTCCTGACCGAATCGGCAATCGAAAAGCGCAAACCGCTCTCCCCGGAAGCTGAGAGGGCGAATTGGGTCGGCTGCAACATTCTCCTCGATAATGTTCCGGAAGATGGGCGCATTGCGATTGTTTCCGACGGAATTGCAGCGAGCCCTTCGCAGGTCAGGAAGTCATATCAGCGTGTCCAACCGCTCCGCGAGCTAGGTCTGAAGGTGCGCGGATGGACGCTGGATGTCTTGAACGTGCTGCGCAAGCTGAGCAAGCGGGAATTGTCTTTAGCGGACTTCTACGAATTCGAGGACTATCTACAGGGCTTACATCCGAATAACAAGAACATCAGGCCTAAGATTCGGCAACAGCTCCAGGTACTGAGAGAGCTAGGTTACCTAGCTTTCGAGGGCAACGGACGCTATCGAGTTCTTCGCTAGTCGCCTGACCTTCACAACTGAAAGCCCGGGTTGGGTGCTCTTTCTTCTAAGAACCCATCTGGCTGTTGACATCCTGCCTTGAAAGGGCACGCCTTCAGGCGCGCCGAAAACAGTAGAATTCGCCCGGCTTTAGCCGCTGCGGGAATTCGCTTGGATAGGCCTGGAAATCGAGTCTCCCTCAGGGGCTAAAGCCGAGCTCTTGGAAGGGCGGGACGGCACGGCTAAAGCCGGGCCCTTTCAAACCCTAGGGTGTCAACACAGCTAGATGGCTCCTAGTCTTCTGCCTTCGGCTTCATCCCGCCGGTGCGCAAATACCGGTTGTGCCAGCCCAGTGCTTCGCCCAGCAGGTGGGGAGTGTGGCGTCCATAAGACAGGCGCTCGGCGCGGCTGACGTAGTCGGTCAGCAGAGGCTTGAACTCCGGCGCGGCGCACTTCTCGATGATGAGGTTGGCGCGCTGGCGCGGTGAGAGTCCGCGCAGGTCGGCCAGGCCCTGCTCGGTGACCACTACCGAAACGTCGTGCGACCGTTAGCGTCTTACCCGGCCCAGCCGCATTTCAATCCCCAGCGTGCAATCAGCATTCACGTTTTGGATGTAAATATCGTTCTCGCCATTGCGATCGTCCTCCCAGGCCACCGCGGAGAGTCCGGAAGAAGCAATGCCGGCGGACAGCCGGAACTTATCGGCCGAGGCGGTCGAGACGCCGAACTGCGAGCACAGGAAGTTGCCTGCGCCGTCAAGCTTAGCCGCGTACATGGTGCCCTGGCCGAAGCCCGGAGAATCAACCCAGAACACCAGCGCGCCGCTGCCGATCTGCACGTTCTCTACCCAGGTCTGGGTGTCCGGGCCCAGGGGCACGATCACCACTCCGGTATCCGTCCACTGGCGCGCGCCGGCGGAATTGAACTTTTGTCCCGAGACGCCGTTGTTCACCTGGTTGGAATCCTCTTCCGTCCAGAACAGGAAGGTCTCTTGCGTCGCCGGATTGTAGGAAGCCGAGGGCGAGACCCTTACGTTGAACTGGTTGGTGGAACCTACGGAGCCGTTGTGCCCGAAGGCCTCGGTCCCGTCCGACAGGATGTGCTGGGCAAAGACCTGCAGGCTGGGACTGCTGGTGTACCACGAGAACACCGCGCCCCCACTGGCGTCGGGGACGAAGTACGGGAACTCGCCGAACTGCAGGGAGCCGCCGTCGTAAACTTTGACATGTCCTGCGCCCCACAGCAGTTGACCGTCGGACGAGAGTTTGTTGGCGTAGAGATAGTTGTTGCTGCCAAACCCCTTGTTGCGCACCCAGGAGACGATGACCGAACCGTTGTCCCCGGCGTGCAGGTCGGCCAGCGAGTAGTTGAATCCGGACTCCTGCAAGGTGACACCGTAGTCGAAGGCCGTCTTCCCTACCCACTGCGGACGCCCATTGGCATCGAGCTTCTGCAGGATGACCGCGCTGTTGGTCGTCCAGGCGACCACGATGTAGCCGTCGCTGGTGGCGGCAATTTTGGGAGCGGCGTGGAAATTGGGATCAAAGGTAAGGGCAACGCCATTGGGACCCCACAACGCCTGGCCGGTTGGGCTCATCTTGGCGGCCGTGACCTGTGGGTTGTTTGGGTCGCGGCGATCATCGAGGAAGGCCAGCAGCGCGTTGCCGCTGGCGTCGGCATCGAGGCCGTAATCTTCGGTGGAGCTGAGCGTCAGTTTCGCGACCTGGATGCCGTCGTGCGGGAACTGTTCGTAGCCGTTCGGGTCGAGCAACTGGTAGTACACGTCGTAGCCTTGAGGTGGCGGATCGTTGGGATTGTTGTTGAACCAGCTCACATACCAAGTGTTATTGGGCAGCGGCAATACCTTGGGCTGCACCTGATCAGCGCCGGCAATATTGGAGAGCGGGAGATTCTGCATCGGATCAGAGGACCACTGGGCCCAGGCAGCAGAGGCGAGCGTGAGCACCAGCAAAGCAAGCAGGACGGAACGAACGGCCGAATTCATGACATCTCCTTAGTCGCCCCTTCTAACTGTCTATACAGGCGCGCGGACATTGTAGTGCATCGCGGTTGTCCCCTTGTGCGAATTCGTGGCGCAAAATAAGGACGGGCCAGGCGCACGTAGTCCTGACCTCACTTGACCCGCGGCTGAGAGCTGATGGCGGGTGCCCGCCCCGACCTTCCCCTGGTTGGGGGGGGAGAGTCTGCTAGGAATTTGGTTGACAGTCCGCAGAAGGGGCGTACACTGGCCGCATTCGGGCGATCTCAGGGGCTTCCATTGCTTCATTCTTCCTTTTAGGCCTGATTGTTCTTCTATTTGGCCTGAGCAACGTGCCCGGTCTAATCAGGAATCAACGATAAGGAGATGAACATGAAGCGAACAATTCTCAGGGTCCTCAGCACATGGATTGTGCTTGGCATCGCAGTGGCAGCCTGGGCGGCGGCGCCGATCCGGGTGGATTGCAACAAGGGCGGCTCGATCAGCGCCACACTGGCGGGCCTGGTGCAGTCTGGCAACACCCGTGGCATCACCATTTTTGTTACCGGCACCTGCAAGGAAAACATCACGATCGGGGCCTTCGACCATCTGGTCCTGCAGGGCTTGCCCATCGCGACCCTTCAGGACACATCGAACGGTACCGCGCCGGTCATCACCGTTTTCAGCTCTTTTGATGTGCTCATCGCGGGCCTGACAATCAACGGAGGGGCGTTCGGTGTGAACTGTATCCAATACAGCTATTGCTTCCTGTACGGGAGCACTATTCAACAGTCGGGCGGCTATGGAGTGCGCTTTGGACGTTCCAACGGCGTTCTGCAGAACAACCGCATCCTCAACCACGCGGCCGGCGGCCTTGGGTTAATAAATGGGAGCAAGGCCGTCTCGACCTCCGACACAATCAGCGGCAACGGCGGCCCGGGCGTCATGGTGGTCTCGGGTAGCAATTTGACCGCCCAGTCTGACATCATCCAGAACAACACGCTGGGCATCCGCGCTACACAGGACTCGGTTGTGCGCGCCACTGACGTGACCATCACCGGCAACAGCTCGGATGGGGTAAGGCTGGAATCGAGTTCCACTGCGTCCTTTGAGCAGGGCGACACAGGTAACGTGATTACCGGTAACGGCGGCAATGGGGTATCGGTCAAGGATTTGGCTTTTGCGGGGTTTGTCAATGCCAACAACGTCAGCGGAAACCTGACTCAGCCCGACGTTGCCTGCTACCCGCAGTTCTCTGCGACGCGGGGCGCGGGCACCATTGGCGGCACCACCAACTGCAACGAACCCCGGCAGACGAGCGGGGCAGACAGTCCGCGCTAAAGCGCAGCGACGAGCTAAAGGATGACTGATAGCTGACGGCCGACAGCTCTTAGTTCAGCAACTGCCGCAGCACGTACTGCAGAATCCCGCCGTGCTGATAGTACTGCACCTCCTGCGGCGTATCGATGCGCACGGTGGCGTCGAAGTCAAGCTTCGCGCCATCAGCTTTGGTGGCGCGGACTTTCACCGTCTTGCCGGGGGCGAAGTTCTTCAGCACCTCGGTCACGCCGATGATGTCGAACGACTCCTCGCCGGTGAGGCCGCTGGTTTCCGCGGTCTCGTCGTCGAGGAACTGCAGCGGCAGAATGCCCATGCCCACCAGGTTCGAGCGATGGATGCGCTCGAAGCTCTCGGCCAGCACTGCACGCACGCCCAGCAGGCGCGGGCCTTTGGCGGCCCAGTCGCGCGATGAGCCGGAGCCGTACTCCTTGCCCGCGAGCACGATCAGCGGAACGCCCTCAGCGCGATACATCTCCGCAGCGTCGAAGATGAACATTTCCTCGCCTTTGGGCAGGTGACGGGTGTGCGGGCCTTCGCGCTCGGGCACCAGCTTGTTGCGCAGACGCACGTTGGCGAAGGTGCCGCGCATCATGACCTCGTGATTGCCGCGGCGCGAGCCGTAGGAGTTGAAGTCCGCCGGTTTCACACCATGCGCGATGAGGTACTGTCCCGCCGGGCTGTTGTGCTTGATGGAGCCCGCGGGCGAGATGTGGTCGGTGGTGACGCTGTGTCCGAGGTAGCAGAGAGCGCGCGCGCCGGAGATGTCGCCCACCGGCGCAGGCTTCTTGGGCATGTTCTCGAAGTACGGCGGATGCTTGACGTAGGTCGAGTCCACATCCCAGGCGAAGGTCTCGCCTTCGGGAACCTTGAGGCCGCGCCACCGCTCATCGCCCTTGAAGACGTCGCTGTAGCTCTTCTGGAAGAGGTCGCCGGTAATGTATTTGCGGACGACGTCGTTCACCTCCTGCTCGGTCGGCCAGATGTCCTTCAGGAAGACCGGCTTACGGATACCGTTGCCGCCGAATCCCAGCGGCTCGTGGTACATGTCGATGTCGGCGCGGCCGGCCAGCGCGAAGGCCACCACCAGCGGCGGCGACATCAGGTAGTTGGCCCGCACCTCGGAGTTGATGCGGCCCTCGAAGTTGCGATTGCCGCTGAGCACCGAAGCCACCACCAGGTCCTTGCCCGTGATGACGTCGGACACCTCCTGCGGCAGCGGGCCGGAGTTGCCAATGCAGGTGGTGCAGCCGTAGCCGACGAGGTGGAACTTCAGCTTCTCGAGATAGGGCATCAGGCCGGAGCGCGTGAGGTATTCGGTCACCACCATGGAGCCGGGCGCGAGAGAGGTCTTCACCCACGATGGGACCTTCAGGCCCTTCTCGACCGCCTTCTTCGCCAGCAATCCCGCGGCGACCAACACCGAGGGATTCGACGTATTCGTGCAGCTTGTGATGGCGGCGATTACCACACTGCCGTGGTTCAACGCCTTGTCGAGCACGACGTGCTCTTCGACGACATCTTGCTGCGAATCCACGCCCGCTGGATGTCCGCCTTCACTCTCCCACCGCGACTCCTGCTTAGGCGGTACCCTCTGCCCCGGCTTCAGCAACGTCGGCAGCGCCTGCTCGAACGACTTGGCCGCAGCCGAAAGCGGTACGCGGTCCTGCGGACGCTTCGGACCGGCGATGCTGGGCTCGACGGTTGCAAGATCGAGTTCCAGCACGTGTGTGTATTCGGCCTCAGGCGTCTTGGCGGTGTGGAAGAGTCCCTGTTCCTTGCAATAGGCCTCAACCAACGCGATCTGTTCTTCGGTGCGTCCGCTCAGGCGCAGGTAGCGCAGCGTCTCTTCATCCACCGGGAAGATGCCGCAAGTTGCGCCATACTCGGGGCCCATATTGGCGATGGTCGCGCGGTCGGCGAGTGGCAGCTTGTGCAGGCCGGGACCGAAGTACTCGACGAACTTGCCGACGACACCGTGCTTGCGCAGCATCTCGGTCACGGTGAGCACGAGGTCGGTAGCGGTTGAACCTTCGCGCAACTGGTTCTTCAGGCGCACGCCGACGACCTGCGGGATCAGCATGGACACCGGCTGCCCGAGCATGGCCGCCTCGGCCTCGATTCCGCCGACGCCCCAGCCCAGCACTCCGAGGCCGTTGATCATGGTGGTGTGCGAGTCGGTCCCGACCAGCGTGTCGGGATAGGCCAGCGGCTTGCCGGTTTCGCCGTTTGAGCCTACAAAGACCACGCGCGCCAGAAACTCCAGGTTGATCTGGTGCACGATGCCGGTGTCAGGCGGCACGATGGCGAAGTTCTTGAACGCCGTCTGCCCCCAGCGCAGGAACGCGTAGCGCTCCTTGTTGCGCGAAAATTCGAGCGCGGAATTCAGCTCAAACGCCTGTGGCGAGCCGAACTCATCCACCTGCACTGAGTGGTCGATGACCAGCTCCGCCGGTTGCAGCGGGTTGATCAGCTTGGGATCGCCGCCCAGCGCCTTCATGGCATCGCGCATGGCGGCCAGGTCAACCACCGCAGGCACGCCGGTAAAATCCTGCAGGAGCACGCGGCTGGGCATGAAGGCGATCTCCTGCACCGGAACGCTCTTGCCGGTCCAAGACGTGAGCGCGCGCACGTCGTCGGCCTTCACCGATTTGCCGTCTTCGCGGCGCAGAAGGTTCTCCAGCAGAATGCGCATAGAATACGGCAGATGGCCGGTGGAGCAGCCATGCTTCTCAACGGCATCAAGACGGTAGATTTCAAACTCGCGCTTGCCCACGCGCAGGACGGAACGACTGCCAAAGCTGTTCATGAATGAGTCCCTTCTACATTTGAGGAGCTGCAAGAGGGCGCGGATTCCAGGAATGCGGAACTGATTATCTTAAATCGGGTGGGGCGCGATTGGATACCCGAGTCACCAACGCGCTGGACCAGAACGAGAAGCAGTCCCGCTGTGCGGGACGACTCAGCTTAGCCCAGCGCCCTTCGACTACGCTCAGGGCAGGCTGCGCGCTGGGTAAGATGAGAGAAGAATCCCCAGCCCCTGCAGGGGCGCCTTACCCAAACACAGACCGGGGATCGTCCAAAATGAGGTCCAGCCTGCGGTCGTAAGTTCTTGACGCCTATTGCCCAAACACGCCCTCTTCTTGCAGCGCCCTCCTCAACGCAACCACTTCTGGGTCGTTGATGAACAACACCGAAATCGTCACTCGGCCGATCTGTGTCCGGCCTTTCAGTTCAGGACCATCCCAGACGAAGTGGTCTGTCCACTTGTCTGTTCTCGGATGAAACAGGCGAACGAGGTCGCCCGTTTCCGAATCGAGCCCAGCAATATTCGGGCCTTTGACGGTTGCAGTGGATGCAGGCGAGAGCCAGATTTGGCTCCTCGGTTGTGCCCCCATGCTGGCGGGCGATGATGTGATCGATCTGAAACGGAGCCGGATGTAGAGCAGCGGGAAGCTGGCAGTATTCACATCGCGCACTGGCCTGCTGCCAAACCCGGCGGATGAGCTGAGGATTCAATGCAGGTGGTTACTGGGGTGTTCTTTGTAAGGCACGGCGCGCCTTGGACTGCACGGTCGCGATGAGATTTCCCACGTGGATGTAGCTGTCGAGTTCGGCCTGGTCGTCTGCCGTCAGCCTGCCTTGCTGGGCTAACTCCGAGAGCTCGTTCATGCGTGCCGTGTCGCGCTCATCAAAGCGAATCGACAGCAGGTATTCGGCTGCGCCGCGCGACAATTCTTCTTGGCCCATTTGAATGAGCCTGGCCAGGATGGCCGCTTCGGTATTGGGAGCAGCGGTTTGTGAGCTCATTGCCTTCTCCTGCCTATTGTGCCATCGTGCGCCGTAACCTGTCACCCGCAACAATTCGCGCACCACGATGAAACGGGTCAAAGCTGTCGTGAGATCGCCGCACACGCGCTTGAGCCACAATCGCGACTACCCGTGCAATGATTGCACCGAACGGTGCTCCCGGTCGGCCACGGCGCCCGCTGCGACGACGGCCCACATAGCAGCTGCCAGTGCCAGGTTGAAGGCAGGGCCCGCCATCCCTGGGGTGGCTGTGGCTCCGAGGATGATATTGCTGGCGGTGAGGCTCAGATGCATCAACATGGCTACGAGCAGACTGCCGGTGTGGTTCCACACCCGTACCATGAGGATTCTGTAGGCCGGTAGTAGCCCGAGAGAAAAGACGAACGTACCGAGCAAAGTCGGAATGGAGATCGACCCTGAGGGAGTGCCGCTTGCCAGGACGTTTACCGGCAAGTGCCATGCTCCCCACAGCAAGCCAACGATGGCGCCGGTGCCAAGGGCGCTAAAGCGCAACCTCAGCCTTGGGATAACAAAACCCGTCCACCCCAGTTCCTCGAAGATGCCGGCGGCCGATCCCGCCGCGAAACCCATCAACAGAATGGGAGCCTTATTGCTATCGGTGAAGATCCGGGGGAGGAAGTCAGGAGAGCGAAGCGAAAGTGCAAGAGGCACGGCCATCAACACCAGTGGGGCAGTCAGAAGCGCCACCGCGTACCAGCCAGTGCCCACGCGCCACGTCAGCAAACGGGTGAGGAGCTCGCGATATCCCGCCCTTCCAAACAGAAGCCCGGTCAACAAAAGGCTCGCCACCGCTGGGCCCGCGAGCATGGCCACAATCATGATCGGAATCATTTTCTGGAGTTGCGCCGGATTACCCGGCACGCCACCACGGCTGACCACGATGAGGATGGCGCCCCATGAGATGGCGAATGTCAGAACGTAATAAGCTGGCACTGGATGCCGCTTGATGTAGCCGGAACTGTACATGAGACGCCTTCAGTGTAGGTTCGCGAGACGACACCACGAAGCGGCTTCGTCACCGTGTGAGGTGAGCGTCGTCACCGATATTAGCGGGCTGATCCGTGACACTGCTGGCCGGAGGTTTAGTGTCTCTGCCCGATGCGACCCGGTTTCTTGTGGGCGGCGTCTTGCGACACTCGAGAGGACCGAAGCGCCATCGCGGTCGCGCAACCCGATTGTGCTACCATCGCCCTTCGCAGGCATCTTCTCAAGGAGTCTCTATGCGTAAGACGGTTCTATCGCTGGTTGTTGTTTCGTTGGTATTGCTCTCCACCGTCGGGTTGCACGCCGGTACGCTGGCGGGCGTCACGCTGCCCGACACGGCGCAGGTCGGCAGCGCAAACCTGGTGCTGAACGGCATCGGATTGCGGACCGAGTTCATGGTGAAGGTCTATGTCGCGGGGCTCTACCTCGAGCAGAAGTCGTCGGATGCCAGCGCCATCATCAAGGCCGACGCGCCTAAGCGCATCGTCATGCAGTTTGTGCACAGCGCCAGCAAAAGCCAGATGGCGAGTGCCTTCAGCGAATCGTTCAAGGACAACACGCCGGATGCGATGAATACGATGAAGGCCGATATCAACCGGTTCTTTGGAGCCCTCGACGCCGTTAAGGTCGGCGACCAGATGATCTTCACCTATATTCCGGGTACCGGCACGACCTTCGCCATTAACGGCCAGGACAAGGTGACCATCGCCGGTCCAGGCTTCGGCCAGGTGATCTTCTCCGTGTGGCTCGGGCCGAAGCCGCCCACCCCGCAAGTGAAAAAGGGAATGCTCGGGCAGTAGAGTATTGCGCATTGCGCATCTCTGTTTGTTGTTAAGAATGGGGGTCCTTCGACTCCGCTCGCGCGGGCCGCAAACGACGCCGATCGGAAAGGCCTGGGTGAACCGCCGCCGACGGTGAGAGCTCGACACGCGATGGAGCGATGGACGCGGAGTGCGGGTGCACAATCCCTTGACGAACCGCACCTTCTGACACCGGCGCGTTAGTCCCTCATGAGCCCGCCAGATGGCTCCGGCTAAACCATCACAATGCTGGCGTTATTTCTTCCCTTTGGCTTCCACCATTTGGAAGAACTCGGTGCCGTTCATGTCCGCGACAACCAGCCCGCGAATCTCCTTTTCGCTCAGTCCGTGACTCTTGCCGTGGGACACTGCCAGTCCCCAGAACATCTTCTTCTGGACGGGAATGGTTGAGAGCATCTGGTGGACACGTTGCCGCGAGAAGCCGAACTCCTTTCCGATCTCGTCCAGGGTGATGCCCTCAGCTCGCAGCTCAAAGGCGCGGCGGCGCATATTACAGTGCATGGGTGCACGGTGGCGCGCTCCAACCCGGCAGCCGCAACTCGGGCACTCAACATGAGTCACTTTCCTCTTGCGTTTTTGCTTTACCATAGCTGACTCCTCCCTGCGAATGGTCGCACTGCAATCAACTTACGGCATTACATCACTGAACAGAAAGTCGTGGGGCCAGTCGGTTCCGTGCCCCTTCTCCCGCAGCGCGGTGGCCATCTGGGCCCAGTGCCGCCAGCCGTGCAGCATAGCGTGTGCGAACATCTTACGCTTGCTGGCGCGCACCACCCCCGCCGTACGCGTGGGAAATTCCATCACCGAAGCCAGGTCAGCAACTGTGGCGCTCGCGAGATAGCCGCGATAAAGCTCCCGCGCCTTCTCTCCGATGGCGAACAATTCACGCACATTGCCCGTAGGCAGCGACTCATACTCGGTGATCGCCGAATTGCTCAACCGCTCGGCGTAACGTAACTCCACTGCGAAGATGTGCAGCAGAAACTCCCGTACATTCCTGGCCAGGGCGATATCCAGGGGCAGATCGAGCACTTCCGCCGGCTGATGCTCGAACCAGATCTGCCACTTCGCGGTCTCGCGCTGATTGGCTTCCAGCATCTCGGTAAACGAAAGTTCGGCCGTTTCTGCCCTCATAGTTGATGGCTCTCTTTCAGTTTGCGCGACTTCGCCTCGACGCCGTCGGCAAGCTTGCGCTTGTACGCTTCCAGCTTGGCCGCCACTGCGGCATCATACAGGCCAATCATCTGCGCGGCCAGGATGCCGGCGTTGGTTGCACCCGGCTTGCCGATGGCGACGGTTGCTACCGGAATGCCCGCCGGCATCTGCACCATGGCCAGCAGTGAGTCGAGGCCCTGCAGTGCAGTCGAAGGAATCGGGACTGCAATCACGGGCAGCGTGGTCTCAGCGGCGATTACGCCTGCAAGATGAGCCGCGCCCCCGGCACCGGCGATGACCACCTTGACCCCGCGCCCCTTTAGGGCTCGCGAATACTCGCTCGTCCGGCCGGGCGAGCGGTGGGCCGAGGTAATGTCAATCTCATACGGAACGCCGAACTCGGCCAGCGCCTTCGCTGCCTCGTTCATGATCTCGAGGTCCGAGTCGCTGCCCATGACGATGGAAACCAGAGGATTGCTGTTCATTAGAAGGTCACTTTTTCATTCGCAGTTGTTTCAGTCCGCGCGCCGCTATGTCTTTGCGGTAATGCATGCCCTCGAACCGGATCTTCATCACCGCGTCGTAAGCCCGCTCGACCGCCTCGGGCAGGTCTTTCCCGCGCGCCGTTACACCCAGCACCCGCCCGCCGGAGGTGTAATACGAGCCGTCGCGGCGGTTCGTTCCGGCGTGAAAGACCTTAACGCCGTACATGCGGTCGGCATCTTCAATGCCGGCGATGATCTTACCCGCTTCGAACGCGCCGGGATAGCCGCCGGACGCCATAACTACGCAGACCGCCGGCTCGGGTGACCAGCGGAAGTCGCCGTCGCTGACGCGCCCCTGGATGGACGCTTCGATGGCTTCGAGCAGGTCGCTTTCCATGCGCATCATGATAGGCTGGGTCTCCGGATCGCCGAAGCGGCAGTTGAATTCCAGCACCACCGGGCCGCGCGCCGTCATCATAATGCCGCAATACAGGATGCCTTTGTAGGGCGCGCCCTCGGCGCCCATGCCTGCGATCACCGGGCGCGCGATGTGGACCAGCAGCCACTCACGCATCTGCGCGTCCACAATCTGGTCGGTGGAGTAAGCGCCCATGCCTCCGGTGTTGGGGCCCTGATCGTCGTCGAAGACGCGCTTGTGGTCCTGCGACGCCACCAGAGGGGCTACGCGCTCGCCATCGCTCAACACCAGGAACGACAGCTCATCACCCTTCAGGCACTCCTCCAGCACGACACGCGAGCCGGCCCCGCCCAGCATCTTGCCGCTGAGCATGTCTTCCGCAGCACGCTGTGCTTCCTCTTTGGTCTGCGCGATGACCACGCCCTTGCCCGCCGCCAGCCCGTCGGCCTTGACGACCACCGGCGTGTGGAAGAGTTTCAGCGCCTCGTGGACCTCCTCCTTGCTGGTACAGACCGAGTACTTCGCGGTCGGGATGCGGTGCCGCTGCATGAACTCCTTGGCGAAGCTCTTGCTCGATTCCAGCCTGGCGGCGGCGCGCGTCGGCCCGAAAATCGGCCAGCCGCGCTTCTGAAATTCGTCCACCACGCCCAGCGTCAGCGGCAGCTCCGGGCCAACTACAGTGACATCGGGGGTGAGCTTGTTGGCCAGTTGGACCATTGAGTCGAGGCTCTTCAGATCGGCGGCAACGCATTCGGCATCGGCTGCAATGCCGCCGTTGCCGGGAGCGCAATACAGCTTCTTGATGCGCGGCGACTGGCGCAGCTTCCACACCAGTGCGTGTTCGCGACCACCGCTACCGAGGACCAATACTTTCATGCCAAAGGGTTACCCGACGGACATGTCCGTTAGACGCGAACTGAAAGGAAAGAGTAGGGGCGCGAGCGGGGCAATGTCAACGTTCGGCTACAGAATTGGCCACGGCCGGGGGAGGGTGCGCCTGCAGCCCGCGGTGCAGGCGGTTTGGCAGGCGGGGCCACAGCGGCGGCCTCTGCGCGGCCCCCCAGGGAAGACCAGTCTCTGCCCGACACCTTCTCCCAGCATGGTTAACTTACGTTAACTCTACATGGTATATTCCTGTTAACGACCGCCGCTAACAACCTCGGCCACGTCCGGCCGAGCTCGCGCTAGGCTTTTCTTTTCGCAGCGTATCGGAATATGGATAACACCGCAGCGAATTCGAGGGAGATAACCGCACCTAATCGCCTGCATCCCACGGGCGATGGAGGGAGCGCCGTCGCCCAGCGTTCCCTCGATGGCATCCACAGCACAGTGGCCGTTCCACATCATCAGGCGGGCTTCTGGGAGCAGTGGCGCGCGTTCGTCGGCCCAGCGATTCTGGTCAGCGTCGGCTACATGGACCCCGGCAACTGGGGCACCGACCTGCAAGGCGGCGCGCAGTACAAGTACGGCCTGCTCTGGGTAGTCGGACTGGCCAGCCTGATGGCCATCTTCATGCAGATCATCTCCGCACGCTTGGGCGTGGTGACCGGCAAGGACCTGGCCCAATGCTGTCGCGACTGGTATCCACGCTGGACCCGCGGGCCCAACTGGCTGCTGAGCGAGGTGGCCATCGCCGCCTGCGACCTGGCTGAAGTCCTGGGCAGCGCCGTCGCCCTCAACCTGCTCTTCCACATTCCACTGCTGTGGGCAGTCATTATCACCGCTCTGGATGTGCTGCTGATTCTGGCCCTCCAGCGCTTTGGGGTTCGCACCATCGAGGCGGTAATCGTAGCGCTGGTGGCCACCATTGCAGTGTGTTACTTCATCGAAGTATTCGTGCTGCCCCAAACCCGGCCCAGCTTTCTGGAGATGGGGCGCTCGCTGGTCGCACCGAGCTTTCATCACGCCGGAATGTTGTACGTTGCGGTGGGCATCATCGGCGCGACGGTGATGCCGCACAACTTGTATCTGCACTCGGCCCTGGTGCAGAGCCGCCGCTTGCAGAAGGACGAACCATCCATTCGCAGCGCCATCCGCTTCAACAGCATTGATTCCGTCGTCGCTCTGACCATCGCCTTCTTCGTGAACGCGGCCATTCTGGTGCTGGCCGCGACCCTGTTCTACGGCAAGCAGAGCGTCACCGTCGCCGGCGGGCAGGTGGTCACCTTCAGCGCCGATAGCGACTGGATTCGCGTTGCCTACCTGACGCTGGCGCCTCTGCTGGGAACGGCGGTCGCAAGCACACTATTTGCCGTCGCGCTCCTGGCCAGCGGTCAGAGCAGCACCATCACCGGCACGCTGGCCGGACAGGTGGTGATGGAAGGCTTCATGCACTGGCAGATCAGGCCCTGGGTGCGCCGCCTTATCACCCGCACGCTGGCCATTCTACCGGCAGTTTTTATCATCGGCTTGCGGGGCGACAGCAGCGTCACCGATCTGTTGATCCTCAGCCAGGCGGTGCTGGCGCTGCAGCTTCCGTTCGCCATGTTTCCGCTGTTGCACTTCACCAGTTCCCGTAAGCGTATGGGCCGCTGGCGCAACGGCTGGTTCCTTCTGATTGCCGGCTGGGCCAGTGCTATTCTGATCACCGCCATGGACATTTACGGGACGCCGGACTTGCTCAAAGCGGCGTGGCGGGTCGTCATCGGAGGATGAAAAGAAATCAACGCGGATTTGCGCGGATGACGCGGATCAGAAATAGGCGAAAAACAAATCCGCGTTCATCCGCACAATCCGCGGTTAATGAATCTGTCCTCCCTTGCGGGGATTGTGGAGTTAGCGGACAGCACACCATGTACGACACCATCCTGGTAACGCTGGACGGCACCGCGACCGACCGGGCGATCATCGAACACGTCAAGCAACTCGCCAAGCTGGCCCACAGCCATCTCGTGCTGCTGCACGTGGCCACGGGATGGGCGGCGCACACCTACGGATCGGACGCGGTCTCGCCTGAAATCGCCGAAGACACCGCCTACCTGGAAAGAGTCCGCGCTGAATTTCAAGCCCTCGGCATTCCTGCGGAAGCCCAGCTTGCCTTCGGCGACCCGGTCAAGGAAATCATCAAGTGGGTGAAGCAGCAGGGCTGCGACCTGGTCGCCATGAGCACGCACGGACACCGCTTTCTAGCCGACTTGTTTCTCGGCACCACAGCCACACAAGTTCAACACAGTGTCAGCGTACCTGTGTTGCTGCTTCGCGCCAAGTAAATGTTCGCGCATTGAGGAAGCCCCGGCACCCGGGCGATTGAAGCGCTGCGCCATAACGATTACCTTTGAACTGGCAGTATGACCATCAAGAGCAACAACGGGCGGCCTTATCCCAAGCTGGTTCTCAGCGAGACCTTGAGCGTCGCGATTGAGACCTTCCGCAGCAACAAGACGCGGTTCATGCTGACCTCGTTGGGCATGGTGATCGGCACTGCGTCGCTCATCCTCGTGGTCACCATAGGGCTGTCGGGAAAGCAGTACCTGCTGCAGCAAATCCAAAACGTCGGCTCCAACATGATGGTGGCCGAGTTTCAGGGAGGAGGGGAGGTGAGTGGCAGCCAGGCATCAGCCGATTTGCTGACGCTGGACGATTTGGATGCGGTGCGCAAACAGGTGCCGGGAATCAGCGCATCCTCGCCCATGGTCGAGCTGCACGACCGCATCACCGTGCCTGGCGGCCGGGAACGCGACGTCCAGATCCTCGGCGTCTCCTGGCAATACCTTTACGTCCGTAATCTGGATGTCCTTGCAGGGCGCTTCTTTGAAGGCCGCGAAGAGGAGGCGCGAGACAAGGTCGCGGTCATCTCCCAGACTCTTGCCGCCATGATGTATTCGTCGCAGAACGCGGCCATCGGCCAGCAAATCAAGCTGAGCGGCCTGCCGTTCACGGTCATCGGGACCTTCCGGGAGCGGGTTAACACCTTTGGCCAGTCGGAGATTTCTGAGGACACCATCCTCATTCCTTACACCGTCGCGCGCTTCTTCACCAATAACAACAGTGTGACTCAGCTCTTTTTTTCCGTGGGGGACTCAAGCGAGGTTCCGCGCGCCACGCAGGACATCGCGGCGGTCTTGCGCTCGCGGCATCGCCCGGAAGCGGTCTATAAAGTTTCCAACCTGACTCAGCTTCTATCGGTGGCCGCGACCACCGCCAATACGCTAAGCACGATCCTGCTGCTGGTTTCGGTACTGACTCTTCTGGTCAGCGGAGTGGGCATCATGAACATCATGCTGGCGACGGTTAACAATCGTATCCGCGAAATCGGCATCCGCAAGGCGGTCGGCGCGACCAACGCCGAGATCCGCGCCCAATTCCTGACGGAGGCAATCCTTATCTCGCTGTCCGGCGGCATTGTTGGGATTCTCCTGGGACTGGCCGTGCCGTTCTCGGTGCGCTTCATCACCGACTATCGCTTCCCAATCTCGGGCTGGTCGGTGATCATCGCAGTGGCAGTATCCAGCCTGGTGGGCGTGCTGTTCGGAACCGCTCCGGCGGCGCGGGCGGCTCACTTCGAACCGGTCGAGAGCCTGCGCTACGAATAGGGTCCTTGCAGACGGCGCCGCAATGTAAACACGGGAATGGCCCTCACGAACCTATTGACGTGAGGGCCGGGTGAGGGGCGCATTCCAGGCACTCAGGGCGTCCGGACAAAGCCGTGGGCAACACCAGCGGAATCCGTATACAGACCAACGATAACACCGCCGGCATTGATTCCTGTTCCTTCGGTTAAGCTGGCTCCGGGGTAGTCGAAGGACGTGTAAACGCCATTGCTCAGCAGAAAACCATGCCCGGCGCCCGCCGTATCGATGTAAATCCCGGCGATATCGCCCTCGGGGTTTCCCCCTCCGTTGAACGTGAAGATAGAGCCGGGAAAGTCATCGGTCGCATAGGTCCCGTGGAACAGCAGGTATCCGTGAGTCACTCCGCCGCTATCGGTGTAAGCACCAACGACTGCACCTGACGGGCTGACAGTACTGGCCGTGCTGCTGGTTGCACCAGAGGGCTCGAAACTGGTAAAGACTCCTTTCTTGGACACCGTGAAACTGTGAAAAGGAGAGGTCGCGCACGACGCTACAACACAGGAGAATCCTGACAGCTCACCCGAAGGGTTGATGCCGGTGAGAACGGTACCAGCCGCGCCGGGGAAGTCAAGCGTGGTGTATTTTCCCCCACTCAGGATGAAACCGTGGCTGACGTTACCTGAGTCGACGTAGCTACCCACGATGTCCCCCTGCGGACTGATAAAGTTCGGGGTTGTCGACGTCGAGCCTGGAGGGTCGAACGAGGTAAACACGCCTTTCTTCGTGAATGTGAAGCCATGAGTGACACCGGATGCGTCAACCCAACTGCCCACAGCCGTCCCCTGGGGGTTGGGACCGCCGTTTAGCGTGGTCGAAGCCGCGCCGGGATAGTCCACCAGCGTATAGGTCTGCGCCCAGGCGATTGACAAGGTTGCAAAAACGACAGTGATTGCACACACTGCCACGAACCGCAGTACTCGAATCATCGAATTGTCCTCCTGCTTTGGTTCGAAGTGGCGGGCCGAAACAGCTGATCGCGGCCCTGCGTTATCCGCAGGCCATCGACATCGCGGTTAATGTTTGGTCAGGTGAGCTTGCTCTCGATTTTTTGAGACGGACAGTCGCTTCCATGCTGGTGGGGAGAACTCTCAGCGCAGGACCGTTGAAAAAGGGCAGGGAAAACAGATTTTGGATACGAACCCCGCTATTACCCCACAAACACCCGACTTCCATGGAGTGTTTAAGCAATGCGATTGCCATGAATTCCAGGCGATGAAGAGAGGGAAAAAGTCTTTCCGAGTGGTTAGATACGCAGCGTACAGAAGGAACGGGAGGAGATGAATCTACCAGCTTCTAGAGATTTGTACTTTCATCTCTACGAATTCGTGTAGCTCGGCGCTCCACGGTGCGGCACCTTTGTCTAAAATCGGCGGCTTCAGGCACCCCCTACCTTGGCCACAACCAGCCGAACGTTCCCGCCGGGTAGCGTCGAATCAATGGTTTCGGCGAGCTATTAGAGTTGCGGCTTTACCGGCGTTAGAGCCGTATTGTTCGGCCCACCCGGTGCGCCCACTTGGCCCCAGTCATTTCTGCCCCAGCATCTGATGTCGTCATTGGCAACGACGGCGCATGTATGGAACGCTCCCGCCGCCACTGATCTCGCCGTTTCGATCCCCCGAACTACCTGCGTGCCATGCGTGCCATGTCTCGCAATGCCATCACCAAGTTGCGCCCAGTCACCATTGCCCCAGCAGTAGATGCGGTTGTCGCTTCCGATGGCACAGCTGTGATAGCCGCCCGCAGCAACCGCGTTGGCAGGAGAGGGGAAAGTGGGAGACTTGTGCGCCGCAGGCCAAGGGGCACTCGGCACTCCGTCGACCTCGCCGTCCTGGTTGTAGCCCCAGCAAGAAACTTGTCCTTGGCTGAACAAAGCACAGGAGTGATATCCGCCCAGCTGGACATTACCTGGCAACGTACCCGCGCCCACACCACCCGCAATACGCCTCGCGCTTCCGTCCGGAGCATTAGGAAAGAAGACGACCGGTCCAGCACCGAGACCATCGGGCTGCGGAACCGGGATTCCGAGCTCTATGTCGCGGTTGTATCCCCAACAGCGAATACTGCCGTCTGTCAGAAGGGCACAGGTGTGATAGGCGCCTGCGGTAATGGCTTTAGCATTCTTTATATTCGGAACGATGCGGGGCCTTACGAAATCAGTCCCTTTGGGGGAACTGTCCGACTGACCATTACCATCGAGGCCCCAGCAAGCAACCGTCATATCTATGAGCAGCGCGCAACTGTGGTAGCCGCCGGTTGCTATGGCAACGGCAGGCCGAGGCGGAATAAAATCAACTAGCTGCGGCGTGGCGTAACCATACGTTCTGGGCACACCGGCGCCCGTCTGGCCGTGCTCCGTGTTTCCCCAACATCTCACCGAACCGTCTTCGGCGATCAAAAGACAAACATGGTAGCCGCCCGCGCTAATGTCAGCGGTGGCCGGACTAAGATCGCGATCGCCTGACATGTTGACAACAGTTTTGATGGAACCATCCGCGGGAGTATTCCTCGAACCGTCCCCGAGTTGACCATCCTCATTCTGGCCCCAGCAACCAACCGTTCCACTCTGTTTGAGTCCGCAAGTGAAAAATGCCCCCGTGGCAACGGTTGTCCTCCGAAAATAAGCCACGGCAGTTGTCTTTGGAGCAGTGATCGTGCAATTTCCGTCAGCGGCTACCACGCAGTCTCCAGCCCAGTTGAGAAAGACTGAGCCATCGGCAGCGTTCGGGACTGCCTGCAAGGTCGCCGAATTTCCCGTGACGCTGGCCATGCAGGTTCTTTGGTCTTGGTCACAAGTCACGGGCGATCCTGCTGTGTTAATCGTGGATACTGATCCGCTACCGCTACCCGCCACCATGATTGTCAGGTCCGTATGACATCCGGTTAAGAAAAGCAGTCCGACTGGCAATAGAAAACAGAGATAGCAGCGCCCCATAGTCCCCCCTGAGATCAAGCCATAGATTGCGCGCTATTCTACACCGGTCTCGTCTACTCAGAGCACTACTTCTCTATAGTTTAACGATCGCCCCTGGACTGAGCTGACACTTGTTTCTGATTCAGCTTACCTCGGCCACAGCCAGCCGAACGTTCCCGCGGTCAGCAAGCCGTACACCAGGCCATCAATGACTTCCTTGATCGTCATGCTCCACGGCTGGCCTTTCCAGATGCCGTTGCTCAGAAGTCCCAGGCCGTAAGCCATGAACGCGGCAGTACCGGCCACACGAAAGACCACCAGATAATTAGCGCCGGTTGCTACCGTGTGTCCAGTGAGGTAGGCGGTGAAGAAACTGATGATGACGCAATACCCGAACCATTGCACCAGGTACTTCGGCATGGCGGGCGGGCCGCTGGCAATCACCGTCATCGTGCCCACCGGCCCCTGCTTGAATCTGTCCTGCATGGCGGGCGACTTCATTTCTTTAGGCATGCAGTACGGGAACATGTAGAAGCCCGCCTTCAGTCCGGCCGCACGCAGTCCGGCCATCACCTTATCCTCGTCCGGGAGCTGATGGCAATCGCTTTGGTGATACTTCAAGAGCATGTGCATGATGGCGCTGGCGACAAAGACGATGACCGCTGCCAGCACAATGGGGAGCCACAGAGCACTGAGTGGAACCATGTGCAACCTCCTGGGGTACAGGGGGGATCGCCCCTCGGGGAATTTTCCCCGCGAGACTACCGCTGCCCGAGCGCCGCGGTCAAGGGGACGCAGCCACTCACCCGGGAGGCCAGAACAGACCGCCGGGGCATGGAGCTCACAGTCCTACGTGACCAGGCTCACTGACACCGGCCAGCAAACCTGTAGACTGGCATGGAGGGTTTGGTGTCTCTATGCCCCGAAGAGGACCGCTGGGGCTTCGACGAGCGGGAGTTTTTGGGAGCCATGATCTTTGGCAAGAGGCTGCATGGGGAGGTGGCAGGATGTACTACTTGATTAACTCCTATGCGGCGGCAAGCCTCAGAAAGGGGAAGAATCTCAGGGCGAAGAAGTGATTTTTGTTATTAACCCCTTTTGCAAGCAAGGTGTTGGATGTAACCCATTTGGATGCAAGATTTTGCCGGAAATCGTCCAAAATTGCCTCCTGTTTTCAAGATTTTGCGAGGAATAGGGGGAGGGGGGTAGACGAACCAGCCAGGTTCATCCCAAATTGGGAAAAGAAACGGTTCGGTTCGGACTATTAACTGTTTGATTAATACTGCACATTCCCCAGCAACCCTTCCACAAGCTTCTACCTCATCTGTGCCGTTCGTCTTCCCAAGCAATACAGGGCAACTCCTCCTCCAAGCAGCAGGACACTGAGCGCAACGATCTTCCCGACGGCAAGCGCTTTGTTCGGCTCGCTGGCATCGGGAATTACCGAGCCGATGATGACCGCGGTCGTGGTCAGCATGCCAACGACCGCAAGCGAAACGGCGATAGGCTTTCCGCCAGGAACGCGAATCACGCCGCCTTCGACAGGCTCACGCTGCAGGCGAATCAGCGCCGAGAACATGAACAGATAAGGCACGAAGTTGGTGATGATGGTCATACTGACCAGGACCTGATAAGCGCCGCGCACCGTGCTGCCAACCTGTCCCATCAGGATGAACAGCGCGCAGCAGATGGCCTGCACGATGAGCGCAACGTAAGGCGTTCCCCACTTCGGATGAACCCGGCCGAACGCAGGCGGCAGATAGCGGTCGATGCCTGCGACAAAGGGAATGCGCGACAAGGCAGCGAGGTAAGCGCCCACACCACCGAGGTTCGACACGCAGATGAGCAGCGCGACTGCTGGGCCAAGTCCGCTCCAACCGACGCGCGCCGCGCTGCTGGAGATGGCTTGCATGATGCCTTCCAGGCTGTTGACCTTGGGCAGCGCCATCAGCACCGCGATCGTGCCCAGAATGTATCCTGCCGTAATGATGAAGCCTGCGGCGATTAACCCGCGAGGAATGGTGCGGCGCGCGTCCTTGATCTCATCGCCCATGAAGGATGCCGACTCGGCGCCGCTGAAGGCGTACAGCAGTGTTGCCCACACGGCGAAATTGCCGAGGTTCAGCGAGGGCTTCAGTGACGCGGCGCTGAAGCTGGTTGCCGAGCCGAACCTCGACCACGCCACCGCTCCCACGACGCAGAGCAGAGCAACCGGAAGCCACGTGCCGATCGCGCCCAGATTGCTCAACCACTTGCCGATATCGAGGCCGACGATATTCAGCAGCAGGGCCAATCCGAGGCCCAACAGCGAGAACACGATGAAGAAGGTTGCGCTGCCTTGCGCGGCTTGCCACTTCGAACCACCGACGTAGAGCGCGTTGCTGGCGGCGAAATACAGCACGGCGGGAAAGTAAGGAAGATTGCTCGTCCAGTAGATCCACCCGGTGATGAAGCCGGCAAAGTCACCAAAGGCGCGTTTGCTCCAGACGTACATCCCGCCTTCCTGTGGATAGCGCGAGGAAAGCTCCATGACGCATAGCGCCAGGGGAATGAAGATGGTTGCCAGGCCGATGAACCAGATGATGATGGAACTCGGTCCGGCGCTGGCCGCGACCGGAATCCAACGCAAGCTGAGTGTAGCGACCACGTAGAACAGCACAAGGTCGCGAAGACCCAAAGCCCGCTTGGGTTGCGCAGGGACGTCAAGCGGAGAGGGTGATTGCGAGCCGGTTGTGGCAGAGGGTTGCATCCGCAAGTGGAGTTGTCCCTTCACGGGTTCGCCGCAGCGGGCTTGGTCGGGACGAACGCATGAATGGTATCCGGCGGAAGCAGGATGCCGCCAGAGTAATCTCTGTGCGGGTCTCGGATTGGTCGCCACACGCTCATCTGCGCGAGACGGGAATGCGGCTCAGTGTGGCGTAGTCGTGGAGGTTAGGTCCAATCGAGGGTGATGACGGAACTGCTGGCCTTCACCGCGTTGCCATTGCAGGTGTCTACAGCGTCCAGACGAAACTGATACTTGCCCTTCATCAAGCGCTTTGGCCCGTCCGGGCTATCAGCGCCACAGTATGTGTCACCGTTTGCATCATCGCGCGTAGTTCCGCTCGTATACCGATCGAAACAGTCATCACTAAGGGCGCTGAACGGGCCCGATCGGTGGCCATATCGCTGCGTGTCGTTCAGGTTGCGGTCCTCGATCCAGGTGTCGGCTTTGGTGGAGCTGGGAAACCCTTTGTGCGGCGGACCGCTGTTGGCTTTCTCGGCCACCTTGTCCCACTTAATGAATTGGCGTACTTCACAGCACGAGGGCTTGGCGCCCTTGGCCGGGTCGTTATTGAATTTCGCCGCCATGTTGAAGTTAAACGTCTTGATTACGCCGTAATCGGTCGCGGGAATGTTGCCCGTCGGGTTATAGCTGGGACCAGAAGCGACGCTGCAATTGTCAGCAGGAGGCTTCGGCGTACCCGCATCAGGCTTAGGAGTCCCCGCATCCGGCTTCGGAGCACCAGCATCGCGAGACTGCACACCCGCATCTGGACCAGCCGTCGTCACTTGAACCGGAGATTGCATGACCGTAGGAGCACCAACGGGACGAGTGCGCGTCATTGGACAGAGCGTAGTCTCCGCGGGATAGATGTCGATTCGGCTGAAGTCGTGGCCGAGGTTCGACTGAGCAACACCAGCGCCGCAGCCGTCCGGCGACTGGCGTGATGCCGAAGGCGCACGCGTCAGCGTCTGCCGATTCGTCGTGAATGATTTGCGGATACGCGCCAGATCATCCTGCGGCGTTTGACTGCGAGATGACACAAAAACTCGCATGCTCGCCCCTACGCGGACACCGGCCTCTTAAGAGTTGCACGCAGGCTACCAACTGCGGCTGATGGTACATCAGGTTAACTCGGCCCGACAACCCCGGACCGACACCAAGGTGAGTCGACCGTCTGCGCCCAGCCCTCACTTGCGGAAGTAGTAGGTCCAGCTCAGGCTGACGTACGACTTCAGCGGCACGCCGACAACACGTTCGAACGGAGCAGGGTCGGTGGGAAGAGCGAGGATTTCCGTGGTCTGGCCGGTGTAGCCTTTCGCGATGAGGAAGTTGGCGGCCAGCGACATGGTTTCCTCGCGGAAGGGCCTCAGCACAGCGCCGCGAAACTCGGTGACCGGCACGCCCGTGAAGCCATCCCCCAGCGGCTTGGCGCGAACATACTCAAACTCGCCACGTACCCAAAGACCAAAAGGGAGATGCTTGTACGAGCCGACTGTGTCCCAGATGAATCGAGGCGCTTCCGGAATTGGCTCGCCGGTCTGGGCGTCGCGCGCGTCGGCCTGCGCATACGAGATGTAGAAGGAGCCGTAGGTGAAGTTGCGTTGGGCCGACACGGTCAGCACCTTATTGATGGACGGGCCGACAACTTCCTGCAGACCGGTATCGGGATCAATCTTGGCCAACTCCTGCGAGTTGGAGATGCGACGCAGGGTGACATAGAACTGCGTCTGCTTGATCACTCTGGAAAAGACGAGCTGATAGGCACGCGACGGGGCGAGCAATGTGGGCTGTCCAATGCTATTGCCGATGCGGGGATCCTCGGTATGAAACGCTTCTCCATAGCTGAACGCCACGGTTGGCAAATACCAGCGATCAGGTGGAAGCACGGTGAACGTGCCCTTGGGCAGCGTGAGAGTGGCTAGCTTGTCGAAGGAGTTCTGCGGATTGAGGAGGTCCTGGTTGTCCATCCAGACCTCTTCCTGGCGCACGCCAAGGTTGTAATGGAAGTAGCGGCCGAGTGGACCATCAACGGAGAGGAAGGGCTCGACGAATGACAGGGTCAAGTTGTTGCTGGTGACAGGCTGGAAGCTGCCCTGGTCGTCAACGAACTTCAAGTCGAGGTTGCGCGGCGCGTCCCGGCGCAGGTCAACGCCCGCCAGCAAGGCCAGCCAGCGGCGAACACTCTGGATGTAGATGGCTTCGCCACCAAAGATATTCCGGGTTTCGCTCTGCTGAATAAGGCCGTCACCAAAATTGGAGCGGAGCGTCAGAGCGTAATTGCGGTAGAAGCCGGAGAAGGTGAACTGCCGTTGCTCGCCGAGCTTCCAGTTGTCGGTCGCGACCACCAGTGCGGTGTGCGTGATGTCGAGTTGACGGTTGTCGATGGTGTCGCCGGGGACGGGCACGTTGATCGGAATCAGGCCGGGAATGTAGGAGAAACCGTAATAGCCGACACCGAGGAGCGTGAGTTGATGCCTGCCAAAGTCGAACTCGCGCAGCCCGTTCAGTTTGTACTGCTGGCGGTGTTCCAAGCGCTCCAGAAAGCCGTTGCCGAAGGACACCTCGACGGCCAGCCAGGCGTTGGCCTGGGGATTCCTGGGATTCCATCCGGCCATCAGGTCGGCGTCGCGATAGTCTCCCGTGAGCTGCACGAAGCTGGGAGCGCGCCATCGCGGGACGTAGGAAGCGGACAGATCGACGGAGTTGTTACCCTGGCGAACGTTAAAGGCGCCACCATCCACGGTAACGGCTTCAATGATTGGGGGAATCAGGGAGTTTGGGTCGGCATAGCCATTTCCATGGGCATTGGCGGGAAGGTTGTTCGGGTAAAGATAGTTGCCGACCTGAAAGAACTGGGCGATGGGTTCGCCATGATCGCCGGCTACTCCAGGCGCGAAGTACTGTGGGGCTTTGATTCCTCCGGACGCGGTTTCGACAGGAAGACCGGGAATGGAGATGGGCGCTCCTGGCCGGCCCGGATTGGCGTCGAGTACCTGATCATGAATGATGACGCTTTGTGCGGGATCGGGCGTCAGCGACGACGGTGCCGAAGCCACGACCGTAACCGATTGGTGGACGGAGGTGAGCTGTTGGAATTGAACGCTCACCTGCAGCTGCTGGCCACCGCCCAGGGACACATCCTGGATGACAGCTACAAAGGACGGCGCCTGAGCGAAAATCTGATAGACACCAGGGTCGACGCCGTCCACGATGAACCGACCCTGGTCGTCGCTATGCGTCTCGCCCACGGTCGTCCCGGCAGCGTTCACCAGTCTCACACGGGCCTGCGGCACGGGGGAGCCTTGAGGATCGACCACACGGCCTGCGATTTGGCCTTTCTCCGTGCCCGCCCAGAGTTGCGCCCAACAGAGGAAGAGGTACACCATGAGAAGCGCCACTCGCAGGCAGCTCCGAAACGCTGCGCGCCCTAAGCCCTTCATGCATGCTCCTCTGAGACCGTAGCCGTGCTCGTCCAGCAAGCGGGATGAATCCATTCCTTGTAACACGATTTGCGCATTCGTGTCACGAACCCAGCGCCTCCTCCGATTTACCGTATGCGCGCAAACCACTGAGTGGGGTACGTAGGTTATAGTGATTCCGGATTGCTAGCGGGTAGGGAGAGCTGAATTGCCATGGCAGAACTTACCAGGACAGGAGTATCCATCGAAGAGGAGCTGCTCCAGCAGTTTGATCGCGTGATTGCCAAGCGTGGCTACAAGAACCGCTCGGAGGCAATTCGCGATCTCATCCGCGAGAGCCTGGTGTCGGAGGCGATTGACCGCAACCGGCAGGTGGTGGCCACGCTCTCCATGATTTACGACCATCATCGCCCGAATCTCTCCAACAAGCTCACCGAGATTCAGCACCATTCGCACGGCAATGTTCTGGCGGCGACGCATGTTCATCTCGACGCCGACAACTGCCTGGAGGTGGTCATCATGAGAGGCCGCAGCGGCGAGGTCAAACATCTAGCCGATCACATGCTGGCCATGCGAGGCGTGAAACATGGGAAGCTGGTGCTGACGACCACGGGAAGGCGGCTGAAGTAAAGAGAGAGGCCATATGGATCTCGCCCGGTGTCTGCGGTCAATCGCAACTCTGTTCACCTGTGCTCTCTTCTCCAGTGTGATAGTGGCGCAGGAAACGCTGGCGGTGCAGTCGAGCGTTGTCTTGCCTCGTGAAATTGGCACGCGGCTGGGTGAGGTCAACTGGCGCGTGGGTTGTGGCGCTGACGGTAGTATCAGCATTCCCTTAAGCCACGAGCCGAGTGACACCCCGAGTCCGATTGCCAAGCTTTCCGCAGATGGAATGTTGCTTGCCCAAATTGATTTCGAGCAGGTACCTGGCTTCGAGAAGGGTATCGTTGAAGATTTTGCTCCCGGGCCACACGGAGAGACCTATGTGGTGGGGAATGCTCTTCTGCGAGGCAGCCCGGAAACAGGCCTGGACTACGACCCAAGCTTGACACTTCTCCGCTTTGACACGACAGGCCACCTCATAGCCAGGCGCGCTCTCACTCGGAAGATTGCACATCCCCGCATGGCGGTTTTTTCCTCAGGAGACGCTCTAATTGTCGGGCTCGCTTTCGATGGTCCATACCGTGGCCTGTCACTGGCCGCGTTGGTCTCGTCCGAGGGGGTCCTGATTCGCGAAACGCGGTTGCCTGAGATGTTCACAAACCGGGAGCCAACGTACAACAGCGCCCATCAGCCGAAAACGAAGTCCCCCATGCTGATGCCGATGCTTGCCGATGGCGACCGCATAGTGATCTTGCGCGAGGGCAAAACGGGTGCCGTTGCCTTCATCTCAAACGCGCTGGAGGTCAGTTCGGTAAGGCGCTTGAAACATCCATCAGGTACAAGTCTCCACGCGCCTGCGGCTCTCGGAACGGATTGGCTGTTTGCAATAGTTGAGGACACCCGGCCGGCCCCTCCAAGAGCTCCGACGAAGTACGGTCGCTTTAGCTTGCCGGAGGGCGAAATAACGGCAACTTACGACACCCAGCCTCCCTTAGTGGGGCCCGCCTGCAAGAACTCCGATGGAATACAGTTCTTCGATCTCATTCAGGGGACACTGAACGTCGTGGTGCCGGCGGTGGCAAACGTTGTCCCTAACTCGCCTGGCGACAAATTGTTCTAGAACAAAGGCCGGTGGGCGCCGGTTTGTGTGTCTGTTGGGGTTCGGCGCCCACCTTGGATTTGGGTTACTGCTATAGACGGATGCCGCAGAAAAAAGTTCAGGACTGTCGAGTAAACGCATCGATATTTACAATTCTTCACAAAACAATGCGGCCGCTGCAACGTTCGTGTGGCCCCGCAATCGCTCGACCGTGCCGGTACTAGTTGGCCGTTCCGGGCAAAATAATCTTCTCCAGATACTCGATAGGCAGCGGTCCCTGATCGAGTGCCTTATTGTGGAACTCCTCGAGGGTGAAGGCGCTGCCCTTGGCCGCCTGATATTTCCTGCGTAGCTCCCACCACTGCCGCATGCCCACAAAGTACGTTGGCAGTTGCGTTGAACTGAGCTTGGCGCGCTGCAGTTTGCCTTCCGCCTCGGCCTGGGTCTGGAAAGTGTCGTTCAGCATCAGGTCCATGGCCTGCTCATCGGTCATGTTCATGGTCTGCATACGAATGTCGAGAATCGTATTCGACACCGCGCGCAGAAGGATCTTGCGCCGCACCAGGCCGAATTTCGGGCTGTGATCCAGGTAGCCTTCCTCAGTCATGACATCGGCGATGTATTCCGCCCAACCTTCCACGTACGCTCCGTTCCCAAAGAGACCGCGCAGCACGCGGCGTGTTGGAGGCTCAACGTCATCGGCGTGCTCGGCCTGCACGTAGTGTCCGGGCAAGGCCTCGTGAATCGTCAGCCACTTCAGCGCGTAATTGTTGTACTCACGCAGCTTGCTCTCCGCCTTGACCTCGGTCATCTTGGGATCAATCGGCGTGACCCAGTACTGCGCCTCGGCGTTGGGCTCCAGCGGCGGCGCACCATGAAAGCCCGCAACCGAGTACACGCCGCGCATGAATTCGGGCGTGGGAATGACTTTCAGGTTGTCGCGGCTGCTGAGCGCGACAATCTTCTTTTCGCGGATGAACTGCTTGATTCCCTCCAGGTCGGCTTTTACGGCCTCGATTAACTGGTCGCGTTGAGGATGCTCGTCGCTGATCTTGTTGAGCACCGCGCCGATAATCTTGTTCTCGCGCTCGCGCGCCGGCAGGCTACTGTAATCATCCTGCCCGGGATACATCTGCTTGTAGAGCGGCAGTGCGAGTTGCAGCATCTCGGCGCGAAGAGCTTTGAGTTTGACCTCGGCGTCGGCAAGCAACTGCTCTGGAGTGATCGAGGTCTCCATAACATAGCGGAACTTCTCGTCGTACCACTTCTTGCCCAAACGCCAGGTGCGGTTATTCGTCGGACGCTTCGCCAAGTCGTTCTGCATCCAGTTACTGAAATCGGCAAGCGACTTCTTCGCGGCAGGTGCGACTCTGTCGTATTGCGCTTTCAGGGGTGAACCGGCGGGAATGTCCCCCGCAACGCTGTCCACCAGATTAATGTTGCCCTCGTTCTCTTCAACGGCAGTGGAGATGAAGATTGGATCGGAGTCGGTCAGTTGCGACTTCGCCTGCTCCACAAAGCGCGGAATCTGGCCAACGCGGGAGATGACATCGCCGACACGCACCTCCTTCGAGGCATACTCCTGCGTAAGCGGCAGGAACATGGCGCTACCGATCAGTTCCACGTAGCCGGTCGGATTATGCTTGTAGCTCTGGATATGCTCGAACTCCAGCAAGGTCAGCGCAATCTGGTCGTCAATCAGGCGATAATCGGCCGCATCCTGCGTATTGAGCGAGGGGATCGGCGTCTCCGTCTGGAAGCGCTTTCGCCAGTCGCGGTAGAACTTCTCCTGCACCGCGATGGCTTGCGGGCCCACGTCATCGAGTTCGGTATCGAGGTCGATCGCCTTTCCGGTTTTGGGATCTTTGTGCTGGTGGTAACCGGCTCCCGAAGCACTCACTGGAGATAGTGCCAGCGAGTCCTTCACGAACTGGTCCGACATTTGTGCGAACTTGGCGTTACTCTGAGTGTTGTTCGCCTGCATGGTCTGTGCGGTCATGAAGATGGTGGCGAGTGAGAGGAACAAAAGAATGCGCAAAATGTGTTTCATGGCGCCTCGCGTTCAGAATGAATCTGCAATCTGCACCCAAGCGGATAGTTAGGCGTCGTTTGCAGGCCTGCAATCATTACCGAACTCACCCTATATCCTTTTGCGTTCACTGGCAACAGTGCTAGAGTGCGAAGTGGATCACGCAGGACTCTCCGGCGTGTAACCATTCTCCGCAGACCTCGGCAATGCTACCTTCCCGAGATTTGCATCGGAGGACTTATGCCAGATGATTCCTCAAAGCCTAACCCACAAACCAAGGTTCAACCCGTCCACGATCAACCTGGAGACCCCGAGCACCCCTCTCCGGGAATTGCCTTATGCCTTTCCGGAGGCGGATACCGCGCCATGCTGTTCCATCTGGGCACGCTCTGGCGCCTGAATGAATTGGGCTACCTGCCAAAACTCAACCGCATCTCCAGCGTCTCTGGAGGCTCGATTACCAGTGGTGTGCTGGCCATGAACTGGAAGAAGCTGCAATTCAACAGCGAAAGTTGCGCCCTGAACTTCGACCAACTGGTGACCCAGCCGCTGAGTCAGATGGCGTCGAAGTCGATCGACGTAAGCTCGGTTATCGGGGGGATCTTCGGCGGAGTCTCCAACGAGGTTGCGAAGCATTATCGCGAATGCCTGTTTGGGAAGGCCACACTGCAAGACCTGCCCGATGAACCACGCTTCGTGTTCAATGCAACCAGCCTGCAGACCGGAGTGTTATGGCGCTTCTCCAAACCCTACATGGGCGACTGGATGGTCGGGCGTGTGATGAATCCCGTGCTTGATCTGGCCACGGCCGTCGCTGCTTCATCTGCGTTTCCGCCGGTGCTGTCGCCGGCGGTCCTTCATCTTGATCCCAATAGCTTCAAGAGCGACGACGATCCACCACCCCGTATTACCTCGGCGGATTTCCGCAAGCAGGTGGTGCTCAGCGACGGCGGCGTTTATGACAATCTAGGCCTGGAGACGGCCTGGAAGCGCTACACCACGATCCTGGTCAGTGACGGCGGTGCCGCACTGGACCTGCAGGCCGACCCGGGACATGAGTGGCTGGGGCAGACCTACCGCGTGCTGAACATCATCGATAACCAGGTTGACGCCCTGCGCAAGCGGACCCTCATCACGGCCTACGAGAGCAAGCTGCGGCAGGGAACCTACTGGGGCATTCGCACCAACATTGCAAACTACCATCTGGCCAATGCCCTTCATTGCGATTACAGCGTCACGCACAAGCTGGCAGCGACTCCGACACGGCTGACGGCGCTGAACATACATTTGCAACACCAACTGGTGGACTGGGGATACGCGGTATGCGACGCCGCCATGCGGACCTATGTCACGCCGCATGCGCCCGCCCCCACCCGATCGCCCTACGGGACTTTCCAGCAGGCTGCCGCGTCGGGGGCGGCTGGACGTTAGAGGCCGCGGGAGGGCCTGCCGATTATTCTGCGGTCTCGGGCGCGGGAGCAGTTTCCGCGGGACCTCCCAGCGCTCTGCCTCGTTCCCGCGCCCACGCGAAATAGAACGCGCTCAACCCAAGCAACCAGGGGATGCCCGCCTCGAGGGTGACGCGCATCCCGGGCACCCACCAGGTTGAGATCAGGATGGCGAGCACAGCGATCCCACCCAGGATGGTGGTTGCCGGGTACAACGGCATCGCGAAGGGTAGTCGAGAGATGTTTTCTCTCCAGTACCGGCGGAAGACGAAGTGCGTGACGAAGATGAGCAGCCAGGCGAAGAGCCCGCCAAACAATGAGATACCCAACATATACACGTACGCTGATGCGGGAAAAACCAGGGCGAAGACGGTTGCGATGCCCAGGCCGGCGCCCGAGACCAG